>Ga0154833_1048_pt1 | contig 44243 bp, 39 predicted proteins | sample Rifle2008BG16ft_FD_116137 | JGI IMG/M metagenome (GOLD analysis project Ga0154833, IMG submission 116137) | Candidatus Muproteobacteria bacterium RBG_16_65_34 | reverse complement strand
TCACGGCTTCACAGCACCACCATATTGTCGCGGTGGATAAGCTCCGGCTCGTCCACGTACCCGAGGATCGACTCGAACCTGTCGCTCGACTGGCCGACGATGCGCGCGGCCTCCTCCGAGCTGTAGTTGACGAGCCCCCGGGCGACCTCCCGACCCTGGGCATCGAGACACGAGACAACCTCGCCGCGGCCGAACTCGCCTTCCACGCGCGTCACACCCACCGGCAGCAGGCTCTTGCCGGCCTCGCGGATGACCCGCACGGCGCCGTCGTCGAGCACCAGCCGGCCGGCCGTGCGCGCGGGGCCCGCGAGCCACTGTTTGCGCGCCGCCAGGCGCCCCTCCGCCGGCCTGAGATAGGTCCCGAGGGCTTCTCCGGAAACGGTCCGCTCCAGCACATTCGCCTCGCGCCCCGAGACGATCACGGTCGCCGCCCCGGAGCGCGCGGCGCGCTCCGCCGCAAGGAGCTTGGTGTGCATGCCGCCGCGCCCGAGCGCCCCCGATCCGCCGGCCATGGCGAGCAGCCTCGAGTCGCCCGCCTCACCCTCCGGCACGAGCCGTGCGTCCGGATGCCGGCGCGGGTCCTGGTCGTAGAGCCCGGCCTGGTCGGTGAGGATCAACAGCAGATCGGCCTCGGCCAGATTCGCGACCAGCGCGGCCAGAGTGTCGTTGTCGCCGAAGCGGATCTCCTCGGTCGCCACCGTGTCGTTTTCGTTGATCACCGGAATCACGTTGAGCCCGAGCAGCGTGCGCAGCGTGCTGCGCGCGTTGAGGTAGCGGTTGCGGGAGGCAAGATCGTCGTGCGTGAGCAGCACCTGCGCCGTGTGCAGCCCGTGGCGCTGGAACGCCGTTTCGTACGCCTGAACCAGGCTCATCTGGCCCACCGCCGCCATCGCCTGCAGCTCGTGCAGCGCGCGCGGTCGCTCCGTGCGCCCGAGACGCTGCATGCCGGCGGCGACCGCCCCGGAGGTCACGAGCAGCACCTCGATCCCGCGCGCGCGCAGCGCCGTCATCTGCACCGCCCAGTCCTCGATGCCCTCGCGGTTCAGGCCCTGGCCGTCGCGGGTAAGGAGCGCACTCCCGATCTTCACCACCACGCGCCTGGCGCGGGTCAGGGCCTCGCGCGTTTTCGGATTCACGGTCTTTGTCATAAACGAATTTGAAACCGCAGATGAACGCAGATTAACGCGGATAAAGGTTATTTACCAAGATTCCGTGGTTGGAAAATCTTCGAGCACCGCTGCATTCATCTGCGTTCATCCGCGTTCATCTGCGGTTCCGTTTCTTCCGGTTGTTTTTTCAGTTCCTCGAGCCGGCGCATCAGGGCGGTCGTCAATTCCTTGCAGCCTTCGCCGTCGATGGCGGAGATTCTATACACCGGGCCGTTCCACGCCAGCGCCTTGATGAGGGCCGTGACGCAGGGCGCGCGCTCATCCGCCGGGATCAGGTCCATCTTGTTCAGCACCAGCCAGCGCTCGCGCGCCGCAAGCTCGGGGCTAAACTTGCGCAACTCCGCTTCGATGGCACGCACGCCGGCCGCCGGGTCCGCGCCGGGATCATACGGCGCCATGTCCACGAGATGCAGCAGGATGCGCGTGCGCGCGAGGTGGCGCAAAAACTGGATGCCCAGTCCCGCGCCCTCGGCCGCACCCTCGATAAGCCCCGGGATGTCGGCGACCACGAAGCTCCTGTGCTCCCCGACGCGCACGACACCGAGATGGGGATAGAGCGTGGTGAAGGGGTAATCCGCGACCTTGGGCCGGGCGTCCGACACCGCACGCAGAAAGGTCGACTTGCCCGCATTCGGCAGCCCCAGGAGCCCCACGTCCGCCAGCACCTGAAGCTCGAGCGCAAGCTCCCGGACTTCACCCGGCGTCCCGAGCGTGGTCTTGCGCGGGGCGCGGTTCACGCTCGATTTGAAGCGCGTGTTGCCCAGCCCCTTTTTACCGCCGCGCGCGACCAGCAGCCGTTCGCCGTCGCGCGTGAGCTCGCCGATGATCTCGCCCGTTCCGGCGTCCGTGATACGCGTGCCGAGCGGCACCGGGATCGGGAGATCCTCCCCCGAGCGGCCGGTGCAGTCTTTCCCCATGCCCTTCTGTCCCGATTCGGCGCGAAACACCCGCGTGTGGCGGAAATCGGCGAGCGTGTTGAGGTCGTCGCACCCGACGAAATAGACGCTGCCGCCGTTGCCGCCGTCGCCGCCATCCGGGCCGCCGAGCGGGACGAATTTCTCGCGGCGGAAGGACAGCGCGCCATTGCCGCCCTTGCCGGCCTCGACGCGGATGGTGGCTTCGTCGACGAATTTCACAAGATCATCTCACCGCAGAGAACGCGGAGATTTTGAAAATCGAATTGAGCATCATTTCTCTGCGTACTCCGCGCTCTCTGCGGTGAAAATATCATAAAAAACAAAAAACCCCGCCTGTCGCCAGAGCGGGGTTCCCGTTTTCGAGCCTGTCGGGCGGATCAGCTTGGCAAAATGCTGACGGTCTTGCGGTTGCGCGGACCCTTGATCTCGAAGCGCACGACACCGTGCGCCGTGGCAAAGAGCGTGTCGTCCTTGCCGATGCCGACGTTCGCACCGGGGTGGAACTGCGTGCCACGCTGGCGCACCAGGATACTGCCGGCGAGCACCTGCTGCCCGGCGAAGCGCTTCACGCCGAGGCGCTGCGCGTGGGAGTCTCTGCCGTTGCGGGAGCTGCCGCCTGCTTTTTTGTGTGCCATAGGTAAAACCTCTTTTGACTTACACTCCCTCCCCCCTCGCGGGGAAGGGATGGGGAGGGGGAAGGCGGAAGCTTTTCACCCTCACCCCATCCCTCTCCCCTCAAGGGAGAGGGGGAGTTGGTAAGAATCTATTTACTTGATTCCCGTAATCTCGATCTCGGTGTACGACTGCCGGTGGCCCTGGGTGCGGCGATAGTTCTTGCGCCGGCGCAGCTTGAAGATACGGATCTTCTCGCCGCGCCCGTGCGCCTTGACCGTGGCGGTCACCGTGGCATTCGGCAGAAGCGGCGCGCCGACGCGCACCTCGTTGCCGTCGCTCACCATCAGCACGCGATCGAAATCGACGTTCTCGCCTTGCGCCGCGTTAAGTTTCTCGACCCGGATGACATCGCCGGGCTCGACCCGATACTGCTTGCCGCCGCTTTCAATGACCGCGTACATAATGTCTGACTCCGATCCCCCACCCCATCCCTCCCCCGTAAAGGGGGAGGGGGAGTCGGAAGAAAAACCTTTTTGGAATGATTTGCCCGTGAAAAGGCCGGCAATTCTAGCGGCTGCGACACGGCAGGTCAAACGACCCTGTCCCGCCACTAACCCGCGGACGCCGGGGGATGCGATGGCGTACCCAGGCTCCGCGCGGTGTCTCTCGGCGCCGTCCGCCGCGACCGGGTTAGTGGCGGGGTTGACAGCCTTGGAACCCACCCCCTAGCATCCCCGGCCCGGACCACCGAACCCCAAACGCCGTACCTTCCATGAATTTCGAAGCCATCCGGGCGCTCGCCGCGAACGATCTTCAGGCCGTCGACCGGGAGATCGCCGCGCGGCTTAAGTCCGACGTCGCCCTGATCGACCAACTCGGCAACCACATCATTCACAGCGGCGGCAAACGCCTGCGCCCGCTCATCGTGGTGCTGGGCGCGCATGCCTTCGGCTATGAGGGGACGGCGCACATCCGGCTCGCCGCCATCGTCGAATTCATCCATACCGCCACGCTGCTGCACGACGATGTGGTCGACGCCTCGGAGCTGCGCCGCGGCCAGTCCACCGCGAACGCCATCTGGGGCAACGAGGCGAGCGTGCTCGTGGGCGATTTTTTGTATTCGCGCGCCTTCGAGATGATGGTGGAGGTGGGCAGCATGCGCGTGATGGAGATTCTCGCCCGCACCACCAACACCATCGCCCGCGGCGAGGTCTTGCAGCTTTTGAATTGCCACGATCCCTATACCACCGAGGAACGCTACATCGAGGTGATCCGCTCGAAGACCGCGAAGCTCTTCGAGGCCGCGGCGCAGCTCGCCGCCGTGATCGGCGGCCAGAACGGCGCGACCGAGGCCGCCATGGCGGCCTATGGCATGCACCTCGGTACGGCGTTCCAGCTTATCGACGACGCCCTCGACTACGGCCGCGGCAACCAGGAGCTCGGAAAGAACGTGGGCGACGATCTCGCGGAGGGCAAGCCCACGCTGCCGCTCATTCACGCCCTGCGGGAAGGGACGGCCGAGCAATGCGCGCTCATCCGGGCCGCGATCGAGGAAGGGGGGCTCGCACGCATCGAGGCGGTCGTGGACGCCATTGAATCCACGGGTTCCATCGCGTACACTGCCCGCCGGGCCGAAGAGGAGGCCGAATACGCCCGCCGGGCCCTGGAGGCGATTCCCGACTCGCCTCGCAAGCAAGCGCTTCTCGACCTGGCCTTCTTTTCCGTCCACCGCAACCATTAAGTAGATCAACGGGGTGTAGCTCAGCCTGGTAGAGCACTAGCTTCGGGAGCTAGGGGCCGGAGGTTCGAATCCTCTCACCCCGACCAACATCCTGTTGGTGTGATCGGATTCCCGGCCCCGCGCGTCCCGCGCGCGGGGCGTTCGGCGGCACGGATGCACGTTAAGTGCATCCGTGAGAACTCCGCCTCACCCTCTCACCCCGACCACCAAGTCAGGGACGAGATACGAGATACGAGGGACGAGGTGCGAGATACGAGGTACGAGGGAAAATCTCATCCTCATAACTCCCGTCATCTACCGTCTTACCCCTCCGTATCTCGCCCCTCGTATCTCGTACCTTTTTCTGATGGGCCAGTTGCTGCGTCTGCTGATCATCCTGTTCGGCCTGTGGCTGGTGATCCACTACGTTCGTCGCGCCCTGAAGGCCCGCCCCCGGGACACCGAGCCCCAGACCCGTGGCAGCCCGCGCATGCTGCCCTGCGCCCGTTGCGGCGTGCATGTGCCCGAGTCGCAGGCCTTGCGCTCCGGAGATAAGATTTACTGCTGCCCGGAACACCTTAAGGAGGATGCCCCTTGAGCCGATATGGTAGGGGCATCCAAACGGCCGCCTAAAATCCGCGCAGCCAGGCCCTCTTTTCACCCACAGCGGGCCGAATCGGGCGTTTTGCGGAGAGCCGGAAACTGTGCTAATTCAATAAAATGACCGCGATGGACAGCATAAGCGTGGCCTCCGACTCGATCCGCACGGAGAGCCGGGCGGCGGCGGAGGCGCAGAACTGGAAACTCCTCTGGTTTTTCGACCTCTACCGGCTCACGATCGCGCTTTCGGCGGCCATGATGGCCCTGTTCGTCGAAAAACTCTCCCCTTTCGGAAGGCACTCGCCCGGGCTGTTCGCACTCGTAGCGTGGATCTACCTCGGCGTGGTCGTGCTCAGCCTCATCGGCCATCGCCTGCGCCGGCCGGATTTCGAGTCCCAGGTCGTCGTGATCGGATTCGCGGATGTCACCCTGCTCGTGCTGCTCATGCACGCCAGCGGCGGGCTTCAGAGCGGGCTGGTGCTCCTGGTCCTGGTCGCCGTCGCCGCCATCAGCATCATGCTGGACAAGCGCGACACGATCTTTTACGCCTCCCTCGCCACCCTTGCGACCCTGCTTGAGCATTCCTGGGGTTCGCTGACCGGGCAGATCGCGAACTTCTCCGAGGTCGCGCAGGGCTACCCGCAAGTAGGTGTGTTCGGCATCGGCATGTTCACCGTCGCGTTCTTGAGCTACACGCTCGCCTCGCGGCTGCGCGCCACCGAGGATCTCGCCGAGCGCCGCGGCGTGGATCTGGCGAATCTGTCGCACCTGAACGAGCTCATCATCCAGCGCATGCAGATGGGCGTGGTGGTCTGCGATGGCGAGGGAAATGTCCGGCTCACAAACCAGGCGGCGCAGAAATTCCTCGCCGGCCGATCCGAGGCCGGCGGGAATGCGCCCTTGAGCAACCTCGCTCCGGACCTCGGGATCCAGCTCTTTCAATGGTTCAGCGGCAACCCGGCCGAACGCGGCCGCAAGATGTTCACCGCGCAGACCGGCTACAGCCTGCTGCCGCGCTTCGTGTCGCTCGGCGAGTCCAAGGAGGCGGGCGCGCTGATCTTCCTCGAGGACATGGCGGTGCTCAAGCAGCAGGCCTCGCAGCTCAAGATGGGGGCGCTCGCGCGCCTCACGGCGAGCATCGCGCACGAGATTCGCAACCCCCTGGGCGCCATCAGCAACGCGGCGCAACTGCTGGGCGAGTCGGCCAAGGGCGAGAGCGAGGAAAGCCGGCTCCTCAAGATCATCGAGGAGCAGAGCCGGCGCATGAATGTCATCGTGCAGAACGTCACCCAACTCGCCCGGCGCGACCAGGTCAAGCCCGTGCGGCTCGAGATCGAGCCCTGGTTAAAGGAGTTCGCGGGGCAATTCGCCGAGACCGGCGCCATCCCGCGCGAGATCTTCGCCCAATTCTGCGCGCCCGGCCTCAACACCTGCGTGGACCCGGACCAGCTCCACCAGGTTGTGGCGAACCTTTGCCAGAACGCCCTGCGCCACAGCCCTGCGTTCACCGGAACCCCCCTCATCAAGCTCCAGGGGGGGACGGATGCCGACGGCCGTCCCTGTCTCGATGTCATCGATTGGGGCAACGGCGTGCCGGCGGAGATCGTGGACAGCATTTTCGACCCCTTCTTCACCACCACCCCCAAGGGCACCGGACTTGGCCTGTATATTGCAAGAGAGCTCTGTGAAGGCAATGGCGCGAATCTCACCTACCACCCCGGCGACGGGGGGGTAGGGAGCCGTTTTCGCGTTACCTTCGCCCGGGCCGAGGACTGTGCCGAATTGGGATCGATATGAACCAGGGGAAAAACCAAGTCCTGATCGTCGACGACGAGCCGGACATCCGCGAGGTACTGGAGCTCACCCTCGGGCGCATGAATCTCGAGACCCGCAGCGCCGCCAATGTCGAGGAGGCGCGCCATCTGCTCGGCGAATTCAAGTTCGATCTCTGCCTCACCGACATGCGCCTGCCCGACGGCAACGGCATCGATCTCGTGCGCCACATCCAGGAGAAATATCCGCAGGTGCCCGTGGCCGTCATCACCGCCTTCGGCAACATGGAAACGGCGATCGTCGCGCTCAAGGCCGGCGCCTTCGACTTCGTCTCCAAGCCCCTCGACCTGAACGATTTGCGCAGCATCGTGCGCTCGGCCCTGAAGGTCGGCCAAGCCCCGTTGCGCGCGGCGCTGGTCGGCGGCGCCTCTGCGGAGGCTCCGAGCGCCCGGAAAATGCTCGGCAACTCGCCCGCCATCCAGAAGGTGCGGGCCATGATCGAGCGCCTGGCGCGCGGCCAGGCGCCGGTGTACATCGCCGGCGATTCCGGCACCGGCAAGGAGCTCGCGGCGCGCCTGATCCACGAGCTCGGGCCGCGCGCGGACAAACCCTTCGTGCCGGTCAACTGCGGGGCGATCCCCGAACAGCTTATGGAAAGCGAATTTTTCGGGCACCGGAAAGGCAGTTTCACCGGGGCCGTGCAGGACAAGGACGGGCTGTTCAAGGCCGCCGACGGGGGCACGCTGTTCCTGGACGAGGTGGGCGATCTGCCGCTTTCCATGCAAGTGAAGCTGCTGCGGGCGATCCAGGAAAAATCCATACGCCCCGTGGGCGCCCAAAACGAAATCAAGGTGGACGTGCGCATCCTGAGCGCCACGCACAAGAACCTGCACGAGCTGGTGTCCCAGGGCCGGTTCCGCCAGGACCTTTACTACCGGCTCAATGTGATCGAATTGCACATCCCGGGTCTGCGCGAGCGCGCCGAGGACATCCCGATGCTCGCCGAGCAGTTCTGCGCCCGGCTTGCGGGCACTCTGGGGATGAGCACGCCGCACCTGACCGAGGAGGCGCTCGAGACCTTGGGCCGTTACCGCTTTCCCGGGAACGTGCGCGAGCTCGAAAACATCCTGGAGCGCGCGTTGACGCTGTGCAACGGCAACGAAATTACGGCCCAGGATTTGCAGCTCCCGGTGGGTGACGAAGAGACCGCGGACGAAGAAGGCGACGACTCATTCGACGGCGGATCGCTTGACGATTACCTGGAACGGGTGGAGCGCACGGCGATTGAGGAGGCCTTGACCAAGACCAACCAGAATAAAACCGCGGCGGCCAAGCTTCTGGGCATCAGCTTCCGGGCGCTGCGCTACAAGCTGGAGAAACTCGGTATTGAGTAAGCCTGCCATCGCCGGCCCAACTGCAAAAAGCCAAGAAACGGCAGTCCCAGATGCCGTTTTACGACATATTTGCCCAAAATTGTCAGCCTGTTCTAGAATACGTGGCGACGAACGGCAATCCATAGACCAAGAACTTATTAAGTTTTAGCCGGTTACAATGAGCCCGGGCCGACGAATAGCACGGGCTCGCGGCACAAATGATGCACCACTTTGTTTGCTGTACTTGCAGGGAATTGGCGGCGTTTCAGGCCGGATTGACAAGGCTTGCGGCTCTGCTAATTAGATTGAGTTGAGGATGTCCCGGAAAGCATCGGCCCGCAGCGGAAGCGGGGCCTCATGCGACAACGGTCCCAGCCGGTCTGGGCCGGGTTTTTCCGGGGTGCCCTCGGAGATGAACAACTATCCAATTGGAGGTTTTACAAAATGAAGACCATGCAGCAAGGCTTTACACTGATCGAACTGATGATCGTCGTGGCGATCATCGGCATTCTGGCGGCCATCGCGCTTCCAGCCTATCAGGACTACACCATCCGTTCGAAGGTCACGGAATTGCTCGTCTTCGCGGCGGCGGGTAAAACTTCGGTGGCGGAGTTTTATCAGTCGCAAGGCCATATGCCATTAAATGCCAGCTCGGCCGGTATCAGCACCACGGCGAATCCGACGAAGTACATCTCCACGCAGAATTACGTTCAAACCAGCACGAACGTCGGCACCATCACGGTTGCCGCAAATACCACAAACCTCGGAACAACGGGCAACCTCATTTTCGTCGGTACCGTCAACGCCACGACCGGCATCATCAACTGGGCGTGCACCACATCGACGATCCCCTCAAAATACCTCCCCGCCAACTGCCGTTAAGCAGGGGTTTCGGCCGGCTCGGTGGTCGCATAAACTGACCGCTGGAACAAGCGCCCCACTCAGTGGGGCGCTTTTTTTATTCCATGAGAATTCCATCCGCGCTAGCCGCATTTTTCCGAGGGAAGAACCGGAAACTTTTCGGACTCCTTCTGCTGCCGCTTGTTTTTGCCGTCTACTACCCGGGCCTCTCGGGAGGCTTTGTTTTCGACGACGGCGCGAACCTGCTCGATAATCAGCACCTGCATCTCGACGAACTCAGCTGGTCTGGCCTGCGCGAAGCCGCGCTCTCGGGAAACGCCGGCCTGGCATTGCGGCCGGTGAGCTCGCTTTCGTTTGCGCTGGATCATTACTTTACCGGACGCTTCGATCCGTTTTACCTCAGGCTGGTCAATCTCCTGATTCACCTCCTGAACGGCGCAAGCGTCTTCGCGTTCACCTGCCTGCTCTTGCGCGCTTACACCGCGTACCGTCCCGATACCGGCTACGCCGCCGGACAATGCGAGCGGGTGGCGTTCGTGGTCGCCGCGGGGTGGCTGCTGCACCCGCTGGCGCTTACCAGCGTGCTCTACGCCGTCCAGCGCATGAACAGCCTCTCGGCGCTGTTTACCCTGTGGGGGCTGAGTTTCTATCTCTGGGGCAGACTGCGCATGGCGGGAGGGAAATCGGGGCTCCCCCTGATGGCGGGCGGAATCGTCGGCTTCGGAACGCTGGCCACCTTGTCCAAGGAAAACGGCGCGCTCATCGCCCTGTATGCCCTGCTGATCGAAACCGTGCTGCTTCGCTTTCAGACACAGCCGGCCGCGAACAGGCGTGCGCTCTTGTCCTTTGCCGGCGTCGTTCTCGTTCTCCCCGTCGCGGGTGCGGCGATCTATTTCGTCTCGCAGTGGGACTGGGTGCTCGGATCGTACAATACCAGGACGTTCACACTGACCGAACGGTTGCTGACGGAATCCCGTGTCCTGTGGCTCTATCTCAAATGGATCGCACTTCCGAACAACGCGGGGCTGGGGCTGTTCCACGACGACATCCCCGTCTCTACCGGCATATTGAGCCCGCCGACGACGCTTGCCGCGGTGATCGGCCTCGTTGTCCTTGCGGCCGCCGCCGCAGGGCTGGCCAGGAAAGCGCCGCTGCTCTCCTTCGGGATACTCTGGTACCTCGTCGGCCACAGCATGGAGTCCTCTTTTTTCGCCCTGGAGCTGGTACACGAGCACCGCAATTATCTTCCGATGTACGGCATACTGCTCATCGTCTTTCATGCGCTTACCCGGGAGGGACGAAACGCGAAGCTCACGAGGTTTCGCCGCGGAGCGGCGGCCTTGTTGATCGTCCTCTTCGGGGCAACGACAGCGCTGCGCGCCATGGACTGGGGAAACGATATCGTGCTTTACCAGCGCGAAGTCGAACACCATCCCCAATCCAGTCGCGCGCACTACCAGGCGGGCATCCAATACGGCCTGCTGCTCCTGCAAGACAAGAATAACAGCGCCTTCCATATGAAGGCCGACTATCATTTTAAGGAATCGCAGCGCCTCGACAAAAGCTCAACCAATGGCCTGTTCGGCCTGATCTATCTTTCACACACCGCCGGTCGCCCCCTGGAGCCTTGGGTTCTGGGTGAACTATCCTATAGATTGAGGCATTATCCGTTCACCGGCTTCAACATGACTTCGTTCAGAAACCTCGTCATCTGGCAGCAAAATAGGTATACCCATCTGAGCGACAAGGAAGTCATGACGCTGTTCGACGCCGCTTTGGAGAATCCGGACCTGGCGAAAGGCGCCTGGCGCGCCCTCATCTTTTCTCTTATGAGCGCCTATTACGTGAACGTAGTGCATTCACCGGGCGACGCCGTCGCACTCGCGTTGAAGGCCGTCGAGCTCGCCCCGAAGGAGGCGTTATTCAACATGAGCCTCGCCCAGCTCCTGGTCTCGTTGCGTCAATACGGCGCCGCGCGGGAACAGCTCGGCCTCGCGCGGGCGAACGACAGGCTCGGCGTCTTTAATAGGGAAATCGAGGAAACCGAGAAGGAACTGCGCCTGCATCGAACAGAACCGTGAACCAATCAGACGTCAAGGTCGGCGTACAGATGCGAACGAATACCGTATCGATTATTCTTCCCGCCAAGAACGAGGCCGACGGCCTGCGGCGCCTGTTGCCTGAAATACGGCGGCTGCTGCCCGCCTCCGAGCTTATCGTCGTCAACGACGGGTCGACGGACGACACCGGCCAGATCTGCAAGGAATTGGGCGCAAAGATCCTCACTCACCCCTATAGTGTGGGTAATGGCGCGGCCGTCAAAACCGGGGCTCGGGCTGCCGGCGGAGAAATACTCGTCTTCATGGACGCGGACGGCCAGCACAATCCGGGGGACATTCCCCGACTGTTGGCGCAATTGGGCGAGGGCTACGACATGGTCATCGGCGCGCGCCGCGACGCGACCCACGCGAGTGTGGGCCGCTGGTGGGCGAATACATTCTATAATCGCCTGGCGAGCTGGATGGTCGGCCGGCGGATCGAGGATCTCACCTCGGGTTTCCGGGTGGTCCGCACAAGCAAGTTCCGCGAATTTCTTTACCTGCTGCCCAACGGCTTTTCCTACCCCACGACCGTGACCATGGCCTTCTTCCGCGCCGGCTATCCGGTCACTTATGTACCGATCGATGCACTGCAGCGACAGGGCAAGAGCCATATCCGGCCATTGCGCGACGGGATGCGTTTCCTCCTGATCATTTTCCGAATCGGGACGCTGTATTCGCCGCTGAAGCTGTTCGTGCCGATCAGCCTGGCGTTCTTCGGCACGGCGCTCCTCTATTATCTCTACACGTACCTGAGCAGCGGAAGATTCACGACCATGAGCGCCATGCTTTTTTCAACCTCCGTGCTGATATTCCTGATCGGCCTGGTCTCCGAGCAGATTACCAATCTGCTATACAGCCATACCAATCGCGAGGGCTGACCGGGCAACCGAGCCCGGCGAACCACTGCTCCATGAGGCCACGGTTACCCGGCATCTACGACGCGCTGCGCGGCTCGTTTCTCCATCCCCAGTGGCTCACCGACCGCCTCCATGCGCGTTCGCGCCGGTTGTTGAAGCCGCTGCGCGACGCGGTCATACTGGACGTGGGCAGCGGCGACAGCGACAACGCTCCTTACGTGCACGGATCCAACGTGCTCATCCGTCTCGATTACCCACGAACCAACAAGAGCTATCGCCTGCGACCGGATCTGTTTGCCGACGCCCGTCACCTCCCCGTCGCGGATCGCTCGATGGACGTGGTCTTATTGTTCGAGGTATTGGAACACGTCTGGCCAAACTCGACGGTGCTGCCGGAAATCCGGCGCGTACTGCGCCGGAACGGGACGTTGTACCTCTCGGTCCCCTTCCTGTACCCGGTCCATGACGCACCGAACGATTTCCACCGTTTCACGATCCACGGGATCCGTCTCCACCTTGAGCACAGCGGCTTTCGCGTTGTCCTGGAACGACAGCATGGGAACTCACTGCTGGTGCCCGTGCAGTTGATGAACCTCGCCCTGCTCGAGGGTTGCCGCGCGCTTTGGAATCGGTCGCGCTGGCTGGGATACGCCGCCATGCTCGCCGCCTATCCGCTTTGCTTGATCAACAACCTGCTCGCGCTGCCGATGACGCTGCTTCCCGATCGGGGTGCAGGCTGTTTCGGCTATTTAGTCGTGGCCGAACGGAAATAGGACAACAACATGTCAGCGCGGCGGCTCCTGGTGCTTACTACGTCATACCCTCTGACCCCGCAATCGTGCTCCGGGATATTTGTCCGCCGCATGATCGAGCACTTGCCGCGCGATCTACATATCACCGTTGTCGCGCCTGCGGCGCGGACGGATGCCGTACCGTCCGACCGAAGCAACATCGTTGTCCGTCCCTTTCGGTATGCGCCGAAACCCATGCAGGTGCTTGCGCACGAACCCGGCGGCATACCGGTCGCGCTTCGGTCGAGACGCTGGACCCGCGTCCTGCTGCCGGCGTTCCTGCTTTCGATGCTCGTGAGCTGCTTCCGGCACGCGCGCCGGGCGGACGTTATCCATGCCAATTGGTCGATTTGCGGGTGTGTCGCGGGCGTCGTCGGAATAGTGTGGCGGATCCCCGTGATCACAACGCTGCATGGGGAGGACGTCACGCGCGCGCGCCATCGCGCCCTTGACCGCGCGGTGCTCAGCCTCTGCCTTAAGCTCAGCGACCGGGTGGTCGCGGTGAGTCCCGCGATCGAGTCGTGGCTGCGGGAGCGCTACCCCGGGCTGGCGCACAAGATACAGACCGTCGGGAACGGCATCGAGGACGAACTGTTGGCCCTGCCGTTAGACCGGCCCGATGCGACCGCGAGCGGGCGGCTGCGCCTGCTTACGGTCGGCAGCCTGATTCCGCGCAAGGGAATCAACCGCATCATCGAGGCCATCGGGCACCTGCCCAACCCGCGTCGCGTCCGCCTGACGGTGGCCGGCTCCGGCCCTGAGCTCGCAGCGCTGGAGCAGCTGGTCGAGACGCTCAGGCTCGGCGACGACATCGAGTTTGTCGGCGCTGTGGAACCGCGAATGGTCGTCGATTTGCTCGCAAAGGCCGACGCATTTGTTCTTGCGAGTCACAGCGAGGGCCGACCGAGTGTCGTTCTCGAAGCCATGGCCGCGGCGCTGCCGGTGATCGCAACCGATATCGACGGGGTACGCGACATCGTTGAACACGAGAGCACAGGCCTGCTCTACGATGGCGACGACACCTTTCATCTGGCCGGTCACATATCGCGCCTGCGCGAGAGCGGCGAGTTGCGCCGTCGCCTCGGAGCTACCGCCCGCCGCCGGATCGTCCAGTGGGGGCTGTTGTGGGATAACACGTCGCAACAATACGCGAGCCTCTACCGCGCGCTGAGCGTGGAAACTGGCGCCAAGAAGAAGGCCTGAAATGTGCGGCGTTGCCTTTCTGTACCAGCCGGCTTACACCGCCGACCAGCTCACCGGCGCCATGCGCACCGCCCTGCGCCACATGGCGCATCGCGGCCCGGACGATCAAGGCCTGTGGCAGAATCCGCCGGTCGCGATCGGGCATCGGCGCCTGGCGATCATCGATCTCGGGGCCAGCCGCCAGCCGATGCACGACTCGCACGGCCGCTTCGTGCTGACCTACAACGGCGAGGTCTACAACTACAAGGACCTACGGCGGGATCTCGAGCAACATTGGACGTTCCAGACCCAGGGCGATACCGAAGTGGTGCTGGCCGGCCTGGCCACTCAGGGTATCGGGTTTCTCAAAAAGATGGAGGGCATGTGGGCCATCGCCCTATGGGATCGCACGAACCGGACGCTGTTGCTGGCCCGCGACCGGATGGGCAAGAAACCCTTGTACTACCAGGTCCTGCGGGATGGCATCGCCTGTGCCTCCGAGCTGCCCGCGCTTTCCAGCCTCGCTCGCTCAGGGTGGGAGGAGGATCTCGATAGTACTGCCGATTATCTGCGTTACGGCGCTTACCTGCCGGGAACGACCGCGTATCGCGATGTGCGCGAGGTTCTTCCCGGCCATGTGCTGCAATGGGATCCAAGCGGAATGGTGCGGGAATCGGCCTATTGGACTCTGTCCCTCGGCGGTTTCTCTGGCAGCCTCGACAGTGCACGCACGGAACTACGCGAGAAACTTGTTCGCGCCGTGCAACGACGCCTCGTCGCGGATGTCGAGGTGGGTGCATTCCTGTCCGGTGGAATTGACTCTTCGCTGGTCGTCGGGATACTCAGCAACGAACTGAGCGTCCAACCGAAAACCTTCACCATCGGCTTCACCGATCCCGCTTACGACGAGAGACAATACGCCAACATCGTGGCCACACGGTATCGAACGGACCACTACGAGGAAACCCTGTCCGACTGGGACAGCGAGCTTCTCAAGAAGCTGATACTTGAGCACGTAGGCCAACCGTTCGCGGATTCATCGCTGCTCCCCACGTCGTTTCTCGCGCGGCTGGCGTCTCGGCACGTCAAAGTCGCGCTGTCGGGGGATGGCGGAGACGAGCTGTTCAGCGGATACCAGCGTTACCAGGGGCGCGCTCTGTTGCGCTGGTACACACGCCTGCCGAAGATCGTGCGCCTCAATGTCGAGCGGTTGATCCAACGGATCCCGGAACCGATGGCGCATCACAGCCGCAGTCTTCTCAAGAAGGCGCACCTATTCTACGATGTAATCAAGCGCCAAGAGGCTGAGCAACCTTATGTGGCGCCCACGTTCTACTCGAACCCGTTTTTTGCGAAACTTGCCCCGGAACTCGCCGGCCGGGGACATCCGCCACCGCGTCTGCCTCCGGAGACTCACGAGGATTCGCTTCTCGAGATGATGGCCGCCGACGCACTCGTGTATCTACCCCAGGACATACTGGTCAAGGTAGACCGGGCGACGATGGCATATTCTCTTGAAGCACGCGCCCCGTTCCTGGACAGGGACGTCGTCGAGCTTGCATTCTCGCTCCCCCGCCCATGGCATCGCCGGGGCACCCGGGGCAAACGCATGTTGCGTGGCGCGTTCGCCGACCTCTTGCCTCGATCCGTCTGGCAACGACGCAAACAAGGCTTCGGTGTTCCTATCCACCAGTGGTTTCGCGACCGTCTCGGAAACGAACTCGAAGAACTGCTATCGACGACAATCTCGCCGCTGTCCACGCCACATGTGCGCGACATGCTTCACGCTCACCGGCTCAAAGCGCGCGACCATGGCTACCGGTTGTGGGGCCTCTACGTGTATTTGCTATGGAAAAAACGTTTACCTCCCGCGCCTCAGTCCTGACCTGCTACTACCGTCCGAAACCGGGCGGTCTATGCAAAAGGCTACACCGTGCGATTCGTGCCCTGCTGGAGTCGGGTCACGAGGTGCATTACCTCGCCGTGGAGCCGTTTCCCATTGAGCACCCAAAGTGTCATTTTCACCGCTATCCTTGGCCGGAGAGTAAAACGGATGAAATCGTCTTCTGGGCGATTTTCCATCTCTTGGCACCGATCATGCTCCTGTACCTTGGCCTCCGGCACCGCGTTACCCATTGCTTCGCGTTCGGGACGAGTTATGGCTTCATGCTCCAGCCGTTACGGCTACTTAAGAAAATCCCGCTGACGCTGTTTCTGCGCGCCGATTCGGTCGAAAACCACCGGCTTAAGGGCCGCCCTCCTCTGCTTTTGAAGCTGGAACAATTGGTCGAAGGTCTGGCTTTGACGGGCTCCCGTTTCTACGGGGTGTCTCGTCATCTCACGGAGACAGTACTTGCACGACATCCCCACCTGCGGCCGATAGTATCAGGCACGCTGCCCAACAACGTCGAGAGCGTGGCGCCACGCACGCAAGCAACCCCGACGCCGCCGTTGCGGATCGGATGCGTCGGCATCCTGGAGGCCAGAAAAAATCATGCGCTCGCGATCACGTGCATGCGGCAATTCGGCGCCCACCAAGCACGCCTTTATCTGTTTGGAAGCGGGCCGGAAGAAGATGCCTTGAAAGACCTGGCGCGCAAGCTGGGTGTCGAAGACCGAGTAAACTTCGTCGGGTGGGTGGATTCCTCGTCCAGAATCTGGCCAGAAATAGACTTGCTGCTTTTTCCGTCCCGGCACGAGGGCAGCCCCAATGCGGTACTCGAGGCCTTCGCCCACGGTGTCCCGGTGTTGGCCAGCGATACGCCCGAGCACCGGGAGATTCTCGATCCGGCATCGCTCCTGCCCCCTGAGGACGAATGGGCTTGGTCGGAGAAACTCAAGAAGATACTTACGGCAACTTCCGACAGCCTCATGTCCCTGCATGGGCAACAGCAACGATGCGCCGAGAAGCTGCGGTTCGACTGGGATGCCGAGATTCTCCGGAAGATACTGGAACACACCGCATAGCTCATTACGAGCAGTACTTGCGACTACCGCCGGGAGCCGTTCACCACGACGTTCAGCACTCGTTCCCAATCGTCAATGAATTTCTCGTAGGAGAAGCGCTCGACTACCTCTCGCGCGCGCTCGCCCAGGCGCTGGCGCAAGCACTCGTCGCCCATAAGGCGGCTCATGACCTCGGCGAGTTCCGCTGTGCTCCCGGGCGGAACCAGCACGCCATCCACTCCGTCGCGGATGATTTCACGTGGACCGCTGCGGCAATCAAAACTGACCACCGGCAAACCGCAAGCCATGGCCTCCAGAAGAGCGTTCGGGAAGCCCTCAAAGCGGGATGACATTACAAAAAGATCGGCTAATTTCAGAGAACGAGTGGGGGGCCCCACCCAACCAGGGAGAAATACGCGGTCCGACAGGCCCTTCCGGGAGATGAGCCTTTGAAGTGATGTCCGCTGCTCCCCCTCTCCTAAAATGTGGAGATCCCATTCACGGAATGAACCTGCAACACGGGAGAATGCGTCGAGCAGCATGTCAAAACCTTTTTGGTGCACTAATCGACCAACTGACACGACACGCCTTCTGCCACCGCCGCCGATAAACCCATTCTGTCGCTCGCCTGTATCAGGAAACGAAGGGGCTGTATTGTAGATTACCGCCCTTTTACTTTCGGCCAGCCACGAGAAAAAAGCATCCACCCCTTTGCTCACACTTACTACGCACGCACATCTTGGATACAGGACTCGTCTCAAAAACCTCCAAAAAAAACCGTAGTGGAATCCGGCTGGATCAACACGCTCACTGACGACAACCGGCACGTTTACATTCAATAAGGCAAGTAAGACCCGTACGTTCGTGATATGCATGAACGAAATCACTACGTCCGGCTGGGTCGACAAGATCGCGTTACGCAACCGACGTTGGTATTGAATGTTTTTCTGCAGTACCCCACACAGCCCCCGCGGCTGCTCTTGAATCGCAAATGAGACACGAGAGACATCCTTATCCAGTTTATGCGATTCTGGGCCATCCTCATTTGCCGTCACAACAGTCACTTGGTGGCCTCGCATATGCAAACCACGCGCGAGCAGAACCAACGCCTTCTCCGCTCCACCGCCGGACAATGAGAAAATGACTAGCGTAAGCTTCACGTACCGCCGTCAGACAAATGTTGATGAGCGCAAATATTGACCTACACCACATGCTACCAAAATTGGGGTGCAAGCTCCCTTGTTATCGCCTTCTGGCAATAACTAAAACGTTGCTGTAAAAGGAATCCGTCCGATCGAGGTAATCTACGAAACTACCAATAAGATTGATCACCAACGAAACAACGATCCATACGGGTAACATCACACCTTTTAGGAAACGGCCCACTCTCGTCTGCCCCAGAGAGGCATCGATCCAGTTAAGGCACAGCAACCCACAGGTGCTCCCGATCGCGCCCTGGCTTTTCAGGACATCAATATCGTAACCCTGCTCCAGAAGCCTGCGCGCGCCGTGGGCTGAAAAACGCCAGAAATCCCTGGGCGCATCATGCTCGTTGTAGGCAAAGGGAACAGTCAACACCAAGTTGCCGCCTGGCTTTAGAACACGTGTAATCTCCGATAACAGTCGACCCACGTCATCAACATGTTCCATTACCTGCGTGCACAACACGGCGTCAAACGTGTTGTCAGCAAAAGGCCATTCTTCGTGGTTACCCACCAGGACATCCGCGCCTCTGGAAACGGTATCAATGCCGACATAGCAGGTGATGCCGGTTGTCCATTTTGCGTACGGCTTTTCTCCGCAACCGACGTCCAGCAGCGCGCCACGTAGGCCCGGAAGCAACCGCCTGAGATCCTTCGATAGGGCCCTCGTTGAAAGAAACTGATAATGAAAAATCCGGACGTTCGGAGGGAGGCCGCAGATGGCGGCATAAACAGAATGGTAACAATTGCTCCAAAGGGACATCAGCCAGATCGTTTGACTGCCACGAACAGTATGTTCTCGTTCGTGAGCTCAACGCCAAGCATGCGAAACATACACAGCACCGCAGTCTCTAACTTGGCTTTCCAGTTCATGACAGACCAACTCGGCAAGAATCGGTGTTCAAGCATTTCGATTTCGAATAACCGCTCCAGCGTGCTGCGCATTTTAGTCAAATCGAACGATTGGGCATGACCCCAACGATGAAATTGGTGTCCACAATTCGGACAAACGGATATCTGTTTGCGCAAGTCCTCTCTTGCCGGGACCGTGCCAATTAACCGTCCGCCGACCGCCAACACCCGATGCACTTCGCGCAGCGACACTTCAACTTCATCGACCGATAAGTGCTCGATCACTTCCGACATCACGACTGCATCAAACATAGCATCTGCGAACGGCATTGCGGAGACAAGTCCGACTTGCGCCTTGCTCCCGAGCTCGAGCCCGCGACCAATCTCGGCAACGGTCTTGCTATTCGGGTCGAGCGCGTAGACGTCGATTCCCCTCTCCAGTGCCAGCTCTTCGAAAATGCCCGCCCCTATTCCGATATTAAGAACTTTCTGGCGAGGCCGAATCAGCTTGACGATGGCCTTCAGGCGCCCGATGCCGCCGAGAAAACTCTCCTTATACTCGTTCTGAAAGACGTCCCAGATTTTGTCTTGACCCATCCTCAAGCCCCCGTTCTTGACTCAGTAAAGTATGCGTCATCTCTTAAGGATGGAAGCCTGGCCCGTCGGCAACTCAATAATCGACTCGGGCTTATCCGCAAAAAAATCATCAACAGCCTTGCGTGCGCTGGGACAGGTTGCGAAACCGTAGTCATCGGACAAGATCATTCCCCCTCGACTTAGTCTGTTGTAATAAAAGCGCAATGGTCCCTCGTTACCAACGATAGGAAAGCGGCTTTTATAAAAGATATTAACTCCATTGATTTGGACCTGCTTGCGCCAATTCGTGACGATCAGCCATGTTTCGATCAATCATTCTGGAGACCAATAAGCGGACTGTTAGCCAAGATAGACAGACCACCATGGTCGTCGCCAATGCTATGCCGGCCACACCGATGATATTCATTAGCACATAGTTGCCGATGATATTGAGTGTCACATTGGCCGCTGCAATCGCCAGCAGCCACTGATTTCTACCCGCTGCACTAATTACTCTAACGCCGAGAATACTCATCAAATAGAAAGGCATTTGCAGGATATGCATTGTTTGCACTTGGCTCACCAGCTTGGTGTCATCTGCGGTAAAGGCTCCACGTTGATAGAGAATAGCAACCAATTCTTCCGATAAAGCCACCATCGCCGCAACAACCGGCACGCTCGCTATCACAATAAGGCGGTTATAGGTACGAAAGATCTTCTTGATCTCCCGCCAATCTCCTGTCAAGACCAGGCGGGAAAAACGCGGCATCACAGCCGTTCCCAATGCGACACTACTCAGTCCAATAACGGCAATCGATATGCGCGTTCCATAAGAAAACGCCGATACGCTTCCCGGGCTCAACATCGAAGCCATCGAGTTGTCAATCAGTTCCAGGCTAGTCGTCAGCAAAACTCCCCCCATCAGAGGCGCGAACTGATGCAGTAGTTGCTGTCTATCTTGGGAACCCCACTTCCAGCCCGGCCGGAGGTGCCAACTTGACCGATTGGCGATTCGGCCTAGATAAATAAGTTCGAAAGAAAGGCCAAGCAACGTTCCTAATACGAGCGCGTAGACTCCCCATGTCTTGCTAAACAGGAATAGCGCCACGGCCGTGACAACGGATGTAAACAGCGGCGATAAAACCGGAGCATAAAATCTTTCATTAGCGTTCAACAGCGCCGCGACCGTCGCGATAAGGCCGCCCAAAAGTGTGGCGGGCAGGAGTAGCACGAATAACTGATGTGTCAGGGCGAGCTTTTCTGATGTAAACCCAGATCCAAGCACCTTCACGATAGGAACTCCCAAACCCCACAACGCAAAACATACGAGCGTCAGAACGACAAAATTCCCTAAAAGGGCCCCGGACAGAAGCTGCTGCGCCTGTGCCCGACCACGCTGCGTCAGCACCCTCAAGAACACGGGAACAAAGGCCGACCCGTAAACCGAAGCGAATACATTGATCAAAAACGCGGACAACGCGTAGGCGATCACGTAGGCATCGAGCACGTCTGACCGGCCAAACTGGTACGCGATAATCAGTTCCTTGATGACGAAAGAGGCCTTTACCAGTAACGACACCAAACCGATAGAGACCGCTGCAGAAAATATTCGGCGATTATTGCTAACATCTCGCCATCGCCTCCAAGCGGCCATGGCTTTATCTATGTACAACCGTCTATTGCTCATCTCCGCATCTGCCAGCTTTTAACCAGGTTCTCGCTCACAAGCACGCTCTATTAACTCCGTGTAGCTTTGCAAATATCGCTCGAACGAGAACCGGTGTCTGGTATCACGCCGTATCCATCCCCTATCCAGCTTGCGGCATTCTCCCAAGGCACGCAATAGGCCGTGCTCGATGGCATCCGCAGAACAGGTCGGCACAAGGAAACCATTCTTGCCATCAATAATAAGCTCATCCGCGCTATTCTCCGGGTTATTCGCCATTAGCACCGGCGTGCCGCAACATAATGCTTCGAGCATCGCATTCGACATCCCCTCGTAACGCGAGCTCATCACGAAAAGGTCAGCCTGCTGCACGGCATCCAACGGATTGTCGACGTACCCGGCCAGCGCTATCGCATCGCCGAGGCCGAGTCTTTCTATCTGGCGCTGTAGCGTGCGCTTTTCCCTCCCTTCGCCATAAATGGTAAGCCTTAAGTTGGGATATTTCTCGATAACATAAGGAAAACATTCTACTAAGAGATCGTAGCCTTTCTGATACTCGAGACGCCCGACAGAAACAAGACTTATAGGATCGCCCTTCCTATTGGGCGTCGGTCTCGACAGGTACCCTATGCGCTCGTCGCTGACGGCGTTATAGATGACTGTTATTCTGCCTTCATCTACTCCCGTTACCTCAATCAGTCTCTGTTTGGCCCGGTTCGAAAGAACAACGACATGATCCGCCCGGCGATATAAGTTTCGGTATAGATACTCCCAGAAGAACGGAAATCGCTTCTCGCTGAAATTTGTCGACGGCATCACTGCTTCGCGAATCATTATCTTTACTTCGCGTGGGAACAGTTTCCTCAATCCCAAGATGATGAGGCTGACGTCAACGATCGTCGACATCAGGACACGGGGCCTTATTTTGTTCACAAGCGAGGTAAGTTGAAATACAAGACCTGTTTTACCTCGCAGGTCATGCAATGAAACGCCCTCGGGAACTTCTCGGAGAAGAAGTCCGCCAAAATTAATAAGGGCTATATGAACATCGTAATCCGGCGATAAATGCCGCGCAAGATTGATAATACTCCGCTCGGCACCGCCCGGAGCCAAATTTGGCAAAACAAACAAAATGGGCAAGCTCAACCGTGCTGCTCAACTTGTGGTGTGTTCTTTACGACGCAGGAAGATGAACTCATTACATCCTGGCCCCTGCCTAGTAATCATTTCTTGCATATAAAAACCACGATCACGAAAGAACCGAAATATTTGTTCGGGTGTCGCGGCCTCGAATGGATACCCCCCGATCCAGTCGATGGCATCATGGTAGGCGCCCATCCCGCGGTGATTCCTGCCCGAGTATCTGTCCCAGATGCGCCGCCTCTTGAGGAGGTCAACCACCAAGAACCAAGTCGCCATCACGGCAAAGTACGTGTTTCCGATCAGAAAACGAATCGGTTTCGGCGAAGAATTATAGAATCGCTTTATACGTTTCCAGATCGCGGTTTTCGTGCCTTAATCGTTGCATATGCTGATGAACAGCAGTCCTTCGTCGGATACCGACCCGCCCACGTTCTCCAGGGCCCTCCACATATCGCCGGTGTGGTGCAATACCCCCCAGCAATAAACCACGTCGTACCGGCCAAGACCTTGCAACCAGTCTCTATCCAGAACCGACCCGCGATGGATGCGCCAGTTAGAAAACGGTCCGAACCGCTCGTTCAGATGCTGCGCACAGGCCACACTGTCCGGATCGTAGTCGAAGGAGACGACCTCCTGCGCCCCAAGCCGCAAGGCGGCGAGCGAGAACAGTCCACTACCGCATCCGGCGTCCAGGAATCTGACGCCGGCCAAGTCGCTTCGCCCCAACATCACGAGCAGCGAGTGCTCTGCCTCCTGTATCCTCTGCTCGTTCAGTAGGCGGAGAAAACTTCTCCAGTTCTTTCCAAAACCGAAGCGCGGCTCATCCGCTGTCTGTCCGGATGCGGAACTGCCGAGAGTCTTGTCGGAAAAATGCATACGCTGCCGAAAGGTAGCCGGTTGCGGACGGGTGGCGCTGCGTCCGGGTCGCGCCCGCGCCCTGCACCCTGACGCAAGAAGCGACAGAACGATGACTGGCACGGTTGTCAGTCCTTAGTAGTATAGTGAAATTCGGCCCCTTGGAACGCTCCACCCCCCCATTTGGGAGAGCGTGCTTGCGGACAATCACTTGTCTAATTCTAATGATGATGTGGCATCGAATCGCTCCGACCGATTCGCCTTGGGCTGTGAAACGCGGTTTGATCGCGCCTGCGAAACATTCTCGACCCCTTCCTATCACCGAACGGGAAAGCTAGAATAGCGCGCCCGACACGATCTGGCCCGGAGTTTCAATGGGGCGGTAGCTCAGATGGGAGAGCGCTGCGTTCGCAATGCAGAGGTCGAGGGTTCGATCCCCTTCCGCTCCACCAAAGTTTCCCCAGTATGGATAACCGGTTAGCGCTGCCCGCGCCAACCGGTTTTTTTCTGCCCCGTGACCGGAATGCGGCCGACTTTCGAGAATGGCCGTCGCCCGGCGCGCCAGGGCGCATCCGGATCAGGAAGGACAAGGGGCGGATGACGGGAGCGACCGCCCGGTTCCTGGGCGGCCGTCACGGCGGGAGCACGGCCAGACGCCCGCTCCCGGAGGGAACCGATTTACGACTATGCCCGCTCAGCGCCGCGCCTGCGCCGATGACAGGCCCGCGATGTATTCGGCCACGGCCTTCATCTCCTGCTCGGTCATGCGCCCGGCGATCACCTGCATCACACGGCCGTGGTCGTTGGTGCGCGCGCCGCGCTTGAACTCCTTCAACTGCTGCACAACGTACGCCCGCTGCTGTTCGGCAAGGCGCGGGAAACGATCGGTCCCCGAGCCGTCGGGCTTGTGGCAACTGGAGCATGAGGCCCCGCCGGCGTCGGAGTAGCCCTGCAGGTAGATTTTCTTGCCGTGCTCCGCAAGCGGGTTGTCCTCCACGCTTCCCGGGGCCGGCGTCTGGGCGCTGAAGTAGGCGGCGAGGACACGGATCTCCTCCGGCTTCAGCTTGCGGGCGATGGGTCCCATGATGTCGCTCTTGCGTTTACCGTCGCCGTACTCCTCGAGCTGCTTGGCAAGGTACTCGGCCTGGAGCCCCGCCAGCTTGGGGAAGGTCGGTTGGTGGCTGTTGCCGTCCGCCCCGTGGCAGGCTGCGCAGTTTGTGGACACGATTTGTTTTGCCTGGTCGGGGCCCGCGAACGCGGGCGCGGCGGCCAGCGCAGCCAGCACCGCCATGGTCCAAGTCCAGCTTCGCCTGTATTTGCTCGATACCGTCTGCGCATCTGCGCGACGGCTATTGTGATCGGCGGTTCTCATCTAAACGATACTCCGGATATTGTAGCGATCTGTAAATAGTAGATTTTCGATCTGAAATGAGGCTGAATTCGAGCTGAAACGAAACTGAAACTGAGCGGTGTTTTGTCGATGCGGTGCGGTACCCGATCCGCCCGCGCGTGCCTTCTTCTGCCGCGCACGGGGTCATAAGGGAAGGGGCGGCATGCTAAGCTCGGCACCACCGATCCGGTAAAGCCGGCGCCGGCCTTGCCGGTCGTTTTCGCGCCCGGGGGCCGAGCCGCCGGGGTGATTCTGCTAGAATGACGGCCCAACCGGCCCCGGTAGCTCAGTGGATAGAGCAGCCGCCTCCTAAGCGGCAGGTCGCACGTTCGATTCGTGTCCGGGGCACCAACTTCGCGGCGGATGCAGCTCGGGACGGCTGCACAACCTGCCTATAACTTGAGCATTCCACCTCGGGGAGGAGGACCTTGCTGGAAGTCGTGAATCTCGCGTGCGTGCGCGGCGACCGCCCGCTCTTCAGCGACCTGTCGTTTGCGCTCAAACCCGGCGAGTTGCTGCACGTCGTCGGCGCCAACGGCACCGGCAAGACCACGCTGCTGCGCACCCTGTGCGGGCTCACGCGCCAGGCCGCCGGGGAGATCCGCTGGCGCGGCGCCGAAACCCGCGCGCTCGGCGATGAGTTCCGCAACGAGCTCGCCTACGTGGGCCACCTGAACGGCATCCAGGGCGAGCTCACACCGGCGGAGAATCTGCGCGCCGCCGCCGGCCTTGCGGGTGCGGCCGACCCAGAGCGTATCGACGCGGCGCTCGAAACCGTGCGGCTCTCGCCCTACCGCGGCTTCCCCGCCAAGATCCTCTCGCAGGGTCAGAAGCGCCGCCTGGCGCTCGCGCGTCTGGTGCTGCTCAGGAAACCGCTGTGGATTCTCGATGAGCCCTTCAGCGCCCTCGATGTCGCCTCCGTCACTCTGATGACGCAGGCGCTCACCGGGCATCTCGCGGATGGGGGCATGGTGGTGCTGACCTCGCACCAGGACTTCGAAGTCGAGATCAAGAACGTCACCTACGTCCGGCTCGATGCCTGAACCCATGACCTCCCCTTCGCTGCTCGCCGCGACGGCGAACGTGCTGCGGCGCGATCTCACGGTCGCCTGGCGCCGCAGCGCCGATGTGCTCACGCCGCTGGTGTTCTTCGCGATCGTCACGAGCCTGTTTCCGCTCGGGGTGGGCCCCGAGCCCTCGCTGCTGCGCACCCTCGCCCCGGGGGTGCTGTGGGTGGCGGCGCTGCTTTCCGTGATGCTCGCACTCAACCGCATGTTCGCCAACGACTACGCCGACGGCACGCTCGAGCTGCTGGCGCTCTCGCCGCATCCGCTCTCGCTCCTGGTGCTTTCCAAGGTCGCGGCCCACTGGGTGCTCACGGGGCTGCCCCTGGTGCTGATCTCGCCGCTGCTCGCGGTGCAGCTCAACCTGCCCTCCGAGGCCATGGGGGCGCTGCTGCTCTCGCTCCTGCTCGGCACGCCGGTCTTGAGCCTCATCGGGGCCGTGGGCGCGGCGCTTACCCTGGGCCTGCGCGGCGGGGGCGTGCTGGTTTCGCTGCTGGTGCTGCCGTTGTATACTCCCGTGCTCATTTTTGGCGCCGGGAGTGTGGCGCAGGCCGCCGCGGGCGCGGAGATCGAGGCCTATATTTCGCTTTTGGCCGCGTTTCTCGCGCTCACGCTCACCTTCGCCCCGTGGGCGGCAGCGGCGGCGTTACGCGTCTCCCTGGACTAAATGAAATCGCGCGTAGCGCGCTCGGCTCGCCTCCCTCTCCCCTTGAGGGAGAGGGAATGAGGGAGAGGGGTAGCGCCCTAACCCCTTGTTTTTCCCGCCGGGGCGCGAGGGAATCATTCGCGCCCGTTCGGCGGCGCGGATGCACGTTAAGTGCATCCGCGAAAACCCCGCCTCACCTCCCGCGAGGGGAGAGGGGGAGTTGGTGGAAATCTATATTTTGATCGGCATGCACAAGTACGCCTCGCCCAAGACCTTCTATCCCCTGGCTGGAACACTGATCCCCTGGCTCGCCGGGGCGACCGTTCTGCTGCTGGCGCTCGGGCTCTACCTGGGGCTTTTCGTCGCGCCCCCGGACTACCAGCAGGGCGAGACGGTGCGCATCATGTTCATCCACGTGCCCGCCGCCTGGATGTCCATGTTCGTCTACGCCGTGATGGCCGCGGCCGGGGCCGCGGCGCTCGTCTGGAACGTGAAGCTCATGGAGACGCTCGCCTCGGCCTGCGCGCCGATCGGCGCCTCCTTCACGCTGCTCGCGCTCATCACCGGTTCGCTCTGGGGCAAGCCCATGTGGGGCGCCTGGTGGGTGTGGGATGCGCGGCTCACCTCGGAACTTATCCTGTTTTTCCTGTACATAGGGGTGATGGCCTTGCGCGCGAGCATCGACGACCCCAGACGCGCGGCGCGCGCCGCGGCCATCCTCGCGCTTGTGGGCGTGGTGAATATCCCCGTCATCCACTTCTCGGTGGAGTGGTGGAACACGCTGCACCAGCCGGCCTCGGTCGGGCGCATGGGCAAACCCACGATCCACCTGAGCATCCTCATGCCGCTGCTCACGATGGCCGTGGCCTTCACCTTTTACTTCCTCACCGCGGCGCTGCTGCGCATGCGCAACGAAATCCTCGAGCGCGAGAAGCACACCTCCTGGGTCCAGGAGCTGGTGGAGTCGCGGCGATGAACTGGGCGGAGTTCTTCTCCATGGGCGGGTACGCCCTGTACGTGTGGTCGTCGTACGCGGCCGCCGCGGTGGTCCTGCTGCTTAACATCGCGCTGCCGCTGCGCCGCCGCGACGCGGTGCTCAACGCGCTGCGCGAGTTCTACCGTCTCAAAGGTCGTTCCCGATGAAACCCAGATACAAGCGTCTTGCCCTCATCAGCGTCGGCGTCGTGGGGCTTACCGTCTCCGGCCTGTTCGTGCTGAACGCGTTTCAGAGCAACCTGGTGTTTTTCTTCTCGCCCACCGAGATCTACTCCGGCAAGGCGCCGGTGGACAAGGAATTCCGCATCGGCGGTCTGGTCGAGAAGGGCAGCGTCAAGAAGTCCGCGGACGGCCTCACGGTGGACTTCATCGTCACCGACAACAACAAGAGCGTCACGGTGCACTACCGGGGCGTGCTGCCGGATCTCTTCCGCGAGGGCCAGGGCATCGTGGCGCAGGGAAAGCTGCGCGACCACCGCTTCCTCGCGCGCGAGGTGCTTGCGAAGCACGACGAGAACTACATGCCACCCGAGGCCGCCAAGGCCCTCGAGGGTTCGGCCTACAAGAAGCCGTGAAGAAATTTGTTATCCCGATCGCGCTCTTCGCCCTGCTGGGCGTACTGCTCTGGTCCGGGCTGGCGCTCGATCCGCGCAAGATCCCCTCGCCCCTGATCGGCAAGCCGCTGCCGGCCTTCGCGCTGCCGACCCTCGCAAACCCCAAGCGCAGCCTGAGCCCGAACGACCTGCGCGGGCGGGTATACCTGCTCAATGTCTGGGCCTCGTGGTGCACGGCTTGCCGCCAGGAGCATCCGGTTCTTCTTGAAATCGCCCGGCAAAAAGGCGCGCCCATCGTCGGACTCAACTACAAGGACCAGCGCGCGGACGCCCTGAGCTGGCTCAAAGACCTGGGCGATCCCTACGAGACGAGCATTGTCGATCTCGAAGGGCGGTTCGGCATCGAGCTCGGCGTCTATGGCGTGCCGGAGACCTTCGTGATCGACAAGGAGGGCGTGATCCGCTACAAGCACATCGGCCCGGTCACGATCGAGACCTGGCAGGACAAGCTCCTGCCCTTGGTCCGGGAGCTGGGGTAAAAGTTTTCACCGCAGAGATCGCAGAGAGAACAAAAACAAATGGACAGGATTAACAGGATTAGGGACAAGGCAACAACGTTTTTGAAGTGGTGTTTGTGTTAATCCTGTAAATCCTGTTAATCCTGTCCATTCTAGTCTTTCTCTGTGTCCTCAGTGGTAAACAATCCAACCCGGCCTTACTGACGGGGCGGGTGCCGCGCTTCCGCGCGCGCCTGGGCGATCGCCGCGCGCACACTGGTCACCGACTCTTCGGACTCCGGCGGCAAGACCTTAAGCAGCCGCTCCCAGTAGGCGATCGCCTGTTTGGCCTCCCCCTTCTGATAGGCAGCCAACCCGAGGAACCACAGCGCGCCCGGGTGCTGCGGCTCCAGACGGTACAGGCGGGTATAGATCTCGCTCACCAGACCCTGGGTGTTACTCGGATCCTGGTTGTACAAGAACCAGGCGTAATCCGCCACGACGGCCCGATCCTCGGGCGCGAGGCCATAAGCCCTGGCGAACGCCGCCTTGGCATCCTCCGGGCGCCCCAGAACGGCGTAGGAGCGGCCCAGGCGGGCCCAGCCCGGAGCGTCGTCGGGCTGCTGGCTCAGACGCTTCTCCAACCGCTTGACCATCTTGAGCACGTCCATCGGCACGTCGATTGCGCCCTCGAACAGGGCCTCGAGATTGGACGGCGCAACTTTGTGGTTGAGGACGTAGAGCCCGGCGGCGGCGAGCGGGAGCACGAGCGCCAGCACGATCAGCGTCGCGCGCCAGCGCCCGGCCTCCGTCGCCGGTGCGGCGGCCGGTGCGGCGGCCTGCGCCGCATCGAGATCGCGCAACACCTGGGCGAGCTCGCCCTCGAGGCGACGGCGCTCGTCCTGCACGACCTCGGGGTCGAGATTCCGGTCTCCGGTCTCGATATCGAGCTCATTGAGCTGCGCCAGCAGCCGGTCGCGCAGCAGCGTCAGCTCGTGGCGCTGCTCGCGCCGCTCGGGCTGCGGACCGCGTCCGAGCGGCCGCGCCAGAAACACGACGGTCGCGGTGCTCAAAACGAGCGCGACCACAGTCCAGGCCCAGAGCGTCATTCGGCTTCCTGCCGGCGCGCCTCGCGCACGCGCGCGCGGTCCTGCTCGGTCAGCTCGGGCGGCGGAGGCATGGGCGCGCGCAGCCGGCGTTTGAGGAACACCCAGGCCGACGCCGCCAGAACCAGAAAGATCGCGAGCGGCAAGGCCCAAAGCGGCGCCCCGGTACCCTCGTAGGGGGGTTTCATCAGGACGTAGTTGCCGTAACGATCGACGAAATACCGGACGATCTCGGCGCGCGATTTTCCGGCCTTGAGCTGCTCGCGGATGACCTCACGCATGTCGCGCGCGAGGTCGGCGTTCGACTCCGAGATCGGCTGGTTCTGGCACACCGCGCAGCGCAGATCCTTGGCGATATCGAGCATCTGCCGCTCGAGGGGATCCTCCGCCACCTGATCGGCGATCGCCGAGGCGAACAAGAACAACACCGCGAAACCGCAGATGAACGCGGATAAACGCGGATAAAAATGGGAAACCGACCTGTTCATTTGCGTCGCATCACGGCGTCAGGATTTGACCGGGGCCGTCCCGGCCAGGATCGGCCGGGCCTCGCGCTGCCGCGGGCGGCGCTGGCTCAGCGCCAGCAGCAAGCCCGAGAGGATAATCGCGCCCCCGGACCAGATGAACCGTACCAGCGGATTGACGTAGACCTGCACGGCCCATTTTTCCGCGCCCGCCGCTTCCGCCAGCACCACGTACACATCGCGCAACCAGGTCGCATCGATGGCGCTTTCAGTCATCGGCGCCTCCTGGCGCAGGTAACGGCGCCGCTCCGGCGCCACGCTGCGACCGTAATCGATCATCGTGAAGCGCCCCTGCACGGCAGTGTAATTCGGCCCGCGCAGCTCGCGCACACCCTCGAAGCGCAGCCGCTCGCCGCCCACCTCCACCACATCGCCCGGGGCGAGCGTTACCGCGATCTCCGAGCGAAACAGCCCCGAGCCCACGAGCCCGAGCGCGATCACCACGATTCCGAAGTGCACCACCATGCCCCCGTAGTGGCGGCGGTTGCCGGCTACGGTCTTCCACAGCGCACGGGCGATGGGTTCGTTGAGCTGCGCGCGGCGCTGAGTTACCGCGCGCCAGTAATCCGTCAACAGCGCCGCCGCCGTGAAGGCGGCAAATCCGACCGCCGCGGGCGCGGTCCAGTGCGCGTGCCACCCAAGCAGCCACATAAACGCCACGGCCGTCGCACCGACGATCCCGGGGATCAGGAGCCGGCGCTTCAGGCGCTCGGGGTTCGCCTTGCGCCAGGGCACGAGCGGCCCCACGCCCATGAGCAGCAGGATCATGAGAAACAGCGGCACCATCACGACGTTGAAATACGGCGCGCCCACCGTGATCTTGTCCCCGTAGAGCGCGTCCAGGGCGAGCGGGTACAGCGTGCCGAGCATCACACAGATACAGGCCGCGGTGAAAATCACGTTGTTCCATACGAACAGCGATTCGCGGGACACAAACGAGGTGATGGACTCGCGCGCCTCCTGGTAACGGCCCTTGGCGAGGAAAATGCCGAATGAGACCGACAGCACGATCACCATGAAACTGAGGATATAGGCGCCGCGCCCCGGGTCGACGGCGAAGGCGTGCACCGAGGACAGCACCCCCGAGCGCACGAGAAAGGTTCCGAGAAGGGAGAGCGAGAACGTGGAGATCACGAGGAAGATATTCCACGCGTGCAGCATGTGCCGGCGATCCTGCACGGCGATCGAATGCACCAGCGCGGTCCCGATCAGCCACGGCATGAACGAGGCGTTCTCCACCGGGTCCCAGCCCCAGTAGCCGCCCCAGCCGAGCTCGTAATAGGCCCACCAGCCGCCGATCATGATGCCGGCGGTGAGAAACCCCCAGGCGATCAGCGCCCAGCGCCGCACGAATCCGACCCAGAGTTCGCTCTTCCAGTTGGTAAGGAGCGCGGTCATGGCGAAGGCGAAGGGCACGGAAAAACCGACATAGCCCAGGTACAGCATGGGCGGATGCACCACCATGCCCGGGTCCTGGAGCAGCGGATTGAGGTCCTGCCCGTCGGGCGCCGCGGGCAGCAGGCGCTCGAAGGGGCTGGACAGAAACAGGATAAGACCGAAGAACCCGACCATGAGCCAGCCCTGCACGGAGAGGATCACGGGCAGATGCGCGGGGTAACGGCTGCGCCCGTGCCAGGCGACGATGACGGTATAGAGCGTGAGGATCCAGACCCAGAGATAGAGCGAGCCTTCGTGGCCGCCCCAGAGCGCCGCGACCTTATAGAAGAGCGGCAGCGCCTGATTCGAGTTCTGGGCGACGTACAGTACGGAAAAATTGCCGGCGACAAAGGCGTGGATCAGACTGAGCGCCCCGATCGTGGTCAACACGAACACCGCCACCGCGGCATTGAGGCTTACTTCGGCGAGCCTCGGGATGCGCAAGAGCCGCGCCCCGACGGGCGCCAGACCTTGCAACAACGCAACCATCAGCGCCAGATAGGAGGCGAAATGGCCGAACTCGATAAAATTCTGCGACAAGCGAGTCACAAATGCCTGCGAAATCGGGGGATCTCTCTAGAGATTGGCGGATGACGGGGAAGTTCCCTACACCTGCAACGCGCGCATAAGCGTACCTGAACCTCGCACCAGCGTATAGAGCGAGCGCCGGCACAATCTCCGATTCGTGCGGTCACTCCCGCCTCATGGAAGATTCAGCAACAATCGCCGAGACATGAAACGGGTTGCCAAGCTATTCACAAATTCTGTGGATAAAACTGTGTGCAGACTGGAGGCGAAATCAAATATGCGGCACGTTCGCGGGAAGATTCTCAGATTGAACATTTTTTGCACAACTGGATATTTTTCTTGTTAAACAGCAACTTGCCAGAATCCGCCCGGGGAAAAATGGATGTACGTATTTGTCCGGAGCGCCACTTTCCCATCGCTGTGCACAAAACGCCGCCCGCCCGCAGCAGTGTTTCGAAAAAAAAACCGTTTATTTCCAAGCCACTTCCGTGGGTCGTAGTCCTCAGTCCTCAGTCCTCGGTCTTCACCCCGCCCGCCGCAGCAAATAGAACGCGAGCGCGAGAAACAGCACGATGGGCAGCAGGGCGCCCAACACCGGCGGGAGCCCATAGAGCACGCCGAAATAGCCGAAACTGTTGTTGACCATGATGAAGGCGAGCCCGAGCATGACGCCGAGGAAGATCCGCTGGCTCAAGCCACCGCTACGGACCGGCTGGAACACGAAAGGCGTCGCGAGCAGAACCATGACGATCGTCGCCAGGGGCGACAACAGTTTCTGCCAGAAGGCGATGCGATAGCCGCGCGTATCCTGGTTGTTCTGCTGTAGATGCCGGATGTAGCGATACAGATTCTGCATCGAAAGCCCGTCCGGGCTCAGGGCGAACACCGCGACGGTCTCGCGCGTAAGATGCGTTGCCCAGGATTCCGTCGGCGCCTGCCGCACCTGCACCGCGTTATCTCCGATCCGGCTCTGGCGCACCTCCTCGAGCCGCCAGGCGCCGTCGGCGAAGCGCGCGCGGCCCGCGGAGGTCTGCGCCCGCAGGCGGTTGTCGTCGTCGAAATGGTAAATGCTCACGCGCAGCAGGCTGAAGTCGGGCAGCACCTCCCCGATATTGACGTAGGTCGCGCCGTCGCGCAGCCACAGGCCGGAGCTCCGCCGATAGACGCCCTTATGCATGGCCTTGGCCCGTCCCAGCTGGGCCGCGTTTTCCGCCCCCGGTACCACGTACTCTCCGAGCGCCACCGCCAGAATCGCGAACACCAGCCCCACCTTCAACGCCGAGGCGACGATGCGCGAAACGGATACGCCGGCGGCGCGCATCGCGACGAGCTCGGAGTTCAGGGCCAGCGCGGAGAGCCCGAGCATGGACCCGATCAAGGCCGCGGTCGGAAAAATCTGGTAGATCTTGAGCGGCTGGCTCAAGACGACGTATCGAACGAGCTCCGGCAAGTCGAAGCCGCCGCTGCCGTAATCCCGGAGCGCGTCGATAAAACTGAAAAACACGAACAGCGCGAGCAACACGCCCAGCGCCAGCAGCGTGCCGATGGCGATGCTGCGGCCGATGTGCCGATCGAGCAGGGTGAGCATCATCGGCGCCGAAAGCCGCGCGGCAAGGCGAGCAGCGGCCGGTTGTGCGCGCGCCGCCACAAAAGATAGGCCACCGCCAGCGTCATGCCCCCATGCACCCACCATATCCCGAGCGCCGGCGGGGCATAACCCCGCTTGATCAGCGTCTCGCCCATCCCGATCAGGTTGGAATAGATGAAATAAACGAGGATCGCCGCAACGAAGTTGGAAAACCGCCCCCGGCGCACATCGGTGTAGGCCAGCACCAGCGCGAACGCGGCCAGCACGAAGACGGCCACGGGCTTGGCCAGGCGCCAATGCCACTCCGCCGCCCGCTGCGGATCGCCGCGCACGAACAGATCCGCGCTCGGCATTCCATCGAGCCCGATCGGCGGCTCGACCGCCTTCCTCGGTTCCATGCGCACGTGCAGGATGTTGAATTCGACGATCTGATAGTCGGCGTCGCCGGGCGCGCCCTGGTACAGCACCCCGTCTTTCAGCGCCATAAATTTATCGCCGGTCGCCTCGTCGATATAGGGGCGACCCGTCCGCGCCACCACCACGTCTTGTTTGGCGGCGTCCAAACCGGCAAGGAACACGTTCTCCATATCCCCGCCCGCGTCGTCGATCTTCTCGACATACAGGATGCGTCCGCCGCCGGAGGCCTCGGTGAACGCCCCCGGCGCCACGTGCTGGATCTCCGTCCGGTGCGCGCCTTCGCTCTTGGCCTTCTCGATCAGGCGGCTCGCGTAGGGCGTGAGGTAAAACGCGCACGCGGCCACAACCAGCGCGAAGACCAGCGTAAACCACATCACCAGGCGCAGCATCTGCGCCAAACCCACCCCGCAGGCCGCGAGCACCGTCATCTCGTTGTCGCGGTACCAGCGCGACAACGTGAGCAGCACGCCGAGGTAGAGGGCAAGCGGCAGCAGCAGATCTATTTTATGGACCGTCTGCAGCATGAGCAGGGTCAGCACGATGTCTTCGGGGTGGTCGCCCCGCACCGCGCGCCCGAGCAGCGTGGTCATCATCAGAAGCAGGAATACCACCAGCAACACGGCGGCGATCGCCAGGGTGGTCTTGCCCGCCTCGCGGTAGAAGGCACGACTAATAATCACGGCTCGGCCCCCGGTCCGCTTTGACAAGCGGCAAGCAAACAATGGAAAATCCGGCGCAACGGGCGGTTACGCGGGAAAAACGTTTGAAAAAAGCAAACTTTGTCCGCACAGGTCTCCCTAAGAGACTGATCCAAAACGGAACCCGCGGCGCGGGCGCCCGAAATATATCATATCCGCTCCCCCGCAGAACGCCGGAAAACAATCGGGAATGAGCATGGAATTCATCGTCAAAAGCGGCACACCGGAGAAACAGCGCAGCGGCTGCCTGGTCGCGGGCGTCTTTGAATCGCGCCGGCTCTCGGCCGTGGCCGCCCAGATCGACGAGGTCGCCCAGGGCGCGATCGCCGCCGTCCTGCGTCGCGGCGATCTCGAGGGCAAACCCTCCCAGACCCTGCTGCTCCACAACCTCCCGAATCTCCTGAGCGAACGCGTGCTGCTCGTGGGCTGCGGCAAGGAGAAAGACTTCAACGAGGCCCGCTACCGCGAGGTCAGCGCCAAGGCGATCCAGGCGCTCAAGGACACGGGCGCCACCGAAATCACCTCTTACCTCACCGAGATCGAGGTGAAGGGGCGCGACATCGCCTGGAAGATGCGCCAGGCCGTGGAGATGACCGAGTCCACGCTCTACCGCTTTGAGCAACTGAAGAGCAAACCGGACAACAACCGCCGCGACCTGCGCCGCGTCGTGCTCGCCGTGCCCAAGCGGAGCGACCTGGCGGCGGGCGAGCGCGCGATCCGCGAGGGCCAGGCGATCGCCGCCGGCGTGAAGCTCGCGCGCGATCTCGGCAACCTGCCCGGCAACATCTGCACCCCGACCTACCTCGCCGAACAGGCGACCGCGATCGGCCAGCGCCTCGGGCTCAAGGTCACGGTGCTCGATCGCGCGGACATGGAGCAGCTCGGCATGGCGGCGCTGCTCTCGGTCGCGCGCGGCAGCCGCCAGCCGCCTAAGCTCATCGTGCTCGAATACCGGGGCGGCAAGGAAGGCGAGGCGCCGATCGCGCTCGTGGGCAAGGGGCTCACCTTCGACGCCGGCGGCATCTCCATCAAGCCGGCGGCGAACATGGACGAGATGAAGTTCGACATGTGCGGCGCGGCCGCGGTGCTGGGCGCGATCCAGGCCGCGGCCGAGCTCAAGCTCCCGCTCAACATCGTGGGCGTGATCCCCTCCTCCGAGAACCTCCCGGACGGCGACGCCAACAAGCCGGGCGACATCGTGAAAAGCATGTCGGGCCAGACCATCGAGGTGCTCAACACCGACGCCGAAGGCCGGTTGATCCTGTGCGACGCCCTCACCTACACCGAGCGCTTCAATCCCGCCGCGGTCGTGGACATCGCCACGCTCACCGGCGCGTGCGTGATCGCGCTCGGCAACCACGCGAGCGGCCTCATGGGCAACAACGATCCGCTCGCGCGCGAGCTGATCGCGGCGGGCCGATACACCTACGATCGCTGCTGGCAGTTGCCGCTGTGGGACGAGTACCGCAAGCAGCTCGACAGCAACTTCGCCGACATGGCCAACATCGGCGGACGCGAGGCCGGCGCCATCATCGGCGGCATGTTCCTGTCGCGCTTCACGAAGAAATTCAAATGGGCGCACCTCGACATCGCCGGCACCGCCTGGAAGACCGGCAAGGACAAGGGCGCGACCGGCCGCTCCGTGCCGCTGCTGACGCAGTTCCTGATCGATCGGGCGAGCCGGGAACAACCCGAGTCCGCATGACGCGCGTCGATTTTTATCTCCTTGAAAACGGCGCCGCGGGCGAAAAAGAGCTTGCGGTCTGCAAACTGGCCAACAAGGCCTTCGGGCTCGGCCACCGCATCTATATCCTGACGGCGGACGAAGCGCAGGCGCGCCGCCTCGATCAGCTGCTCTGGACCTTCAGCGCCGGGAGCTTCGTGCCGCACGCACTCAGCGGGACCGACGCGGACTGCCCGGTACTGATCGGGCACGATGAGCCACCCGCGACCTGCGAAGACGTGCTCGTCACGCTGGCGACCGAGGTGCCCGGCTGCTTCAGCCGCTTCCGGCGCGTGGCCGAGGTGGTCGGATCCGACGAGGAACAAAAGCGCCTGGCGCGCGAGCGGTTCCGCTTCTATCGCGACCGCGGCTGCGCGCCGCAGAGCCATACGCTCTGACCCGTGAACACCGTGGACGAGAAACCCAAGCACAAGCCCTCCGAGAGACACACGCTCGAGGAGGTGCTCAAGTCGCTGCAGGACCTGATCCGCAACGATCTGCTCGAGAACGCGCCGCCGGCGAAACCTCCGCCGCCCGCCTCCGGCACACCGCCGGCGCACGCCAAACCGTCGGGCCCCATCGATATCCACTCGGTGATGCAATCGCTCAGGGAGCTCGTCGGCAAAGAACTCACCGCGGAGGATGCGCCCGCCCCCGCGCCGGCGCCCGCGGCGGCCTGGGTCGCCGAAACGCCTCCGCCCGAAAGCAAGGCGACACGGAACGCCGAGCCCGCGACCGGAACCCTCCGCGCCAAAAAAGCCCCGGCGCGGGAACCGCCGCCCACGCCGCCGCCGAAGGCGACCGCCGGCGGCGGGTTGCAGCAGTATTTACCGTTCGACGCCGCCCGCCCCACCGACGACCTGGAACTGACCGCGCCCCCCGGCGCCGATCTCGAAGTCCTCGCTACCGATTCCACAAAAAAGAAACCCCCCGCGCCGGGCGCGACGCGCGAATCGCGTACCCTCGATGCCGCCACCCAACCTGCGGGGCCTCCGGCGCCGGAGGGTGTTCGAGCCGCGGATGCTTCGGCGCCGGGCAAAGATCTCGCGGCGGCACTGAAGGAGTTGGATACCGTCGAATTCACACCGTCCTCCGCCGACGATGCGGCGCAGGCGCCGGCCTTCGACCTCGACGACATCCCGGTGCTGGACGACATCGTCCTGGAGTCCCCCGGGGCGACCTCCGAAATCCCCGTCCTCTTCGACGAAGTCGCCGTACCCGCCCCCAAGTCCCCGCCCTCCCCCGAGCGCGCCCGCGATCTCGCCATCCAGGTGATCGCCAGACTCAATATCGAGCTGCGCAAGAGCGGCGCGACGGCCCTGGACCCGCAGGTGATCCCGCGCCTGCAAGCGCTGCTGCGCGAGGCGCTGGAGCGCGAGGCCGCAAACAGGGACAATAACGCCCCCAAAACCCAGAACCCTTGAAGCGCAGTCGGTGCACGGCGCTCCAGTTATAAATCCGTTGCAATGACCCACGATCCCCAGGCCGCGGCGACCGCCGCGCTCAGCAAGTCATACGATCCCCACGCTATCGAGCAACGCCTCTATGAGCGCTGGGAAGCCGCCGGCTACTTCGCGCCGAGCGCCACCGGCCCGGCCTACTGCATCATGATCCCGCCGCCCAACGTCACGGGCAGCCTGCACATGGGCCACGCGTTCCAGGACACGCTCATGGACGCGCTCATCCGCTACCACCGCATGCTCGGTGACAACACCCTGTGGCAGGCGGGCTCGGACCACGCCGGCATCGCGACCCAGATGGTGGTCGAGCGCCAGCTCGAGGCCGAGGGTAAATCGCGCCACGACCTCGGGCGGGAAGAATTCACCCGCCGCGTCTGGCGGTGGAAGGAGCAATCGGGCGGCACCATCACGAAGCAGTTGCGGCGCATGGGCGCCTCGCTCGACTGGTCGCGCGAGCGCTTCACCATGGACGAGGGGCTGTCCGCCGCCGTGACCGAGGTGTTCGTGCGGCTTTACGAGGAAGGGCTCATCTACCGCGGCAAGCGCCTGGTGAACTGGGACCCGGTGCTGCACACGGCGGTCTCCGACCTCGAGGTGATCTCCGAGGAAGAGGCCGGGCATCTGTGGCACATCCGCTATCCGCTCGCCGACGGCAGCGGGCACCTCGTCGTCGCCACCACCCGCCCCGAGACCATGCTCGGCGATGCGGCGGTCGCGGTGCACCCGGACGATGAGCGCTACCAGAAGCTCGTCGGCAAGATGGTGGCGCTACCCCTTACCGGCCGCCATATCCCGGTCATCGCGGACGAGTACGTCGACCCGGAATTCGGCAGCGGCTGCGTCAAGATCACGCCGGCGCACGACTTCAACGACTACGAGGTCGGCAAGCGCCACGGTCTGCCGCAGATCAACATCTTCACCATCGACGCCAAAATCAATCTGCCGGGCTCTAAATTCCACGAGCTCGACCGTTATGTCGCGCGCAAGAAAATCGTGCATGACCTCGAGGCCGCGGGCCTGCTCGAGAAGGTGCAGGACCACAAGCTCATGGTGCCGCGCGGCGACCGCAGCGGCGCGGCGATCGAGCCCTATCTCACCGACCAGTGGTTCGTGAAAGTGGGTCCGCTCGCCGCGGAAGCGGTTAAGGCGGTCGAGGACGGCCGCATTAGATTCGTCCCCGAGAACTGGACCAAGACCTACTACGAATGGATGCGCAACATCCAGGACTGGTGCATCTCGCGCCAGATCTGGTGGGGCCACCGCATCCCGGCGTGGTACGACGCCGACGGCGATATTTTCGTCGCGTGCGGCGAGGCCGAGGCGCACGCCAAGGCGCGCGTAAAGCACGGGCGCGACATGCCGCTGGTGCAGGACAACGACGTGCTCGACACATGGTTCTCCTCGGCGCTCTGGCCGTTTTCGACATTGGGCTGGCCCAAACAGACGCCGGAGATCAAGACCTTCTATCCCACGAGCGTGCTCGTCACCGGCTTCGACATCATCTTCTTCTGGGTCGCGCGCATGATCATGATGGGGCTCAAGTTCATGGGCGATGTGCCGTTCCGCGAGGTCTACATCCACGGGCTGGTGCGCGACGCCGAAGGCCAGAAGATGTCGAAGTCCAAGGGCAACATCCTCGATCCGCTGGACTTGATCGACGGCATCGACCTCGACGCACTCGTCGCCAAGCGCACGAGCGGCCTCATGCAGCCGCAGATGGCGAAAAAGATCGAGACCGCCACGCGCAAGCACTTCCCCCAGGGCATCCCGGCCTACGGCACCGATGCGCTGCGCTTCACCTTCGCAAGCCTCGCCACCCAGGGGCGCGACATCAAGTTCGACCTCGGGCGCATCGACGGCTACCGCAACTTCTGCAACAAGCTCTGGAACGCGGCGCGCTATGTGCTCATGAACACCGAGGGCCAGGACTGTGGCCAGCACGGAGATGAGGTTGAACTTAATTCGGCCGACCGCTGGATTGTTTCGCGCCTGCAAGAAGTAATTACCGAGGTCGAAACGGCGTTCAAGGAATACCGCCTCGACCTCGCCGCCCAGGCCGTCTACAGCTTCGTCTGGCACGAGTACTGCGATTGGTACCTGGAGCTTTCCAAGGTCGTGCTCAACAACGCGGCCGCAAGCCCCGAAGCCGCGCGCGGCACACGCAAGACCTTGGTGCAGGTGCTCGAGGCCAGCTTAAGGCTGCTGCATCCGCTCATGCCGTTTATCACCGAGGAGATCTGGCAGCGCGTCGCGCCAATGTGTACAAAATCGCGCGCAAGCGCGCACGGCTCGCCTCAGAGTGAATCAAGTCGCGCGCCAGCGCGCTCGGCTCGCCCCCCTCTCCCTGCGGGAGAGGGGATGGGGGTGAGGGCCGATCTCCCTCACCCTTTGCCCTCTCCCGAAGGGAGAGGGGAAGTAAGTGAAAATCTCTATTCTGGTCGGAATGAGGGTGAGGGCCGCGGCCCGACCATCATGCTGCAACCCTACCCGCGCCCTCGGCCGGAAAAGATCGACGCCGCGGCGACCAAGGAACTGCGCTGGGTGATGGCGGTCGTCACCGGCATCCGCAACATCCGCGGCGAGATGGACATCGCCCCGGGAAAACTTATACCGGTGCTCCTCCAGGAAGGCAGCGCCGCCGATCGCGCCCACCTCGAAACCAACCGCCACTACATCGCGGCCCTCGCCCGGACCGAATCGGTCATCTGGCTCAAGCCGGGCGAGCGCGCGCCCGAATCCGCCACGGCGCTGGTCGGCCACATGAAGGTGCTCGTGCCCTTGGGCTCGCTCATCGACAAACAGGCCGAGCTGGGGCGCCTGAAGAAAGAAATCGAAAAGATCGAGAAGGACCTCGCGAAATGCCGGGCGAAACTCGCGAACAGCGACTTCGTCGCGCGTGCGCCGAAACCCGTCGTCGAGCAGGAACAAAAGCGGGTGCACGACTTCGAGGCGGCGCTCGCCAGCCTCAACGCCCAACGCGCCAGGGTCGAGGCCCTGCCGGGTTAGAAACGGAATAGACAGGATTTACAGCGGGGGATCGTGCCACCCGCCGTGCGCCCACACTGCGCGATGGGGGTGCATCGGAACCCCATGCATCGCGGCGAATTCTGGTTTATCCTTTTAGTCGAGAGGCGGGAGCCATATCCATGAACGCCAGGGTTGCCATCTTCTATGAAGAAAACCGCTGACAGAGCGAGCATACGCAAGACGCTCAAGAAAGAACTGCCGTATCTGCGGGATAGATACGGCGTAAAAAGAGTAGCTCTTTACGGCTCTTTCGCGAAAGGCAGACAAACCAAAGCAAGCGATGTGGACGTTCTGGTCCAACTCGAGAAACCTATCGGGCTCGACTTCGTCGAGTTAGCCAGCTACCTGGAGAAGGCGCTGGGTCGCAGGGTTGATCTGACAACCGCCGACACCCTCCGTCGAAGCCTGAAAAACCCGCGCTACAAGCACATCGCCGCCGACATCCGCCAGACCCTGAGTTATGTCTAAGCGCCGGGATCGCGACTACCTCGGCGACATCCACGAGGCTATGCACCGGATTTCCCGATATACCTCTGGTCTGACTTTCGAGCAGTTTCTGAAAGACGCCAAGACACAGGACGCCGTTATCCGCAACCTGGAGGTCATCGGCGAGGCGACGAAGAAACTCACTGCCCATTTGCGGAAATCCGCGCACCAGATTCCTTGGAAAGATCTCGCCGGCGTGAGGGACAAGCTCATTCATCACTATTTCGGCATCAATTACGAGATCGTATGGACGATCGCCAGGAAGGAACTGCCGAGCCTCCTTCCGAGAATCAAGGAACTGATGGATAAGCAAAGCGGAGCGCAAACAAAATAAGGTTGTTCTTGAACCGCCGGCGACACCGCAGAGGACTTCACCTCGCAGCCGCGCTCGCCAAACTCAACGAGCAGCGCGCCAGGGTCGAGGCCTTGCCTGGTTAAATAGGGGAATAGACGGGATTAACCGGATTTTCCTTGAATCGTCGGTTACACCGCTTCGGCTTGGTACACGAGGAACTGGATTACCGCAACGCCGGAAACCGTACCGAATTCACGTGGGCGGGGAGGGTCGAAATGGACGAGGCTTCCGGCAGCGGCCTGGCCGCGATCTAAGGGGCGAACTGCACGGCCATATCTTCTTCCACATGGGCAACGATTCGGCCTTTCGCGCCAGGAAAAAGTGATGGTGTGAACCCAAAGACCACGGAACCGACCTCGCTCGATCTCGCGACCGAATGCGAGCGGCTGCGCGCCGAAAATGCCCGCCTCACCGCGCTGCTCGCGCGGCATGGTATCCCGCACCACCAGAATGGCGACGAACCGACCGAGGCATCACGGCCACCCAGCGTTTCGTCCGCCAGCCTATCGACCGAAGAGAAGATCGCGCTTTTCCGCCGCCTGTTTCGTGGGCGGGATGACGCCTTTTCTGTCCGATGGGAGAGCCGAAACGGCCGCTCGGGCTATTCCCCGGCCTGCGCCAACGAGTGGCGCGCCGGCGTGTGCGAGAAGCCACGCATCAAGTGCGGCGAGTGCGGTCACCGGCTACTGATCGCACTGACCGACAAGACCATCTACGATCACCTCGCTGGGTACCACACCGTTGGTGTCTATCCGCTGCTGCCGGACAATACCTGCCGCTTCCTCGCCGTTGACTTCGACAGTGAGGAATGGCGCGAAGACGCCAGGGCGTTTGCTCAATCGTGCCGCGAGCTCGATGTACCGGTGGCGCTCGAAATCTCCCGTTCAGGCAACGGGGCGCATGCCTGGATATTTTTCACGGCCGCGGCACCGGCGGCGGAAGCGCGAGCACTCGGTACGGCCATCATCAGCCGTACTTGCGCCCGCACTCACCAGCTCAAGCTTTCTTCCTATGACCGGCTGTTCCCCAACCAGGACATGATGCCGAAAGGGGGTTTCGGCAATCTGATCGCCCTGCCGCTGCAGAAACAGCCGCGCGAACAGGGCTTCAGCCTGTTCGTGGACGACAGCTTGGCGCCGTACCCCGACCAATGGGCGTTCCTGACCTCCGTCCAAACGATGCCGCCTGGCCGCATTGCGCCGGCGATCTCTCGCGCCTCGGGCGGCGCGCATCCGCTGGACGTGGCCTTCATCGCCGAGGAAGACCAGCGTGAACCCTGGAAGCGTCCTACCACGCCGCTCGATAAATTGCCGGGCCCGCTGCCCGAGCGGCTGTCGGTCACCCTGGCCAATCAGATCTACTTCGAAAAAGCGCAGCTCCCGCAGCCACTCGCCAATCGCCTGATCCGACTGGCCGCGTTTCAAAACCCGGAGTTCTACCGGGCGCAGGCTATGCGCCTGCCGGTGTGGAACAAGCCCCGCGTGATCGGCTGCGCCGAGAACTATCCCCGCCACGTCGGCCTGCCGCGCGGCTGCTTGGACACCGTACAGCAACTGCTGCGGGAAAACGGGATTGCCCTGGAGATTGCCAACGAGCGTTATGACGGTCAGGCCTTGGACGTGGACTTCGTCGGCACGTTGCGCCCCGATCAAGAGACAGCCGTTGCCGAGATGCTCAGGCACGACACCGGCGTGCTGAGCGCACCGACAGCCTTCGGCAAGACCGTGACGGCGGCGGCGATCATCGCCCGGCGCGGCGTCAATACGCTGATCCTGGTCCACCGCAATGAACTGCTCAATCAATGGCGGGAACGGCTGCGCACGTTGCTCGGCGCCGACGAAATCGTCGGCACCATCGGCGGCGGTCGACGCAGGCCGACCGGCAAGATAGACATCGCCGTGATGCAGTCCCTCTCCCGCAAGGGGGAGACCGATGAGCTGGTAGAGCGCTACGGTCATATCGTCGTGGACGAATGCCACCACCTGTCGGCGTTCTCCTTCGAGGCAATCCTGAAGCGCGCCAAGGCCAGATTCGTCCTCGGACTGACGGCGACGCCGGTGCGACGCGACGGCCGGCACCCGATCATCTTCATGCAATGCGGACCGGTGCGGCATGAAGCGCCGCGCCCCGAAGGGGCGCCACAACAACTGGCGGTACTGCCGCGCTTCCTCGACGGGCCATTCGACGTACCGCCCGACGCCGGGATTCAGGATGTCTTCCGGCATCTGGCCGCGGATACCCGGCGCAACGAGCGCATCGCCGCCGATGTCGTCACCGCCAGCCAGGACGGACGCCGCATCCTCGTCCTGACCGAACGCACGGATCAGCTTGAAACGCTCGCTTCGGTTCTCGCCGGAAAGGTCGAAAACCTGTTCGTCCTGCATGGTCGAATGGGCAAGAAAGAACGCGCGCGCCTGCTCGAATCGCTGAACACCCTGCCCGGCGAAGCGCCGCGAACGTTGATCGCGACCGGCCGTCTCATCGGGGAGGGTTTCGATCACCCGCCGCTCGATACCCTGGTGCTCGCGATGCCCGTCTCGTGGAAGG
>Ga0154833_1096_pt1 | contig 44541 bp, 37 predicted proteins | sample Rifle2008BG16ft_FD_116137 | JGI IMG/M metagenome (GOLD analysis project Ga0154833, IMG submission 116137) | Candidatus Muproteobacteria bacterium RBG_16_65_34 | reverse complement strand
GTTCAGCGGCCGGCGAGTTAGGCGCGCGCTTGGGGGCGCGAGCAGCGCAGGGCACCGCGCGCAGTGCGCGCGGCGAAGCGACCGGGGCGTGTTTCTTTTGGTAGCTTTTCTTTGTGCTGCACAGGACGTGCGAATGTCGCGGGCGCAGGGATGCGCAGGAGCGACCACGAGCAAAGAAAAGCTACCTGCCGTGGGTCAGCCACCCACAAGTAGCCGTTCAATCATCGCCGAAAGGCGATTCGACCTAGATCCGACAAGCAGCCGCAACCGGTGACATGCAGCCGGGTGACGTTAAATCGTCCACGCGAGTTCACGAAGACCCTCTATAATTACAATTACTGCGCGGCGGCTCGAAGATTTAGCGCCGTCACGCCCGATAACAACACCTGTCCGCCCGCGCGCAATGTCGTTTCACCTCGACACCGGATACTCCACCCGCGGGCCCGCGCCGCGGAGCGGGCATCAACCTTGCCTCGTGGCCCTGCCCGACCCGGCCCGGGACACCGGCCACGGCGCGCTGCTCGCGCTCGCCGTCGGCCTCGCGGAGCGCCCGAATCCGACCGAGTCGGCGTACGAGGCGCTCACGGCGCTCAATAACAGCTACTACGCCGCGCCGCACGACTGGGGCCTCAAGCATGCCCTGAACGAGAGCTTCACCGCCGCCGACCGGGCCGTGCGCTCGGGCTCTTCGAGTCCCCGCGCCGCGGCACTCACGGCGCTGGTGCTGCGCGGGCGGCGCTGGGCCGTGGCGCACGCGGGCCACACCCGCGTGTGGCTCATGCGCGGCCAGCGCATCAAGCTCCTCACGCGCGATCACATCGAACCGCGCCCGCTGCGCGGGCGCGAGGTCATCAACGCCTGCGGGCTCGGCGAGGCGGTCACGACCGACCTCGCCTGCGATGAGCTTCAGGAAAACGACGTCTTTGCGCTCACCAGCGAGGGCGTGCATGAGGCGCTCGACAGCGCCACGATCCTCGCCTGCCTGCTCCCCGACATCCCGGCGCAGTCGATGGCCGAGACCCTCACGCAGAAGGCGCTGGCCGCGGGCGGGCGCGGCCTCGTGAGCGCCTGCGTCGCGCGCATCGAGCAACTGCCCGCGGAAACCGAGGCCGATCTCGATCAAGGCGTGGCCGCGCTGCCCGTGGTCCCGCCACCGCAGTTGGGCGATACGATCGATGGATTTCGCGTCCTCGATTTCATCCACAAAAGCTCGCAGTACCGGCTGTACAAGGCGGTAGACCAGGAGTCCGGCGAGACCGTGGCGCTCAAGTTTCCCAATCCCAGGTTCGGCGACGATCCGGCATTCGCCGAGCGGTTCCTGCACGAGGAATGGATCGGAAAGCGCGTTACCAGCGACCACCTGATTCCCATCCTGGCGCTCAAGCAGGGCCGGCGCACGGCGTTATACTCGGTGCTCGCCCATCGGGAAGGCGAGAATCTCGCGCACCGGCTGGCGCGCAAGCAGACGCTCGCGTTGGATGAGGTGGTGTCGCTCGGACGGCAGCTTCTCGCGGCGCTCGACCAGCTGCACAGTCAGGGCGTGATCCATCGCGACATCCGCCCGAAAAATCTCCTGTTCGACAAGAGGCCCGCGCGACTTTATCTGCTGGGTCTGGGATCGAGCCAGGCGGCACGCCCGCTCGAAGCGGAGCGCGACACCGGGGATGCGGGCAGCCGGATCAATTATCTTGCGCCCGAGGTGCTCGCGGGCGGGGAGCCGACCGTGCCATCGGATATCTACAGCGCGGGCGTCACGCTCTACCGCTTGCTCAGCGGGAGATATCCCTACGGCAAGCTCGCGTCCGCGACCCGGTCCGAGGCCGGCGAGTTCACTCCGCCCTCGCGGCATCGGCCCGATACGCCGCCGTGGCTCGATGAGGCGCTCACGCGCGCCTGTGCGCGCGATCCGGCCGCGCGGTTTCGCTCGGCGGCGGAGTTCGCCGAGGCGCTGGATGCGCCGCGCGCCACCGCGCCGGCGCATCCCGGCGCATCGGCGCCGCTCTCGACGCGAGCCGAATGGCGACCGTGGGAGATACTCTCCATCCTCGCGGTGGTTGCGGGGCTGCTCATCTATTTGGTGCTGACGCTGAAGCGTTAGCCCGAGCTTTAAGGGAACCTCTAAAAATAGCTGAAAAGACGTTTTCACCGCAGAGCACGCAGAGCACGCAGAGAAAATCCATATCTGTTTCAGTCGCTCCGTGCTTCTGCGGCGCTACGGTGGGCCGGATGTAACGCGAATAACGGGAATTTTTAGAGATTCCCTTAATCCTGAAATCGCGTTTAACCAAAAGCAAAAGGGGCCGACGGCCCCTTTTGTTATCGGACTGCGGCGGGAAATCTTTACACCGTCTGCTGCACCAGCGCCTTCATGGAAAGCCGGATGCGGCCCTGCTTGTCGACCTCGAGCACCTTGACGCGCACGATCTCGCCCTCGCGCAGCTTATCCCCCACGCTCTCCACGCGCTCGTGGGAGATCTGCGAGATATGCACCAGGCCGTCGCGGCCGGGGAGGATGTTGACGAAGGCGCCGAAGTCCATGAGCTTGACCACCCGGCCCTCGTAGACCATGCCCTCCTCCACGTCGGCGGTGATCTGCTCGATGCGCCGGCGCGCCTCCTGGGCCGCCGCATTGTCGGCCGAGGCAACCTTCACGGTGCCGTCGTCCTCGATGTCGATGGTGGCGCCGGTCTCCTCGGTGAGCGCGCGGATGGTGGAGCCGCCCTTCCCGATCACGTCGCGGATCTTCTCCGGGTTGATCTTGAAGCAGATGATGCGCGGAGCGTACTCGGAGAGCTCGGCGCGCGGTGTGGCGATCGCCTGGTTCATGATGCCGAGGATGTGCATCCGACACTCTTTAGCCTGCTTGAGCGCCGTGTCCATGATCTCACGGTTGATGCCCTCGACCTTGATGTCCATCTGCAATGCGGTCACGCCGCCCGCCGTGCCGGCGACCTTGAAATCCATGTCGCCGAGGTGATCCTCGTCACCGATGATATCGGTCAGCACGGCGAAGCGCTTGCCCTCGAGGATCAGGCCCATGGCCACGCCGGCCACCGGGGCCTTGATCGGCACGCCCGCGTCCATCAGCGCGAGCGAGGCGCCGCACACCGAGGCCATCGAGCTCGAGCCGTTCGACTCGGTGATCTCGGACACGATACGCAGCACATACGGATAGCTGTCCATCTCCGGCAGCACCGCGATCATCGCACGTTTCGCCAGGCGCCCGTGGCCGATCTCGCGGCGCTTGGGGCTGCCCACGCGCCCAACCTCGCCCACCGAGTACGGCGGGAAGTTGTAGTGCAGCATGAACGGCTCTTTGCGCTCGCCTTCGAGCGCATCGATGATTTGCGCGTCGCGGCCGGTGCCCAGGGTAGTCACGACGAGCGCCTGCGTCTCGCCGCGGGTGAAGAGCGCGGAGCCGTGGGTGCGCGGCAGTACGCCGGTGCGGACGGTGATCGGGCGCACGGTGCGGGTATCGCGCCCGTCGATGCGCGACTCGCCCGAGAGGATGCGGTCGCGCACGGTGCGGTATTCGATGTTGCCAATGACGCCGAGCACCTTTTCCTTCGTGCCCTCGGCGCTGCCCTCGGCGGCGTGCTTGCCGACCGCCTGCTCGCGGATCCCGGCCATGCGGTCCTGGCGCGCGACCTTCTCTTTAATCCGGTAGGCCTCGGCGATGAGCGCGCCGAACTCGCTCTGTAACGCGCCCTTGAGGCCGGCGTCTTCCACCGGCGCTTGCCACGCCCATGCCTGGGTGCCGGCCTCGCGCGTCATTTCGTTGATCGCCCCGATCACGATCTGCATCTGGTCGTGGCCGAACATGACAGCGCCGAGCATCACGTCTTCCGGCAACTGCTTGGCCTCGGACTCCACCATCAGCACCGCCTTCTCGGTACCGGCGACGACGAGGTTGAGCTGCGATTCCGTAAGCTCCTTATTGCCGGGATTCAAAACGTAGTTCCCGTCTCGGTAGCCCACGCGCGCGGCGCCGATCGGCCCGTTGAACGGCGCGCCCGAGAGCTTGAGCGCGGCCGAGGCGCCGATCATGGCAACGATGTCCGGATCGATATCCGGGTCCATGGACATCACGGTGGCGATCACCTGGACTTCGTTGGTGAAGCCTTCGGGGAACAACGGGCGGATGGGACGGTCGATGAGGCGCGAAGTGAGGATTTCTTTCTCGGAGGGGCGGCCTTCGCGTTTGAAGAATCCGCCCGGGATACGGCCGGCGGCGTAGGTGCGCTCCTGGTAATCCACGGTCAGCGGGAAGAAGTCCTTACCGGACTCCGCCTCTTTCATCGCGACCACGGTCGCGAGTACGACGGTATCGCCCATGCTGGCGATACAGGCGCCGCTCGCCTGACGCGCGATTTCGCCGGTCTCGAGCGTGAGGGTATGCCGGCCGTACTGAATGGTCTTCGTGATCTTCGCCAAGATTCTGTCTCCCGTGTGGCTACTTGCGCAGACCGAGTTTTTCGATCAGGGTGCGATAGCGCTCGCTGTCTGTTTTTTTGAGGTAGTCGAGCAACTGGCGCCGCTTGTTCACCATCTTGAGCAGGCCCATGCGCGAATGGTGATCCTTGGGGTGCGTCTGAAAATGACCCCCGAGTTCCTCGATGTGCGCCGACAGCAACGCCACCTGGACTTCGGGCGATCCGGTGTCGCCCTGGTGGGTCTGATATTCCTGCAAGATCTTCGACTTCGTTTCAGCCGTGAAGGGCATGATTCTATCGCCTCGTCTCAAATCACCTGGTTTTCCAAGGGCGCGTATTCTACCCGCCGCCAACCCCATCCACAACCGGCACAAGCCACGGCGGTCACGGGCTCTTGCCCGCCCCCAGGAGCTTGCGCGGGCCCACCCGCCCGTCCTCGAGCACCTGCCCCATGCCGAGAAAGCGGGACTCGCCCTCATACAGGCGCACCCACGCCCCGGGGGTCAGGCCGTGGCGCGCCGACACCGGCTGTCCCTGGCGCAGATAGAAGGTCGCCAGCGCGGTGAGATGCACGTCCGGCAGCCCGCTCAAGACCGCATCCATGGGCAGCAGCGGAGCGGCGCGCCGCTCCGGGCTCTCCATCGCCTCGAGCGCGGCAAGCGTGACCGCCTGCTCGATGCGCAGACTCCCCACGGCAAGCCGGCGCAGCTGCGCCACGTGTCCCCCGCAGCCGAGCGCCTCACCCAGATCATGCGCCAGGCTTCGGACATACCCCCCCTTGGTGCAGGTGATGTCGAGCTCGACGAGATCGTCGCGGAACTCGATGAGACGGATCTCACGGAACGTCACCTTGCGTGGCTCACGTTCGACCTCCAGGCCCGCGCGCGCGAGCTTGTACAGCGGCTCGCCGCCGCGCTTGATGGCGGAGTACATCGGCGGTACCTGCTCGATCTCGCCTTCGAAGCGCTTGAGCGCGCGCTCGACCTCGGCGCGCGCCACGGTGACCGGGCGCGTCTGCGTGATCGCGCCTTCGGCGTCGTAGGTCGCCGTGCTCACCCCGAGCCGAAGTACCGTCCAATAGCGCTTGTCGGCATCGAGCAGGAACTGCGCGAGCCGCGTGGCATCCCCGAAGCAAAGCGGCAGCAGCCCCGTGGCGATGGGATCGAGGCTCCCGGTGTGGCCGGCCTTGCAGGCGTTGAGCAGCCGCTTGGCGGCCTGCAGCGCCTGGTTGGAGCTCAGGCCCGCGGGCTTGTCGAGCAGCAGGACGCCGTCGACCGCGAGACATTGGCGGCGCGCACGCACGATCAGTCTTTGGGATGGGTCTTGTCTTCCGCGATGGCGCGCTCGATCAGGCTCGTAAGCCGCGCGCCGCGCTCGACCGACTCATCGTAATAGAACCGCAGCGCCGGAATAGCGCGCAGCACGACACGCCCGGCGAGCGCATGGCGCAGGAACCCCGCGGCCCGCTTGAGCGCCCGGGTCGCCTCACGCGGCGCATCGGCGCCGCCCAGGACCGTGAAAAAAACCTTGGCCACGGAATAATCCGGCAAGACCTCGACGTGCGTCAGCGTGATTCGGTGCGCCAGGGAGTCGTCCAGCTCGCGCGGGATGATCATGGCGAGCTCGCGTTTCAAAAGCTCCGCGACCCGCCGCGGGCGGTTGGAGTCTTTAATCATAAGATTGTCGAAACCGCAGATGAACGCAGATAAACGCAGATCAACTGCAAACAAAATCGAAAAACATGCTTATCCGCGTTAATCTGCGTTCATCTGCGGTTACAAGATATTACAGCGTCCGGGCTACTTCGACCTTCTCGAACACCTCGATCTGGTCGCCAACCTTCACATCGTCGTAGTTCTTCACCGCGATGCCGCATTCGAGCCCGGCCTTGACCTCGCCGGCGTCGTCCTTGAAGCGCCGCAGCGACTCGAGTTCCCCTTCGAAGACCACCACGTTGTCGCGCAGCACCCGAATCGGGCGGTTGCGGCGCACCGCACCCTCGGTGACGAGACAGCCGGCGATGGCCCCGGTCTTGGGCGAGCGGAACACCTGGCGCACCTCGGCAAGCCCCAGGAACTGCTCCTTGACCTGGGGCTTCAGCATCCCGCTCATCGCGGCCTTCACCTCGTTCACCGCGTCGTAGATCACGTTGTAGTAGTGCACATCCACACCGTGGGCTTCGATCAGGCGCCGCGCCACGGCGTCGGCGCGCACGTTGAAGCCGATGATGACAGCCTGCGAGGCGAGCGCGAGGTTGGCGTCGGACTCGGTGATACCCCCGACCATGCCGTGGACCACCTTGACCTTGACCTCCTCGGTGGAGAGCTTCTCGAGCGCCGCCGTGAGCGCCTCGACCGAGCCCTGCACGTCGGTCTTGATGATGAGGTTCAGGGTCTTGGCCTCCGCGGCCTCCTGCAGCTGCTCGAAGACATTCGCCAGCTTCGTGGATCGCGCGGCGAGTTGCACGTCCTTGAACTTGCCCTGGCGATAGAGCGCGATTTCGCGCGCCTTGCGCTCGCTCTCGACCGTCACGACCTCATCGCCCGCGCGCGGTACGCCCGAGAGGCCCTGGATCTCGATCGGGATCGAGGGCCCGGCCTCCTTCACCGGCCGGCCCTTCTCGTCGAACATGGCGCGCACGCGCCCGAACTCGCGCCCGGCCAGGATGACATCGCCCTTGCGCAAGGTGCCGCGCTGCACCAGCACCGTGGCCACCGGGCCACGGCCCTTGTCCAGACGCGCTTCCACCACGAGACCGGCCACCGGACCGGTCTTGGGCGCCCTCAGTTCCAGCACCTCGGCTTGCAGCAGCACGGATTCGATGAGCCGGTCGATGCCTTGGCCGGTCTTGGCCGAGACGTCCACAAAAATCTCGCTACCGCCCCACTCTTCCGCTACGACCTCGTGCTTGGTCAACTCCTGGCGCACGCGATCGGGCTGGGCCTCGGGCTTGTCGATCTTGTTCACCGCCACCACCAGCGGCACCTTGGCGTTACGTGCGTGGTGGACGGCCTCGACGGTCTGTGGCATCACGCCATCGTCGGCCGCCACCACCAGAATCACGATGTCGGTGGCCTTGGCGCCGCGAGCGCGCATGGCGGTGAAGGCCTCATGACCGGGCGTATCGAGAAAGGTCACGACCCCTCTCGGCGTCTCTACGTGGTAGGCACCGATGTGTTGGGTGATGCCGCCGGCCTCGCCGCTCGCGACCTTGGCCTTGCGGATGTAGTCGAGGAGCGAGGTCTTGCCGTGGTCGACGTGGCCCATCACGGTCACCACCGGCGGCCGCGGCTCGAGTTCGCCCGCCGACTCGGCGATCCCGGCCAGCAGCGCCTCGGGACTCTCGGGCATGGCCTCCTTGACCACGTGCCCCATCTCCGCCACCACGATCGCGGCGGTGTCGCGGTCGAGCACCTGGTTGATGGTCGCCATCGTCCCGAGCCGCATGAGCACCTTGATCACCTCGGCGGCCTTGACCGACATCCTCTGGGCGAGCTCGGCGACGGTGATCGTCTCGGGCAGCGCCACCTCGTGCACGATCGGCGCCGTGGGTCGCTCGAAACCGTGCTGCCCGGTGACGCTCGTCACCACCGCCCGTTTCGCGGTGGGCCTGACCCGCTTGCGCAGCTTCTTGCCCGCGGCCAGGTGCAGCTCCTGGTGTTTCTCGCGGGCCTCGTCCCTGCGGGGTTTCGCGCCGCGCTCCTTTTCTTTGGGCGGTTTTTTCGGCGCCTCGGGCGCGGGCTTGGCGGAGGGCTCCGCGGCCGGCGCCGGCGCACGGGCCTCGGCGACCGGCGCGCGCGCCGGCTCCGCCGCGGGCTCGGCCGCCTCGGCGACCGCGGGTGGCGCGGCGAGGGCCGTCTCGGCGAGCGGCTGCGCCTCCTCGATCTCGGTGCGCTTGATGAAGGTGCGTTTCTTGCGCACCTCGACCTGCACCGTGCGCACGCCGCCGGTGCGCGAGCTTTGGGTGACTTGGCTCGTGGACTTGCGCTTCAAGGTAATTTTCTTGCGCTCCTCGCCGGCGCCGTGGCCGGCGCGCAGATGCTGGAAGAGCGTCTCCTTCTCCTCGTCGCTTAAGACATCGCCCACCGACTTGTCGGCGACGCCCGCGGCCGCGAGCTGGCGCAACAGCGTCTCCGGCGGCACGCCGATCTGCTCGGAAAATCCTTTGACGGTGGTCTCGGCCATTCGACTCCGCGGCGGCTTACGCGCCTTGTTGCTCCGGTTGCTCGAACCACGGCGCGCGCGCCGTCATGATGAGACTGCGCGCGCGCTCCTCGGTCATGCCTTCGACCTCCAGAATATCGTCCACCGCCTGCTCCGCCAGATCCTCGCGGGTCTTTATGCCGCGCGCGGCAAGCAGGCGCGCAGTGTGCTCGTCCATTCCGGCCATATCAAGCAGGTCCTTCGCCGGCTCGGCGAGCGTGACCTGCTCCTCTTGGGCGATGGCGCGCGTGAGCAGCACACCGCGCGCGCGGTTTCGCAACTCCTCGACCAGCTCCTCATCGAACTCCTCGATCCCGAGCATCTCCTGCTTCGGCACGTAGGCGATCTCCTCGAGGTTGGTGAAGCCCTCCTGCACGAGCACCTGGGCGACAATCTCGTCCACGCCCAGGCTCTCCTGGAAAAGCTTCTTGGCGGTGTCGGTCTCGGTCGCGCCCTTTTCCTGCGCCGCCGCCTCGGTCATGATGTTGAGCTCCCAGCCGGTCAGCTCCGAGGCCAGTCGCACGTTCTGGCCGCCGCGCCCGATGGACTGGGAAAGCTGTTTCTCATCCACGATCACGTCCATCGCGTGCGTCTCCTCGTCCACGACGATGGACTGCACCTCGGCCGGGGCGAGCGCGTTGATGACGAACTGCGCCGGGGCGTCGTACCACTGGATGATGTCCACGCGCTCGCCGGCGAGCTCGTTCGACACGCTCTGCACGCGCGAGCCACGCATGCCCACGCACGCCCCGATGGGATCGATGCGCGGATCGACCGAGCTCACCGCGATCTTCGCGCGTAGCCCCGGATCGCGCGCCGCGCCATGGAGTTTAATGAGCCCCTCGCCGGCCTCGGGCACCTCGAGCTTGAAGAGCTCGATGAGGAGTTTGGGCGCGGTGCGCGACAAAAACAGCTGCGGGCCGCGCGGCACCGATTTGACTTCCTCGAGCAGCGCCCGGATGCGGTCGCCGGGGCGCAGGCCCTCGCGCGGGATCATCGCCGTCTTCGACAGCAGCGCCTCGGCGTTGCCGAGATCCAGGATGGCGTCGCCGCGCTCCAGGCGTTTGACGACCCCCGTGACCATCTCACCCACGCGGCCGCTATAAAGATTGACGATCAGCTCGCGCTCGGCCTCGCGCACCTTCTGCATGATGACCTGCTTCGCGGCTTGGGCCGCGATGCGCCCGAACTCGACGGGATCGAGCGGATCCTCGACGAAGTCGCCGACCTGGATGTCCGGATTGTGCTTGCGCGCATCGCTGAAGCGGACTTGACGGTCGGGGAACTCGATCGTCTCCACCTCATCCGGCACCACTTCCCAGCGGCGGAAGGTGTCGTAGACACCGGTGTCACGATGGATAGCGACGCGCGCGTCGATATCGCCCTTGTGACGCTTGCGCGTGGCGGTCGCAAGCGCCGCCTCGATCGCCAGGAAGATCGTCTCCTTATCGACGCCCTTCTCGCGCGAGACCGCGTCGACAACCACTAATACTTCGTTACCCATACTCGCTCTCCCGTCGCCTCCGGCGTTCAGAACTTCGGCACCAGCTTGGCCCGCTCGATGCCCGCGAACGCCAGATCAAACCGCTCTTTGTCTACTTCCACCACCACATGATCGTCGGCCACCTCCACCAGGCGGCCGGTGAAATTCTTGCGCCCCTCTGTGGGCTGATACATCCTGACCTTGACGGTCTCGCCGGCGAAGCGCCGGTAATCCGCGGGTGTCACCAGCGGCCGGTCGAGCCCCGGTGAAGACACCTCCAGGGTGTAATGCCCCGGTAATGGGTCCTCGACCTCGAGGATCGCGCTCAGCTGGCGGCTCACATTCGCGCAGTCATCCACCGTCACGCCCTGCGGGCCGTCGATGTAGACCCGCAGCGTTGGGCTGTGACGGCCCCCCGCCAGCTCCACATCCACCAGCTCAAAACCCAGGGCCTCGACCCCGGGCGTAAGCAGCCGGCGTAACTCGACCCGCAGACTCTGCATAACTTCTTGCCCCAGAAAACAAAAGTGGGCGCACGGCCCACTTTCTTCTCCCAATTCCGGCTTAAATTATAAGCACTTCCGCCCTAATCGGAAAGTACCGCGTGAACCGCGGCCTCCCGGCCAAAACAAAAGGCCCCGTACCCGGGGCCTTTCTTCTTATTAAATTATGGTAGCGGGGGTAGGATTTGAACCTACGACCTTCGGGTTATGAGCCCGACGAGCTGCCAGGCTGCTCCACCCCGCAATAAGGGAGGCGCAGTCTACCTAATGCGGCAGGGCAATTTCAAGGAAACTTTATATTTTCAGTCGAAATCATAGTGCTTGCGCACCGGCTCGCGGATGTCCCAGGTGCAGGACAGCCCGGCGGGAAAGGTCACGAAATCGCCCGTACGCAGGGTCACGGGCTTACCACCCTCGGGGGTAACGATCACCTCGCCTTCGAGGAAGTAACAGATCTCTTTGGCCTCGTAGGTCCAGGGAAACCGGGATACCTCCTTGGTCCAGATCGGCCAGTCGTAGACGCCGATCACCTCGAGCTTCGCCGGACTCGGGTTGTGCTCGACGCGGATCTCGTGCATATCTGGTTCTCCCCCTCACGCAAGTGGCGCGATTGTAGCCGCCGCGGCCGGGACGGGGCAACGCGCGGCGTCCTTATAGAAACGCCAGAAACAGCCAGTACACCAGGACGTTCACCAGGGTCAGCGGGATGCCGATGCGGGCGAACTCGAAAAACCCGAGGGTATGGCCGCCGCGCTTCTCGGCGTTCTGGATGATGATGACGTTGCTCGCCGCCCCGAGGATCAGGAGATTGCCCGCGAGCGTGCTGCCCGCCGCAAGCGCGAGCAGCACCGGCGTATCGGCCCCGGCGTGGGTCAGCATCGGGAGCATCAGCGCCACCAGCGGCACGTTGGAGATCAACTGGCTCAGCAGCACGCCGGTGGCGAAGACGCCCCCCACCGAAGCCAGATCGAGTTGCCAGCGCGCCATCAGCGCCTGAAAAAACCCGGAGCTCCACACGCTTTCCATCAACACGAACATGGCCGCGAAGAAGGCGAGCGTGCGCCAGTCGATGTGCCGCAGGATGCGCCAGCGTTGGGGGCTGAAGAGCAGGATCGGCGCCGCGGCCGCGAGCGCAATCCAGGTCAGCCGGAAATCGAGCGCCGGCGCGAGGAACGCCAGCGCGACCTTGAGCAGCGCGAGCGCCACGAGCGACACCAGCGCCATGCGCGCGAGGCCGGCGAGCGGCCGGTCGCGCAGTTCCTGGCGCACGTGCACCAGGGCCTCGCCGTGAAAGCTCTCGCGATAGACGAGCTTCAGGACCAGGAACGCCGCCACCAGGTTGATCGCGGTCGGCAGCGCCAGATGCCGGAAAAACTCGACGAACGGATTGTCCATGCGGCCGTGGATCGCCACCAGAAGATTCTGCGGGTTGCCGATCGGGCTCACGACGCTGCCGAGCGTCACGCCGAAGGCGAGCGCGAGCAGCAGGACCTTGGGCGACATCCGGTGCTGTTTCGCCAGCAACAGCACGAGCGGCGTGCCGATGACGGCGAGGGTATCGTTCATGAGGAACGCCGAGGCGGCCCCCGCTCCGAAGAGAATCATCAGGATCAGGCCGTCGGCCGTCCGGGCGCGGCGGAACGCCCTATAGGAAAGGTGGAACAGGTACCCGCTTTCCTCGAGCGCCTGCCCGACGACGAACACCCCGAACAGGAACAGCATCACGTCCGGATCGATGGCGTGCAGCGCCGCCGCCGGGCCGATCTCTCCGGTGGCGAGCACCGCGGCCGCCCCCAGCAGCATGATCAGCCAGATCGGCAGCCGCAGCCGCCGGATCCCCCGCACGGCGATGAGGACGAATACCAGGGTCAGGACGACAACGGGAATCGGCATGGGGGCAGTTTAGTCCACGGATTCTGAGCCGCGCGCCGCCGCCTCCGAGGTTTCATCCTGGAAAAAGCAGTTGTCCGCAGATTTCGCAGATTAACGCAGATGAATCATTTGGTTCGAATGACTGCCTGGCGCACCCGTATGGTGAGAGAAGGAGAGTCAATAACATTTTTACTTAAAATCTGCGGAAATCTGCGTAATCTGCGGATGCAATCGCCGTTTTTAGGTTCATCCGCGGCCGCCCCGGGCACGCCGGCCTGCGGCGGTCGATCAGCGCCTCGACGGACCCCTCTATAGGTGCGGCGTTCGGGCGATACGCGTCGGAAATTTTCGACGGCTGTCTTCTTCGCGTTTCGATCAACCCCATCGGCCGCCGGTCCGATGACCGCCGACTTCCGTCATCGCGCGGCTGTACAAAAACGAAACCGCTGCTAACTTATAATATGCGGAAGCGGCCGCAACCACGGCCCGTCCGCGCCCGCATCGAAGGATTGGAGAGACCATGCAAAACAGAAATCGCCTGGCGCAGGCATGCGCCGCCGCCCTGCTCGGGCTTTCCGTTGTTGCCGCCGCCCAAGACAGCACCGACACCCAGGCCGCCGCCCCGCTTGCACCCCAGGTCACGGACGCTACCCGCGAACCCTCGCCAGGGACCGAGGCCGACCAGGTCGCGGCCGCTTCCGCGCCGAGCACCGACGGCACGAGCTTACAGGACCTTAAGGTTTACCCCACGTTCTAGGGACCGCGAAGAATCGCGGGCGCATCGGGCGGTACTCCGCGGGGCGCGGCGGCGCCCGTAACTCACCGAATACCCTGGATCGCCTGGCGGCAGAGGTCGATCAGTGCGCCGATCCATGGCATGCTGACGAGCAGCGACAAGGCGTTCGCGCCGAGCAGCACCTTGACGTCCCCGCGCGCCGCGATCGGGGAGCGATCCTCGGCATCGTCGAAGTACATGAGCTTCACCACCCGCAGGTAGTAATAGGCCCCGATCACGGCGAGGAGCACCGCCGCGACCGCGAGCCAGACGAGCCCGGCATTCACCACGCTCTGGATCACCAGGAGCTTGGCGTAGAACCCGACCGTGGGCGGCACACCCGCCATGGAGAACATCAGCAGCATCATGAGGAACGCGTACCACGGGCTCCGCTGATTCAGACCCTTGAAGTCCGCAAGCCGCTCGGCCTCGAAGCCCGCGCGCGACAGCAGCACGATCATGCCGAAGGAACCGAGGCTCATCACCGCGTAGACCAGCACGTAAAACAGCGCCGAGCTGTAGCCGTTGGGCGAGGCGCTCAGGATACCGAGCAGGAAAAATCCCGTGTGCGAGATCGAGGAGTACGCGAGCATGCGCTTCAAGTTGTCCTGGGCGATCGCAACGATGTTGCCGATGCCCATGGAGAGCACCGCGAGGATCACCAGCATGTCCTGCCACGAGGCCGACAGATGCTCCACACCCCCGATGAGAAGCCGCATGACGAGCGCAAACGCGGCAAGCTTCGGGGCGGTGCCCAGATAGAGCGTCACCGCAGTCGGCGCGCCGTGGTAGACGTCCGGCACCCACATGTGGAACGGCACCGCACCGAGCTTGAAGGCGATCCCGACGACGACGAACACAAGACCGAAGACCAGCAATGTGTGGTCCGGCGGCAGCGCGGAGACCGCCTGGCGCACGGTGGCGATATCGAGGCTGCGGGTCACACCGTAGAGCATGGACATGCCGTAGAGCAGCATCCCCGAAGCGATCGCGCCGAGCACAAAATACTTCATCGCCGCCTCGGTCGCCTGGTCGGAGTCGCGCTGGAACGCCACCATCGCGTAGAGCGAAAGCGACAGCAGCTCGAGCCCGAGATAGAGCGTGAGGAAATGGCTCGCCGACACCATCGCCATCATACCCACCACGCCGAAGAGCCCGAGCACGAAGTACTCCCCGCGGAACATGCCACGGTCCCGGAGATAGTCCCGCGAGTAGGCGAACACAAAGAACGTGACGAGATAGATCGCGAGCTTGAGCACCCCCGCGAGCACATCGGCCACGAACATGCCGTTGAACGCGTAGCCCGGCGCCGCCAGCCCCTGCACCGTGAGCACCGCGGCGCCGGCGAGCGTAAGCTGCGTGAGCAGATACGACACCACCCGCCGCGGCTCGGTGAGGAACAGGTCCACGATCAGGATCATGCAGGCCATGGAGAACACGAAGATCTCCGGGGCCGCGGGCAGGACGTTTGCGGTGATGAAAGTCATATATTAGTTCTCGCCGCAGAGGCGCAGAGAACGCAGAGAAATTCTCGCCGGATCTGGAAACAGTTTTTGTATCATCGCTTTGCTTTCCTCTGCGCCCTCTGCGTCTCTGCGGCAAATAATCTTAGAGCTTCGACACCGACACCTGTTGCAGCAGGTGCTCGACCGAGGCGTGGGTGAGGTTCAGGAACGGGTCCGGCCAGACGCCCATCGCCAGCACCGCAACCGCAAGCGCGGCGAGGTACAGCGCCTCGCGCGCGTCGATGTCTTGAAGCCCCGCCACCTGATCGTTCGCCACCGCCCCGAAGATCACGCGCTTGTACATCCAGAGCGTATAGGCCGCGCCGAAGACCAGCGTGGTACCGGCAAGGAACGCGTACCACACGTTTACCTGGAACGCGCCCAGAATCACCAGAAACTCGCCGACGAAGCCCGAGGTACCGGGCAGCCCGGTGTTGGCGAGCGCGAACAGCATCATGAACGAGGCGAAGATCGGCATGCGGTTCGCCACGCCGCCGTAGTCCCTGATCTGGCGCGTGTGCATGCGATCGTAGAGCACACCGACGCAGAGAAACAGCGCCCCGGAGACAAAGCCGTGCGAGATCATCTGGATGATGCCGCCCTCGATGCCCTGGGCGTTAAAGATGAAAAACCCGAGCGTCACGAAACCCATGTGGGCGATGGAGGAGTAGGCGATGAGCTTCTTCAAGTCCTCCTGCACCAGCGCCACAAAGCCGATGTACACGATGGCGATGAGCGAGAGCAGGATCATGAACCCGGCGAGCTCGTGCGAGGCGTCCGGGGTTATGGGCAGCGAGAAGCGCAGGAAGCCGTAGGCCCCCATCTTGAGCATGATGGCCGCCAGGATCACCGAGCCCCCGGTCGGGGCCTCCACGTGTGCGTCGGGGAGCCAGGTATGCACCGGCCACATCGGGACCTTCACGGCGAAGGCGGTGAAGAGCGCAAGGAAAATCAGTATCTGCGGGATGCGCCCGAGCTTAAGTTCGTGCCAGGCAAGGATGTCGAAGCTCCCGGACTGGTAATAAAGATAAATCAGCGCCACCAGCATCAGCACCGAGCCGAGGAAGGTGTAGAGAAAAAACTTGACGGCGGCGTACACCCGGTTGGCGCCGCCCCACAGGCCGATGATGATGAACATCGGCACCAGCATCGCCTCCCAGAAGACGTAGAACAGGATGCCGTCGAGGGCGCAGAACACGCCGATCATCAGGCCCTCCATGATGAGGAAGGCCGCCAGGTACTGCGACACCTTCACCTGGATCACGCGCCAGGCGGAGACGATCACGAGCACCGTGCTGAAACTGGTGAGGAGAATCAGCAGCAGCGATATGCCGTCGATCCCCAGGCGATAGCGGATGCGGAAGGCCTCGATCCAGGCGTAGTCCTCCCCGAACTGCATCGCGTGCGTGCCGGGATTGAAGCCGGTGTAGAGCGGCAACGTGACGAGGAAGGTCATGATCGCCACGACGAGACTCAGGTCGCGCGCGAGCGGTGCGCGCCGGTCGCCGGTCGCGGCCACGGCGATCCCGCCGACGATCGGCAGCCAGATGGCGAGGCTCAAGACGTGCTCGGTGAACATGGCGGCCTATCGATGCAGGAAAAAGGTGAGCAGGAGAAACAGCCCGAGGATCATGGCGAAGGCGTAGTGGTACACGTAACCCGACTGGATGTGGCGCATCACGGCCGACACCCAGCCGATCGCGCGCGCGGTGCCGTTCACCGCGATCCCGTCGATAAGCTTCTCATCGCCCACTTTCCACAGCGCGTCCCCGGCGGCGCGCGCGCCGGCGGCGAACACCTTGTCGTTGAACTCATCGAACCCGTACTTGTTGATCAGCACGGTGTAGACGAGCCTGAATCGCGCGCGCACCTGGTCGGGAAGCTCCGGATAGCGCACGTACATGAGGTACGCCAGCCCGAGCCCGCTCATCGCGAGCAGGAACGGCGCCGACTGCAGCCCGTGGGCGATGAGCGGTCCGAGCCCGTGGTACCCGGCGCCCAGGTGCGCCATGGCGGCGTGCGCCGGGAGCACCTTGATGGAGTCTGCGAAAAAGCGCCCGAAGAGCAGCGGCTCGATGGTGAACCAGCCGACGATGAGCGAGGGGATCGCGAGCAGCACGAGCGGGACGGTCACCACAGCCGGCGATTCGCGCACGTGCTCCAGGGTGTGCTCGTCCATGCGCGGTTTGCCGTGGAAGGTGAGGAAGATCATGCGGAAGGTGTAGAACGCCGTCACGAAGACGCCCAGCAACACCGCGAGATACGCGAACGTGCTGCCCGGAATCCGCGAGTGATGCACCGCCTCGATGATCATGTCCTTGGAGAAAAACCCGGCGAAGCCGGGGAAACCGATGAGCGCGAGCGCCCCGACCCAGGCGGTCAGGAACGTGATCGGCATGTATTTCTTCAAGCCCCCCATCTTGCGCATGTCCTGCTCGTGGTGCAGCGCGATGATGACGGAGCCCGCGGCGAGGAACAGCAGTGCCTTGAAGAAGGCGTGGGTCATGAGATGGAAGATGCCGACCGCGTAGGCCGAGGCCCCGAGCGCCACCATCATGTAGCCGAGCTGGGACAGCGTCGAATACGCCACCACGCGCTTGATGTCGTTCTGCACGATGCCGAGCAGCCCGGTGAAGAAGGCGGTGATGGCGCCGATCACGAGCACCACCGACAGCGCGGTCTCGGACAGCTCGTAGAGCGGCGACATGCGCGCGACCATAAAGACGCCCGCGGTCACCATGGTCGCGGCGTGAATCAGGGCCGAGATCGGCGTCGGGCCCTCCATCGAGTCCGGCAGCCACACGTGCAGCGGTACCTGCGCGCTCTTGCCCATGGCGCCGACAAAAAGCAGGATGCAGATGAGCGTCAAAACGCTCCAGTCCGCGCCGGGGAGAACCTGCAGGGTCTGGCCGAGGAGCTGCGGGGCAATGGCGAACACCGCCGCGTAGTCGAGTGAGCCGAAGTAGTGATAGATCGCCGCGATCCCGAGCAGAAAACCGAAGTCGCCCACGCGGTTCACGAGGAAGGCCTTCAGGTTCGCGTAGATCGCCGACTCGCGCGTGAACCAGAAGCCGATCAGAAGATAGGACACCAGGCCCACCGCCTCCCAGCCGAAGAAGAGCTGGAGGAAGTTGTTCGCCATCACGAGCATCAGCATCGAGAAGGTGAAGAGCGCGATATAGCTGAAGAAGCGCTGGTAACCCGGGTCGTCGTGCATGTAACCGATGGTGTAGATGTGCACCATGAGCGAAACGAAGGTGACCACCGTCATCATCAGCGCGGTGAGCGGGTCGATGAGGAAACCGATCTCGAGCGGGATGCCGCCGCTCACGGCCCAGGTGTACACCGTGCCGTTGAAGTGGTGGCCCGCGAGCACGTCCGGCAGCACGACGAACGCCGACAGCCCGAACGAGAGCGTCACGCCCAGAACCGCGGCGGTGTGGGCGCCGCGCCGCCCGATCTTCCACCCGAGCAGGCCCGCGAGCGCCGCTCCCAGCAGGCAGCTGAGCGGGATCAGGAGATAGATGGTCTGCATCGTCACGCCGAACATACGCTAGCCCTTCAAGGTGTCCAGGTCTTCGACGTTGATCGAGCGGCGATTGCGGAACACCGCCACCAGGATCGCCAGGCCGATGGCCGACTCGGCGGCGGCGACCGTGAGGATGAAGAACACGAACACCTGACCGGAGATGTCGCCGAGATAATGCGAAAAGGCGACAAAATTGAGGTTCACCGCCAGCAGCATGAGCTCGATCGCCATCAGCAGAATCACCAGATTCTTGCGATTAAGGAAGATGCCCACGACCGCGATCGAAAACAGGATCGCGCCGAGGATCAGGTAATGGCTGAGCGGTATCATTTTCTAATTTAATTTGGAACCGCAGATGAACGCAGATGAACGCAGATCAAGAAACACACGTTGGTTCCAAACATATTTTTATCCGCGTTCATCTGCGTTTATCTGCGGTTTCCAAAATATTAAGTTTTCTTTTCGGCGCGCATCTTGACCAGGCGCACGCGCTCGTTACGGTTCACCCGGATCTGCTTGCCCGGGTCCTGGTACTTGGTGTCCTTGCGCCGGCGCAGCGTGAGCGTGATCGCCGCGACGATCGCCACCAGCAGGATCAGCGCGGCGATCTCGAACGGATAGGCGTACACCGTGTAGATCTGCCGGCCGAGGGCGCGGGTGTTGCTGTAGTCCGCGGGTAATGCCGCCGGCTCCGGCATGCGCTCGGGGCCGAACTGGCCGGAGGCCAGGACGATCGCCATCTCGAGTACGAGCAGCACCGCCACCAGGCCCCCGATCGGCAGATACTCGCCGAAGCCCTCGCGCAGACGCACCAGGTTGATATCGAGCATCATGACCACGAACAGAAACAGCACCATCACCGCGCCGACGTACACCAGCACCAGCGTGATCGCCAGGAACTCCGCCTGCAGCAGCAGCCACACCCCCGCGGCGCTGAAGAAGGCAAGCACCAGAAACAGCGCCGCCTTCACCGGGTTGCGCACGGTGATGACCATGGCCGCGGCGAACACCAGCACCGTGGCAAAGAAGTAAAAGACGAACTGTTTAAATTCCATAATTATCTTTGGAACCGCAGATGAACGCAGATAAACGCAGATAAGAAAATAAATTCTTTGTTTTGCCGTTTCGATCTGCGTCCATCTGCGTTTATCAGCGGTTCCACATTCTTATCTATATTTCGCGTCGGCCGCCTTCGCGGCCGCGATCTCATTTTCGTACTTGTCGCCCAAGGCGAGCAGCCGATCTTTCGCGTAGAGCAGGTCGCCGCGGCGCTCGCCATGATAATCGATCGTCTGGGTGAGGACGATGGAGTCCACCGGGCAGGCCTCCTCGCAGAACCCGCAGTAGATGCACTTGGCGAGGTCGAGGTCGTAGCGCGTGGTGCGGCGCGTGCCGTCGGCGCGCGGCTGCGACTCGATCGTGATGGCGAGCGCCGGACACACCGCCTCGCAAAGCTTGCAGGCGATGCAGCGCTCCTCGCCGTTCGGGTAGCGGCGCAGCGCATGCAGCCCGCGAAAGCGCGGGCTCATGGGGGTGCGCTCGTCCGGGTACTGGACCGTGATCTTGCGCGCGAACAGGTGCCGGCCGGTCAGCATCAGGCCCCTCAGGAGCTCGATCAGCAGGAAGGTGTTGAAGTAGCGTTTGATCGCGTTCATGGTCGGCGCCAAATCTCCGTCAGTGTAGCGGCGGGAAGCCCCACGGCGTCAGGAACTTGGCCGCGCCGATCACCGCGATCCACACCAGGGTCACGGGGATGAACACCTTCCAGCCGAGCCGCATGATCTGGTCATAGCGGTAGCGCGGGAAGGTGGCGCGGAACCACACGAAACAGAACAGCAGGAACGTGATCTTCGCGAGCAACCAGTGGATCCCGCCGCCGAGCAGCCCCCCGAGCACCGGGATCGCCAGCACGCCCGGAGACAACAACCCATCGAGCGGCGACAGCCACCCGCCGAGGAACATGACCGCGGTCAGGGCCGAGATCAGGATCATGTTGGCGTACTCGGCCAGGAAGAAGATCGCGAACGCCATGCCGGAATACTCCACGTGGAATCCGGCGACGATCTCGGATTCGCCCTCGGCGACGTCGAACGGCGCGCGGTTCGTCTCGGCGATCCCGGAGATGAAGTACACCAGAAACAGCGGAAACAGCCAGAGGAAATACCAGTGGTGCAGGCCGCCGGCCTGCGCGTGCACGATCTCGCGCAGATTCAGGCTGCCCGCGGCCATGAGCACGCCCACGAGCGCGAAGCCCATGGCGATCTCGTAGGCCACGATCTGCGCCGCCGAGCGCATCGCGCCCAGGAAGGCGTACTTCGAGTTCGAGGCCCAGCCGGCGACGATCACGCCGTACACGCCCATCGAGGTGAGCGCGAGGATGAAGAGCAACCCGGCGTCGATGTCCGTGAGCCAGATCGTGTCGGTGAACGGGATCACCGCCCAGGCCACGATCGCCGGGACGAAGGTGAGCACCGGCGCGGACACGAACAGGAACTTGTTCGCGTTCGTCGGGACGATGACCTCCTTCAGGAGCAACTTCACGCCGTCGGCGATCGGCTGCAGCCACCCGCGCGGTCCCACGCGATTGGGACCGATGCGCACCTGGATGTAACCGATGACCTTGCGCTCGGCGAACGTGAGGTACGCGACCGCGAGCAGCAGCGGCGCGATAATCAGCACGATCTTGCCGAGGTTCAGCAGCGCGATCTGCGACCAACCCGGGAACCAGCTCCAGAGGGAAAGCGCGAGCTCGGTCATGTGCCCGCCCGCACCACGCTCGCCGGCCCGTGCGCCCCGAGGCCCGCGGTCTCGGGATAACCCGAGGGCACGAGCACGCAGCCGTCCGGCACGCGCTCATCGAGGACCAGCCCAAGCTCGGCTGCGCCCTCCTGCATCACAACGCGTACGCTGTCACCTTCGCTGAGGCCGAGGCTGCGCGCCTGATCCGCGTTCATGCGCGCCGCGGGCCCGGGATTGTCCGCGGTCTTCTGAAGCGCCGGCGCGCGGCGCGTGAGCGCGTCCACGGCGTAGATCGGCACCTCCGCCAAACGCAGCACCTGCCCCGCGGCAAGCGACATCTTCTCGGTCCCGGCCGGCCTGGGCCAGGAGGCCAAACGCGCCGAAGGCGCGACCTTCGAGAGATCGATCTCGCGGCGCACGTCCTCGACGCTCATCTGCTCGAAGCCGGAGAGACCGAGGACATTCCCGAGCACGCGCAGGATCTTCCAGCCCGGCCGCACCTGGCCCGGCGGCTCGACCGCGCCGCTAAACGCCTGCGCCCGGCCCTCGGCGTTGACAAAGGTGCCGGCGGTTTCGGTGAAGGGCGCGAGCGGCAGCCACACATCGGCGTATTCCGCCGCGCGCGAGCGGTACGGGGATGGCCGGTAGGTCGTGAGCATCACGACGAACTCCGCGGCCTGCATCGCCGCCACGGCGCGCGCCGGATTGATGCAATCGAGCTCGGGCTCCACGCCGAGCAGAAGATAGCCCTTGAGCAGCCGGCGCAGCATCTCGAGCGCGTGGCGCCCGGCCTTCGTCGGCGCGCCCATCGGCCCGCGCTGCGGGACACAGCCGGCGAGCCACCCGCCGGCGCTGTTCGCGGGCGGCGTGAGCCCGAGGCTCGCCCCGCTCGTCTCGGCGATGAACTGCGCCACCGCCTTGAGCGCCGCCGCCTGCGGATGCGACAGCGCGAAGCTGCCCAGCAGGATCGCGGCGTTTTTGCTTCGGGCGAGCGTCTCGGCGATCGCCTGTTCGGCCGCACCCGGCGCGCCCTCGCCCGCCAGCGCCTTGATCTCGGCGGGGATGCCGGCCTGCCGGTGCGCGGCGAGCGCCGCGGCGACGCCGAGGAGCGACCGCACCATGTCCGCGGGGTCGGCAATAACCTTGTGCGCGAGCCGGTAGTTGAAGGCGTAGTCGAGCGGGTTGATCGCCATCACGGCCGCGCCCTTCACCGCGGCTTTGCGCACGCGCAGATTGAGCAGCGGCTGGTCCTTGCGCAGATTGGAACCGATCAATAGCACCGCATCCAGATTCTCGAACTCGGCGATCGACCGGCCGAGATACGGGAAAACCGGCGCCACCTCGTCGTCGCCGAAGTCCACCTGCCGCAGGCGGTGATCCACGTTGCCCGAGCCCAGCGCGCGCATGAGTTTCTGCAACAGATAAAACTCCTCGAGCGTCGAGCCGGGCGTGGCGAGCGCGCCTAATTGCTCCGCCCCGTGCGCGGCGAGAACCCGCTTCAGGCCGGCGACGGCGAATTCGAGCGCGCTGCTCCAGTCGGTCTCCTCCCACTGGTTCCCGCGGCGGATCATGGGGTGAAGCAACCGCTCATCGCTATTCAGGGCCTCGTAGCTGAAGCGGTCGCGGTCGGCGATCCAGCATTCGTTCACGGATTCGTTTTCGCGCGGCAGCACGCGCATCACGCGCCCGCGGCGCACCTGCACGTTGATGTTCGCGCCCACGCAGTCGTGCGGGCTGATGGACGGACGGCTCTGAAGCTCCCACGGGCGCGCGGTGTAGCGATAGGGCCGGGAGGTGAGCGCGCCCACCGGGCAGAGGTCGATGACGTTGCCGGAGAGCTCGGAGTCCACGCTCTTCTCGATATAGGTTCCGATCTCCATGTGCTCGCCGCGACCGGTGGCGCCGAGCTCCATGATGCCGCCGAGCTCTTTTCCGAAGCGCACGCACCGGGTGCAATGGATGCAGCGCGTCATCTCGGTCATGATGAGCGGGCCGATGTCCTTGTCCTTCACCGCGCGCTTGGCCTCGGTGTAACGCGAGACATCCTTGCCGTAACCGAGCGCGAGATCCTGAAGCGTGCACTCCCCGCCCTGGTCGCAGACCGGGCAGTCGAGCGGATGGTTGATGAGCAGGAACTCCATCACGCCCCGCTGCGCGTCGTGCGCCTTGTCCGAGCGCGTGCGCACGACCATACCCTCCGCCACCGGCGTGGCGCAGGCGGGCATGGGCTTGGGCGCCTTCTCCACGTCCACCAGGCACATGCGGCAGTTGGCCGCGACCGAGAGCTTCTTGTGATAACAGAAACGCGGGATATAGATGCCGGCGGCGTCGGTCGCCCGGATGATCATCTCTCCCTTGCGCACCTGGATCTTCTGGCCGTTCACCTCGATGGTGACGGTATCCACGGCCGGCACGGCCACGGTCTCGGGCTTGGCGCTCATGGGACATACCTCCCGGTGCCGGGCAGGCAGCGCTTGTGCTCGACGTGATGGGCGAATTCGGGACGGAAATGCCTGAGGAAGCCCTTCACCGGCCAGGCGGCGGCGTCGCCGAGCGCACAGATGGTGCGCCCCTCGATCTTGCCCGCCACGTCGGTGAGCATGTCGAGGTCTTCCGGCCGTCCCTGCCCGTGCTCGATGCGGTGTACCATGCGCGCCAGCCAGCCCGTGCCCTCGCGGCAGGGCGTACACTGACCGCAGGATTCCTCGGAATAAAAATGCGACAGCCGTGCGAGCGCCTGCACCATGCAGGTGGTCTCGTCCATCACGATCACCGCACCGGAGCCGAGCGCCGAGCCGGCCTTGGCGAGCGCATCGTAATCCATGGTGCAGTCCATGATGACGTCCGCGGGCAGCACCGGCATGGACGACCCGCCGGGGATCACGGCCTTCAGCCGGTGTCCGTGGCGCACGCCGCCGGCGAGCTCGAGGAGCTTCGCAAACGGCGTACCGAGCGGTACCTCATAGTTGCCGGGCCGGTTCACGTGGCCCGAAACGCTGAAGATCTTGGGTCCGCCGTTGTTCGGCTTGCCGATGTTGAGGAACCACTCGGCACCGTTCTTGAGGATGCCCGGCACCGAGGCCAGGGTCTCGGTGTTGTTGATCGTCGTCGGCCGCCCGAACAGGCCGTAGCTCGCCGGAAACGGCGGCTTGTAGCGCGGAAGCCCCTTTTTGCCCTCGATGGATTCCAGCAGCGCCGTCTCCTCGCCGCAGATGTAGGCGCCCGCGCCCAGATGCGTATAAAGATCGAAGTCCACGCCCGCGCCGAGGATGTTCTTGCCGAGCAGCCCGGCGTCGTACGCCTCCTTGAGCGCCCCCTCGAAACGCTCATACGGCTCCCAGAACTCGCCGCGGATGTAGTTGTAGCCCACGGTCGCGCCGATGGTGTAGCCGGCGATGGCCATGCCTTCGATGAGCGCATGCGGGTTGAATCTCAGGATATCGCGGTCCTTGCAGGTGCCCGGCTCGCCCTCGTCGGAGTTGCACACGATGTACTTCTGGCCCGGGGCGGATCGCGGCATGAAGCTCCATTTGAGCCCGGTCGAGAATCCCGCGCCGCCGCGCCCGCGCAGCGCCGACTTCTTCAGGTCCTCGATGATGGCCTCGGGCGGCGTTTTTTCCGCAAGCATCTTCCGCCACACCTCGTAGCCGCCGCTCGCCTGGTACGTCGCGAGCGTCCAGGGTCTGTCGACCTTGAGATTCTTGAACAGGAACTCGTTCAGCATGGCCTATTTGAGCCCCCGGGTGAAAGGGCGCGCGCGCAGCGCGCAACGGCTCGCCCCCCTCTCCCGCCGGGAGAGGGGATGGGGGTGAGGGCACGCGACGGCAAACCCGCGCCTCACTTCAGCTTCTCCAATATCTCACCCACCTTCTCCGGCGTGAGATTCTCGTAGTATTGTTTCCCGATCTGCATCATGGGCGCGCCCACGCAGGCGCCGAGGCACTCGACTTCTTTCAAGGTGAATTTACCGTCCGCCGTGGTCTCGCCGAGCTTCACGCCGAGTTTCTGCTCGAGGTGCCCGACCACGAGCTCGCTCCCGCGCAGCAGGCACGAGATGTTGGTGCACACGCAGATCTTGTGGCGGCCGATGGGCTTCAGGTCGTACATCGTATAGAAGGTCGCGACCTCGTACACCGCGATCGGCGGCATCCCGAGATAGTCCGCCACCGCGTCCATGATCTCGCTCGTGAGCCGCCCGCCGTTGCCCTCCTGCGCGATGCGCAGCGCCGCCATCACCGCCGACTGGCGCCGGTCCGGCGGATACTTCGAGATCCAGCGGTCGATCTCCGCGAGTGATTGTTTGGATAACATACTAATGTTTGACGCAAAGACGCAAAGACGCAAAGAAAACATACGTACGAGTAAAACCGAAATGACTCATGGTCACCGGGTCGTGCGCATATATTCTTGTGTTCTTGATTTTCACTCCGGGTGTCCTTTGCGTCTTGGCGCTTTTGCGTCAAAAACTCATAGCCTACCGATCGACCTCGCCGAACACGATGTCCTGCGTGCCGATGATCGCCACCACATCCGCGATCATGTGGCCGCGCACCATCTCATCGAGCGCCGACAAGTGCGCGAAGCCGGGCGCGCGGATCTTGACGCGGTAGGGCTTGTTCGCGCCGTCCGAGACGAGATACACCCCGAACTCGCCCTTGGGGTGCTCCACCGCCGCGTAGGCCTCGCCCTCCGGGATACAGTAGCCCTCGCTGAAGAGCTTGAAGTGGTGGATGAGCGACTCCATGTCCGTTTTCATCTGCTCGCGCCTGGGCGGCACGATCTTGTAATCGTCGACGATCACCGGGCCCGGATTCTGGCGCAGCCACTCGACGCACTGGCGGATGATGCGGTTCGACTGGCGCATCTCCTCGACGCGCACCAGGTAGCGGTCGTAGCAGTCGCCGTTCACGCCCACGGGGATGTCGAAGTCGAGCCGGTCGTACACCTCGTAGGGCTGCTTCTTCCGAAGATCCCACTCGATGCCGCTGCCGCGCAGCATCGGCCCCGAGAAGCCGAGCTGCAGCGCCCGTTCGGGGCTGACGACACCGATGCCCACGGTGCGCTGCTTCCAGATGCGGTTGTCGGTAAGCAGCGTCTCGTACTCGTCCACGTGCTTCGGGAAGCGCTCGGTAAAGTCCCAGATGAAGTCGAGCAGCGTGCCCTGGCGGTTGGCGTTGAGCCGCGCCACGTCTTTTTCGCCGTGCCACTTCGAGGGCTGATACTTGGGCATCGAGTCGGGCAGATCGCGGTAAACCCCGCCCGGGCGGTAATAGGTCGCGTGCATGCGCGCACCGGAGACCGCCTCGTAGCAGTCGAACAGGTCCTCGCGCTCGCGGAAGCAGTACAGGAACACCGTCATCGCGCCGATGTCGAGCGCGTGCGCGCCGAGCCACAGCAGGTGGTTCAGGACGCGCGTGATCTCGTCGAACATCACGCGGATGTACTGCGCCCGGATCGGCGGCGCGAGGCCCAGGAGCTTCTCGATGGCGAGCACATAACCGTGCTCGTTGCACATCATCGAGACGTAATCGAGCCGGTCCATGTAGCCGATGGACTGGTTGTAGGGCTTGCTCTCGGCGAGCTTCTCGGTGCCGCGGTGCAAGAGCCCGATATGCGGGTCGGCGCGCTGGATCACCTCGCCGTCGAGCTCGAGCACGAGCCGCAGCACCCCGTGCGCGGAGGGGTGCTGCGGCCCGAAGTTCATGGTGTAATTTCTAATCTCAGCCACGGGCGAACCCCTCCCCCCGGATCAGGCGCGGCACGAGCACGCGCGGCTCGATCGAGACCGGCTCGTACACCACGCGCTGCTTCGCCGCGTCGTAGCGCATCTCCACCTGCCCGATGAGCGGGAAGTCCTTGCGGAACGGATGCCCGATGAAGCCGTAGTCGGTGAGGAGGCGGCGCAGGTCGGGGTGGCCCTCGAACACGATCCCGAAGAGATCGAACGCCTCGCGCTCGTACCAGCCGGCCGAGCTCCAGATCGAGACCGCCGAATCCACCCGCGGCATCTCGTCGTCGAGAAAGACGCACAGGCGCAGTCTGTGGTTGCGTTTGAGCGAAAGCAGGTGATAGACGACCGCAAACCGCGGCCCTTCGCGCCGCCCCTCGGGCGACTCCATCCCATACTCGAGATAATCCACACCGCAGACGTCCATCAACTGCTCGAAGGCGAGCTCCGGGTCGTCGCGCAGGATGCGGCAGGCTCGCAGCAACTCCTCGCGCTTGATCTCGAGCGTAAGCTCCCCCACATGCTCGCGCGCGGCGAGCACGGCGTCGCCGAATTTCTCGGTGGCGTGCGCGGCGAGGTGCTGAAGCGAATCAGTCATGGACGGGGTTCCGATCGGGCCGTCAACGGGCGATGGTGTGCGTGCGGCGGATCTTGTTCTGAAGCTGCATGATGCCGTAGAGCAGCGCCTCGGCGGTCGGCGGGCAACCCGGGACGTACACGTCCACCGGCACGATGCGGTCGCAACCGCGCACCACGGAATAGGAATAATGGTAGTAGCCGCCGCCGTTGGCACACGAGCCCATGGAGATCACCCAGCGCGGCTCGGCCATCTGGTCGTAGACCCTGCGCAGGGCCGGCGCCATCTTGTTCACGAGCGTGCCGGCGACGATCATGACGTCGGACTGCCGGGGGCTCGGGCGGAAGATGACGCCGAAACGATCGAGATCGTACCGCGCGGCGCCGGCGTGCATCATCTCGACCGCGCAGCAGGCGAGCCCGAAGGTCATCGGCCAGAGCGACCCGGTGCGCGCGGCGTTGATGAGCTTGTCGGCCGTGGTGGTCACGAAGCCGCGCTCGAGATAACCCTCTATTCCCACTCGAGCGCTCCCCGCTTCCACTCGTAGACGAAACCCACCACCAAGATGCCGAGAAACAGCATCATGGAAACGAACCCGAACAGGCCGATGTCGTTGAGCGCCACCGCCCAAGGGAAGAGGAATGCGATCTCAAGGTCGAAGATGATGAACAGGATCGCGACGAGATAGTAGCGTACGTCGAACGTCATGCGCGAATCCTCGAACGCCTCGAAGCCGCACTCGTAGGGCGAGAGCTTCGCGCTGTCGGGCCGGTTCGGACCGAGCATGCGCCCCATGAGCACCATGGCGCCCCCCATCACCAGCGCCACGGCCATGAAGATCAGAATCGGAAGATAATTCCGCAGCATTCGCGTCCCAGAGTGGTTTTATCTTTATGCTTTTGTCGCGCCACCACCGTATCCGACAGCCGGGCGAGTCTAGGCTGTCGGTGCGCGGAAAGTCAACCTGAAAGGTCAAGTACTCCCCAGGCGCGCTAACCGCTGGACATCAATGAGTTACACCACTTTCTGCGGGGACAAAAACGCCGCGGATCGGGCCACCCTCGCGGCCGCGATCCGTACGAGGATCGCGGCTCTGCTCGGTTGCGGATGTCGCGCGGGATCGGAATCTAAAGATGGTGCCGAAGGTGGGACTCGAACCCACACGGCTTGCGCCACCAGCCCCTCAAGCTGGCGTGTCTACCAGTTTCACCACTTCGGCAGTTTAAAAGATGAATGGACAGGATTTACAGGATTTTTCAGGATTAACAAGATTAAAACATTTCAAGAATTAATCCTGTTAATCCTGCGTAATCCTGTTAATCCTGTCTATCTAATTTACTTCGGGACTTCCGGCGCCTTGGGCGCTTCCGGCGCGGCGCCGGCCGCGGGCGCCTGCGGCGCCGCGGGCTGCTCGACGGTCACGCTCTGTGTCACGCTCGATGAGACCGTCTGCTGCGTCGCAAACCACGCGAGCGCCAGGTTGGCGCTGAAGAAGATGACCGCCAGGATCGCCGTGGTACGGGTGAGAAAATTCGCCGAGCCGCGGCTGCCGAACAGCGTCTGCGAGGCGCCGCTGCCGAAGGCCGCGCCCATGTCCGCGCCCTTGCCCTGCTGCAGCAGCACCAGCCCCACCAGCCCCATCGCTGCGACGACGTCGATCACTAATATAATGTCTCTCATAACTGCATCACTCCGAAATGTCGCGGTAGGCCGCCGGTTAATCGGCCGCGCGGCAGATGCTCAGAAACTCCTCGGCGTTGAGCGAGGCCCCACCGATCAGGCCGCCGTCGATATCGGCCTGACCGAACAACTCCTTGGCGTTCGCGCCCTTGACACTCCCACCATAAAGGATGCGCACGCCACCCGCGACCGCCTGGTCCAGCGCCGCGAGCCTGCCCCGGATAAACGCGTGCACTGCCTGCGCCTGCTGGGGCGTGGCGGTCTTGCCGGTGCCGATGGCCCAGACCGGCTCATAGGCGATCACGGCATGCTTGAACGCCGCGATCCCGTGCGCCGCCAACACCGCATCGAGGCTGCGCGCCACCACGGCCTCGGTCGTGCCGGCCTCGCGCTCGGCGAGCGTCTCGCCCACGCACAGAATCGGGATCAAGCCCGCGGCCTGGGCCGCGCCGAATTTCTGCGCCACAACCTGGTCGTCCTCGCCGTAATAGGCGCGGCGCTCCGAGTGGCCGACGATCGCGTAGCTACAGCCGAAATCCCTGAGCATCGGGCCCGAGATTTCGCCGGTGTACGCGCCGGACTTATGGATACTTAAGTTCTGCCCACCCCAGGCGACAGGAGAGCCGGCAAGCGTCTCGGCCGCAAACGGGATCAGGATGAACGGGGGACAAATTGCGACCTCGGCCTTCACGCCCGCGCCCACGCCGCGCTTGACCGCGCCCACGAGCGCCGCGGACTCGGCGCGGCTGCCGTTCATCTTCCAATTCCCCGCCACCAGCGTCCGGCGCTTGGACATTCTGCCCTCCCCCGTGCGCGATTCCGTCGAAAAACGGGCGCGATGTTACCGTCCGCGTCGCAAGAATGCAATTTGAGAAACTCCACGCAAAGGCGCCAAGGCGCAGAGGACGCAAAGAATTTTCAACCGAAAACAGCCTTTCTCTGCGTCTCTGCGTTGAGTTGTTAGGCCGCTTCTTCCGCGGCGCGCTGGACCGTATCGGCGAGCTGGCGGCTCAGGCGCTCGACCTGGGAGGCGTCACGGCCTTCGACCATCACCCGGACCACGGGCTCGGTGCCGGAGGCGCGCAGCACCACACGCCCGGCATCGGCAAGCTCGCGTTCGGCCTCCCGCAGGGCGCGCTGCACCGGCGGCGAGCCCTTGAGGTCGAAGCGCCGGTGCATGCGCACGTTGATCATGGTCTGCGGATAGATCTCGAGGCCGCTCTTGAGCTCGCCCAGTGACTTGCCGGACTCGCGTAGCGCGGCCAGCGCCTGGAGCGCGGCGACGATCCCGTCGCCGGTGCTCGCGCGGTCGAGGCAGATGATGTGGCCCGAGGTCTCGCCGCCGAGCTCCCAGCCCTTCTCTTGCAACTGCGCCAGCACGTAGCGGTCGCCCACCGGGGCGCGCTCGAACGCAATTCCGTGCGCGCGCAGCGCCTGTTCCAGCCCGAAGTTGCTCATGAGCGTGCCGACGACCCCGCCGCGCAGTCGGCCCGCGCGCTTGCGGTCCAGGGCGATGATGTAGAGCAGGTGGTCGCCGTCCACGATCTCGCCGCGGCCGTCCATCATGATCACACGGTCGCCGTCGCCGTCGAGCGCCAGCCCGAGGTCGGCGCGGTGCTCCCGCACCGCCCGCCGCAGACACTCGGGATGCGTCGAGCCGCAGTCGCGGTTGATGTTGAAGCCGTCGGGCTCATTGGCGACGGCGATGACGTCGGCGCCGAGCTCGCTGAACACCAGCGGTGCGATGTGGTAGGCCGCACCGTTGGCGCAGTCGACGACGATCCTGAGCCCCTCGAGGGAGAGCCGGTGCGGGAACGTGCTCTTGCAGAATTCGATGTAACGCCCGGACGCATCCTCGTAGCGCTTGGCCTTGCCCAGGCGCGCGGAGTCCACCGTCGTAAGCGGCTGTTGCATCATCTCCTCGATCGCAGCCTCCGTCTCGTCGGGAAGCTTCGAGCCGTCGGAGGAGAAGAACTTGATGCCGTTGTCGTCGTAGGGATTGTGCGAGGCGGAGATCACGATGCCGGCACGGGCGCGCGCGGTACGCGTGAGATAAGCGATCGCCGGTGTCGGCATCGGTCCGAGGAGCCGGATATCGACACCGGCGGCGGACAAGCCCGCCTCGAGCGCGGACTCCAGCAGGTAACCCGAGACGCGCGTGTCTTTGCCGATGAGGATCTTGGCGTGGTCCGTCGCGCCCTGGGCAAGCACTCGTCCCGCGGCCCAACCGAGCTTCAAAACCATCTCCGGCGTGATGGGCGCCTGCCCGAGCTTGCCGCGGATGCCGTCGGTACCGAAATAACGCCGCTTGCTCATCGAACCTTCTCCCTTTGCCAAACGTTCGCTCACCGCAGAGAACGCGGAGATCGCAGAGAACAAACCAGAATAGACAGGATTAACAGGATTAAAACGTTTTTTAACGTTTTCGTTTCTAATCCTGTAAATCCTGTTAATCCTGTCTATTCTCCTTATCCCCGTAAACCGCCGCGTACATCCGCAGCGCCTCCACCGTCGGGCCCACGTCGTGGACCCGGACGATCTGCGCTCCATTTTGCACCGCCAGGAGCGCAAGCGCCACACTCGCGTGCGCCCGGCGCCCGACCGGCAGCCCAAGGGCCTTGCCGATCATGGATTTGCGCGACAGCCCCGCAAGCACCGGCACGCCGAGCGCCGCGAACTCCTTGAGCCTTCGCAGTAACTCCAGATTGTGCTCCAGCGTCTTGCCGAAACCGAAGCCGGGATCGACCACTATCCGTACCCGCGCGATACCGGCCGCGACACAGGCCGCGATGCGTGCCTCCAGAAAAGCGCGGATGTCGTTCACGACATCGTCGTACCGCGGGTTGTCCTGCATGGTGCGCGGCTCGCCCAGCATATGCATGAGGCAGACCGGCGTCGCGAGCGCCGCGGCCGCCTCGAGCGCGCCGTCCGCGCGCAGCGCCAGCACATCGTTGATAAACCCCGCGCCGGCGGCGACGGCGGCGCGCATGACTTCGGGCTTCGAGGTATCGACCGAGACCGGGACCGCGATTTCTTTCGCGATCGCTTCGATCACCGGGACCACACGGTCGAGCTCTTCCTGCACCGATACCGGCCGAGCGCCGGGTCGGGTGGACTCGCCGCCCACGTCGATGATCGCCGCGCCCTCCTGCGCCATGCGCACGGCCCCGGCGACGGCTTCGGCGCGGTCAAAAAAAACACCCCCGTCCGAGAAGGAATCGGGGGTGACATTCAGTATCCCCATCACCGTGGGGCGGGCAAGATTAAGCGGCTTTCCTCCGCAATCGAGGATCAGGGGCGAGGGGCGAGGGGCGAGGGGCGAGACGGACGACACGTTCAACGAACCCGCCCTCGAATCTCGCCCCTCGGCCCTCGTACCTGCTTAATGTTCACCCGCCGGCGTGTCCAGGCGCGGCTTGGCGGCCGGCTTGGACCTCGGCTTCTTCGGCTTGTCGGCATTCTTCGAGGCCGGACCGGTCCAGCCGTCGGGCGGGCGCGGCTGCTTGCCCGTCATGATGGCATCGATCTGGCCGGAGTCGAGCGTCTCCCACTCGAGCAGCGCCTTGGCCATGACCTCGATCCGGTCGCGATTCTCCTCGACGATGGCGCGGGCGCGGGCGTACTGCTCGTCGACGATGCGGCGGATTTCCCGGTCCACGGCCTCGGCCACGGCATTGCTCATGTTCTTGTGCGTCATCACATCGCGCCCGAGGAATACTTCGCTCTGGTTGTCGCCGTAGACGCGTGGGCCCATCGCATCCGACATACCCCAGCGCATGACCATGTTGCGCGCGATCTCGGTGGCGCGCTCGAAGTCGTTGGCTGCGCCCGTGGTCATCTGCTGCATGAATATCTCTTCGGCGATGCGCCCACCCATGAGCACCGCGACGGTCGCCAGCAGCGACTCGCGCGAGTGGCTGTAACGGTCTTCGGTGGGCAACTGCATGGTGACCCCGAGCGCGCGTCCCCGCGGGATGATCGTCACCTTGTGCACCGGGTCGGTGCCGGGTATCGACCGCGCCACGACCGTGTGACCGGACTCGTGGTAGGCCGTGTTCATGCGCTCCTTCTCCGGCATCACGATCGAGCGGCGCTCCGCGCCCATCACGATCTTGTCCTTGGCCTTCTCGAAGTCGTCCATGTCCACGAGGCGCTTGTTGGCGCGCGCGGCGAAGAGCGCCGCCTCGTTCACGAGGTTGGCGAGATCCGCCCCCGAGAAGCCGGGCGTGCCGCGGGCGATGATGTTCGCGTCCACGTCGTCCGCCATCGGCACCTTGCGCATGTGGACCTTGAGAATCTGCTCGCGCCCGCGGATGTCGGGCAGCGGCACGTACACCTGCCGGTCGAAACGGCCCGGGCGCAGGAGCGCCGGGTCGAGCACGTCCGGGCGATTGGTCGCGGCGATCACGATCACGCCCTCGGTGCCCTCGAAACCGTCCATCTCGACGAGGAGTTGATTCAACGTCTGCTCGCGCTCGTCGTGCCCGCCGCCCAGGCCCGCGCCGCGCTGGCGCCCAACGGCGTCGATCTCGTCGATGAAGATGATGCAGGGCGCGTGCTTCTTCGCCTGATCGAACATGTCGCGCACGCGCGAGGCGCCGACACCGACGAACATCTCGACGAAATCCGAGCCCGAGATCGAGAAGAACGGCACCTTGGCCTCGCCCGCGATGGCCTTGGCGAGCAGCGTCTTGCCCGTGCCCGGCTGGCCGGTCATGAGAATGCCGCGGGGGATGCGCCCGCCCAGTTTCTGGAACTTGGAGGGATCGCGCAGGAACTCGACCAGCTCCCCGACCTCTTCCTTGGCCTCCTCGACGCCGGCCACGTCCTCGAAGGTGGTCTTGTTCTGCTCTTCGGTCAGCATGCGCGCCTTGCTCTTGCCGAAGCTCATGGCGCCGCGCCCGCCCACGCCGCCCTGCATCTGGCGCATGAAGAAGACCCACACGCCCACCAGCAACAGGAGCGGGAACCAGTTGATGAAGATGGTGAGCAGCAGCGACTGCTCCTCCTGGGGTTTCGCCTCGATGGCCACCCCATGGTCCAGGAGATCGCCGATCAGCCCGGGATCGCCCGGTGAGAAGGTCGTGAAGGATTCGCTCGACTTGAACTTGCCGCTGATCTCGCGGCCCTGGATGGTCACCCGCTCGACCTCATTCTGCTTCACCTTCTGGATGAAGGCGGAATATTCCAGCGGGCGCACCGCCTGCGGGCGGTTGCCGAAATTGTTGAACACCGACATCAACACGATGGCGATGACGAGCCACAGGAGCAGATTCTTGGCGAGATTGTTCAAGCGTTACCTCTTTTCGTTACCGGGCACGAAAGCTATTCCGGAATTACATTTTCCTACGATGCCGCCACCGACTCAATGCACCCGCGATCGCCCCGGAAACCCCTTGCGAGCAGATAGATCTCGCGGCTCTCGGCGCGCGAGGCCTTGGGCTTGCGCGTCGCGAGCTTCTCGAAGCGCTCCCGCATCTGCCGCCGCAGCGCGTCAAACCCCTCGCCCTGAAACGTCTTCACCAGGAGGGTTGCGCCGGGCCTCAGAGTTTTGGCGGCAAACTCGAGCGCGAGTTCCGCCAGATACACGCTGCGCGCCTGGTCGGAAGCGGCGACACCGCTAATATTGGGGGCCATGTCCGAGATTACAAGATCGACGCCGCGTCCCTGAAGCCGTTCCAACACCAAGTTTAGCACCGCCGCCTCGGTGAAATCTCCCTGAATCAATTCAACCCCTTGCAGCGGCTCCATCGGCAGAATATCGACCGCCAGCACCCGTCCGCCCGGGCCCACGCGCTTGACCGCGTACTGCGACCAGCCGCCGGGCGCGGCGCCCAGGTCCACGACCGTCAGGCCGGCCCGAAACAGATGGTCGCGTGCGTCGATCTCGGCAAGCTTATAGGCCGCGCGCGAGCGGAAACCCTCTTTTTGCGCGCGTTTTACGTATTCGTCCTTGACGTGTCGCGCTATCCAGCGCTGGCTGCTTTTGGTGCGAGGCATGGTCAAAAAGCAGTGAGCAGTAAACGGTGAACGGTAAACCGTGAACTGATTACCGATTACCGCTCACGGTTCACCGATCACTGGGTTATACGTAACGAATTTCCAGGATTTCGTAGCTGCGCACGCCGCCCGGAACCTGCACCTCGACCACGTCCCCCTGCTCCTTGCCGATCAGGGCGCGCGCGATGGGGGAGCTGATCGACACCTTTCCCTGCGTGATGTCGGCCTCGTAGTCGCCGACGATCTGATAGGTCACGGCCTTGCCGCTATCCTCGTCCATGAGATCGAGGGTCGCGCCGAAGACGACCTTGCCGCTGGCATTCACGGTCTTGGGGTCGATAATCTGGGCGGCGGCAAACTTCGATTCGAGATCGGCGATCCGGCCCTCCGTGAAGCCCTGCTGCTCCTTGGCGGCATGGTACTCGGCGTTCTCGGAGAGATCGCCGTGCGAGCGGGCCTCGGCGATCGCCTGGATGATACGCGGACGATCGACTGTTTTGAGCCGATGCAGATCCTGCTTGAGCTTCTCCGCACCAGCCACCGTGATGGGCGCCTTCTTCATGCGTGTAGCTCCTTGTGCAGATCCTGCAAACGGAAAACGCTCAACTCGGCGGCCGCGCGATGCGCCTCGCATGCGGCGCGGGCCGCCGCCAACGTCGTGTAATTGGTGACCTTGTACTGCAGCGCCCCGCGGCGGATGGCGTAGGAATCCTCGAGGCTCCGCTTATCGGAAACGGTATTGATGATTATATCGATCTCGTCGTTCGTAATCATGTCCACGATGTGCGGGCGGCCCTCGGACAATTTATTCACCGGCCTGACCGGGACGTCCGCGGCCTCCAGCACCGCGGCGGTGCCGCGCGTAGCGAGAACCTCGAAGCCGTTGCGGCTGAAGTAGCGCGCGACCTCGACGACGCCCTTCTGGTCGGCGTCGCGCACGCTGATGAAGATGCGCCCGGACCTCGGGATCGGGCTGCCGGCGGCAATCTGCGATTTTGAAAACGCCTCGCCGAAACTACGCCCCACGCCCATCACCTCGCCGGTGGATTTCATCTCCGGCCCGAGGATCGTATCGACACCCGGGAACTTGATGAACGGAAACACCGCCTCCTTGACCGAATAATAAGACGGCGTGATCTCACCCCGCACGCCTTGAGCTTTGAGCGACTGCCCCACCATGCAGCGCGCCGCGATCATGGCGAGCGGCCGCCCGGTGGCCTTGGACACATAGGGCACGGTGCGCGAGGCGCGCGGGTTGACCTCGAGCACATAAACCTCGCCGTCCTGGATGGCGTACTGCACGTTCATGAGCCCCACGACCTTGAGCGCCTTGGCCATGACGATCGTCTGCTTGCGCAACTCATCCAGGATCTTCTTTGACAGACTATACGGCGGAAGCGAGCAGGCCGAGTCGCCGGAATGCACGCCCGCCTCCTCGATGTGCTCCATGATCCCGCCGATCACGACCTCGCGGCCGTCGCTCACCGCGTCCACGTCCACCTCGGTGGCGTCGTTCAAGAAGCGGTCGAGCAGCACCGGCGAATCCTCGGACACGCGCACCGCCTCGCGCATGTAGCGCTCGAGATCCTCGCGCGCGTGCACGATCTCCATGGCCCGGCCGCCGAGCACATACGAGGGGCGCACCACCAGCGGGTAACCGATCTTCTCGGCGAGCTTCACCGCCTGCTCGGTGGTGCGCGCGGTGGCGTTGGGCGGCTGGCGGAGCTTGAGCCGGTGGATGAGCTTCTGGAAGCGCTCGCGGTCCTCGGCGACGTCGATGGACTCGGGGCTCGTGCCGATGATGGGCGCGCCGGCCTCATCGAGACCCTGGGCGAGCTTGAGCGGCGTCTGGCCGCCGTACTGCACGATCACGCCCTCGGGCTTCTCGAGCTGGATGATCTCCAAAACATCTTCGAGCGTGAGCGGCTCGAAGTACAGCCGGTCGGAGGTGTCGTAATCGGTGGACACCGTCTCCGGGTTGCAATTCACCATGATGGTCTGATAGCCGTCCGCGCGCAGCGCGAACGAGGCGTGCACGCAGCAGTAGTCGAACTCGATGCCCTGGCCGATGCGGTTCGGGCCGCCGCCCAGCACGATGACCTTGCTCCGCTTCTCGGGCGCGGCCTCGCACTCCTCTTCATAGGTCGAATACATATAGGCCGTGGCCGAAGCGAACTCGGCGGCGCAGGAATCCACCCGCTTGTACACCGGCCGGACCTTGGCCGCATGGCGCCACGTGCGCACCTGCTTTTCCGTCGTGCCAAGCAGACTCGCGAGATACCGGTCGGAAAACCCCTTGCGCTTCCAGGCGCGAAGAAACTCGGTTGTCGGTTTCTTCTTCGCCTGGCGCACGATCGCCTTTTCCGTCTCGATGAGATCGGCGATCTGGGCGAGGAACCAGGGATCGATATGGCACAGGCGGTAGATCTCCGCGAGATCCATGCCGAAGCGAAAGGCCTCGGCGAGATACCACAGGCGCTCCGCGCCCGGCACGCGCAGGGCCTGACTCACGCGCTTGCGCGCCTCCTCGGGCGCGGTCGCGGGATCGAGCTTCGGCTCCAGTCCGTAGGACCCGATCTCGAGCGAGCGTATCGCCTTTTGCAGCGACTCCTGGAAAGTTCGCCCGATGGCCATCGCCTCGCCCACCGATTTCATCTGGGTCGTGAGCGTGGGGTCGGCCTTGGGGAATTTCTCGAAGGTGAAGCGCGGGATCTTGGTGACGACATAGTCGATCGTGGGCTCAAACGAGGCCGGGGTGACGCCGCCGGTGATGTCGTTCTTCAATTCATCCAGCGTGTAACCCACCGCGAGCTTGGCCGCGACCTTGGCGATCGGGAAACCCGTGGCCTTCGAGGCCAGGGCGGAGGAGCGCGACACGCGTGGGTTCATCTCAACGACGATCATGCGCCCGTCCTTCGGGTTGATCGCGAACTGCACATTCGAACCGCCGGTGTCCACCCCGATCTCGCGCAGGCAGGCGATCGAGGCGTCGCGCATGATCTGGTATTCCTTATCGGTGAGCGTCTGCGCCGGGGCGACCGTGATGGAATCCCCGGTGTGCACGCCCATGGCGTCGAAGTTCTCGATCGAACAAACGATGATGCAGTTGTCGCTTCGGTCGCGCACCACCTCCATCTCGAACTCCTTCCAGCCGATGATGGATTCCTCGATCAGCAGCTCGCGCGTGGGCGAGGCGTCGAGGCCGCGCTCGCAGATCGCAAAGAACTCCTCGCGGTTGTAGGCGATACCGCCGCCCGAGCCGCCGAGCGTGAACGAAGCCCGGATGATTGCGGGGAAGCCGATCATCGCCTGCACCTGCAGCGCCTCCTCCATGCTGTGGGCGACCGCGCCGCGCGCGCACTGAAGCCCGATGCGCTCCATCGCCTTCTTGAAGAGCTCGCGGTCCTCGGCCTTGTCGATCGCCTCGCGCGTGGCGCCGATCATCTGGACGCCGTATTTCTCGAGCACGCCCTCGCGCGCCAGATCGAGCGCGGTGTTGAGCGCGGTCTGGCCGCCCATCGTGGGCAGGAGCGCATCGGGGCGCTCGCGCTCGATGATCATGGCGATCGTGCGCCACTCGATCGGCTCGATGTAGGTGGCATCCGCCATCTCCGGGTCGGTCATGATCGTGGCCGGGTTGGAGTTGACGAGGATCACGCGATAGCCCTCCTCCCTGAGCGCCTTGCACGCCTGCACGCCGGAGTAGTCGAACTCGCACCCCTGGCCGATGATGATCGGCCCGGCGCCAATTATAAGAATGCTCTTTATGTCGGTACGCTTTGGCATAAATTCAGGTACGAGGTACGAGGTACGAGAGTCGAGGGGAAGTGGTCTTCATGCCTTAACCTCTCTCGTCCCTCGTGTCTCGTCCCTCGTCCCTTCCTTTTCAGACAGGGGACGTGCATGCATCAGGCCGATGAAGCGATCAAACAGAGGCAAAACATCGTGCGGCCCGGGGCTCGCCTCGGGATGGCCCTGGAAGCAGAACGCCGGGCGGTCGGTGCGCGCGAGCCCCTGCACCGAGCCGTCGAAGAGCGAGCGGTGGGTGACGCGCAGCGTCGGCGGCAGGCTCGCCTCGTCCACGGCGAAGCCGTGATTCTGGCTCGTGATCGTCACGCGCCCGCTGTCCACCTCGAGCACGGGGTGATTGGCGCCGTGATGGCCGAATTTCATTTTTACCGTGCGCGCGCCGGAGGCGAGCCCGAGGAGCTGATGCCCGAGGCAGATGCCGAAGACGGGCAGGCCGGTGTCCACGATTGCGCGAATCGCCGCGATTGCATAGTCGCAGGGCTCGGGGTCGCCGGGTCCGTTCGACAGAAACACACCGTCGGGCTGCATCCGCAGAACCTCCTCGGCCGGGGTCTGGGCCGGCACGACGGTCAGCCGGCAACCGCGCGCGGCGAGCATCCGCAGAATGTTGCGCTTGATGCCGTAGTCATAGGCGACAACGTGAAAGCGCGGGTTTTCCTGCTTCCCATGGCCCCGGCCGAGGACCCAGCCGCCCTCGTCCCAGGCATAGGGTTTCGCGGTGCTCACGACCTTGGCGAGGTCCATGCCCTTGAGCCCTGGGAACGCGCGCGCCGCTTGAAGCGCGGCTTTTTTATCGGGCTTGGCGCCTTTTTCCACCGCGAGGATGCACCCGTTCTGCGCGCCCTTCTCGCGCAGCAGGCGCGTGAGCCGGCGCGTATCGATCCCGGCGATGCCGATGAGGCCGTACCGGCGCATGAAATCGGGCAGCGATTCCGCGGCGCGGAAGTTGCTCATCAGCGCCGGGAGATCGCGGATCACGAGCCCCGCGGCGTAGACGCCTGCGGACTCCATGTCCTCGGGGTTCGCGCCGGTGTTGCCGATGTGGGGATAGGTGAGCGTGACGATCTGACGCGCGTAGGAGGGATCGGTGAGGATCTCCTGGTAGCCGGTCATGGCGGTGTTGAACACCACCTCGCCCGCCGCCTGCCCCGGAACGCCCACCGACTCCCCGTAAAACAGAGAGCCGTCTTCCAGGGCGAGCAGCGCAGCCGGCATCGGCGAAAAACCTCGGGCGTGGACGTACAAAAGCGGGAGAGGCTTTCGGCTTCTCCCGCTTCGAATTCAAAAACAAGGGTGCTTCAGGCTGAGCCGGAATTGTACGGAACGGCGGCGGCGAAATCAACGCGCGGCCGCGGAGACCTCCGCCGATGGCCGGTTACGCAGGCGCTAAAACCGGCTGCCGAACACGACGCCGACGCCGTTGCTCTTGGCCGCGGTACTGGTGGTCTTGTCCTTATACTCCAGTGCGGTGTAACGCAGACCGAGGTTCATAGCCTCGGTAATGCGCCAATCCGCCTGAAGCACGCCACCCACGGCGTCTTTGACCTCGGTGGTCAGCCCGCCGGCCACGCCGCTGCCATCGAGCTTCGGACTCATGTGATACGTGAGGCCGGCACCCACGCGCATGCCGGGCAAACGGTAGAACACCAGGGCATCCAGGGGAAAACGGGTCCAGGTGACATTGCCGTTGGACGCCGTGATGCTTTGGAATTTCCACGACAGCGAGACCTCGGTCTCCACCGTCTTGGCGTCATTCAGGATCGATACGCCGCCGCCGAAATAAAACCCTTCGTTGGCCTTGATGCTGCTTTGCTCTCCGTTTGTGAACGTCACCGTCACCAGGGTTTCGCCGCCGGTGTCGTAGCCGACCTTGAACATCGGGCCAATCTCGGCGGCATGGGCGACCTCTAGGCCGGACACAAAAAGGATTGCGGATAAGGCGGTGACGACCCGATGCAACGTTGTTTTCATTCTTACCTCTCGAGGCATGTTGATGGGGACGTTCTTCTTGAGACTCCAACCCGGCCAACGAACAAACCAGCCGATATCGAGTCTAGCACGCGGTTTTCTGACTCAAGGCGTGCGGCGGTGATTTCATCGCGGCCAGTGCGCCACCGAGTTGGCGTAGTACGCCAGGACATCGAGCGATTGCGGATCCGGGCGCCAGCGACCCTCGGACTCGACGATCAGGCGTCGCAGCGTCAGCATGTTGAAGGCGGTGTCGAGGGTGTGCTCGCGTGTGTGCGCGGGCGCGATCACGACCGCACCCAGTTCTTGCAGCCGCTCGATCATGCCGTAGGCACGCGCCTTGAGGTCGAATTCGGTCTGGCCCTGCGGCGCCTCCAGAACCGCCGCAGCGAGCAGCGGGATCGGAAGCGCGGGGATGAGCCGCTCGACCCTCCCCATGAGCATCCCGGCGAGCCGCTCCACCTCGGGAAAGCGCGCGTCCTGCGGCAGGGCGCGGAAATCCACGGCGTGCCGGTGGCAATATTCGCGCATCGATATCGGCGCACCGAAGTTGACGCAGGCGTAGCCGAAGCGCCGCCAGCGGGAGCGCGCCATGAGCCGCAGGTTGTGCGCGATGAACCCGAGCGTGGTGCGGATCACAAACCATTTGCTGCGCCGCGGGGCCGCAGGGTCGAGCCGGCGCACGAGCGAGCGGTCCTCGAGCGTGCGGTCGTAACTGATCCCGACCGGCACGAACACGATGTCGCGCCGGCCCCCGGGGTCGAAGCCGCGCAGCATGTAATCCAGGAACCCGAGCTTGGGCGGTTGCAGCCGCCCATCGCGCGAAAGTCCGCCCTCGGGGAATACCGCCTGGCACACGCCCTCCTGGGTCGCCATGTTGACGTAGCGCTCGAGCACGCGCCGGTACAGGGGATTGCCGGAATTGCGCCGCACGAAGAACGCCCCCATGGCGCGAATAAGCTGCTGGAGCGGCCAGACGCGCGCCCACTCGCCGACCGCGTAGGAAAGCGCCGTCTGCTCGGCGGCGAGGAAGGCCGCGAGGATGTAGTCCATGTTCGAGCGGTGGTTCATCACGAACACCACGCAGGCCTCGGGGTCGATCGCGGCCAGGCGCTCGTTGTCGGCGAAACCCACGCGCACGCGGTAGAGCGAGCGCGCGACGCGGCTCGCAAGCCAGTAGCCCGCGCGGAAATATACGTAGGCGTTGAAGGCCGGGACGATCTCGTGGGCGTACCGGGCGACCTCGGCCTGCGCGACCTCGCGCGGCATGTTCTGCTCGCGCGCGTACGCCTGCATCGCCTCGATGACCCGGGCGTCATACACCAGCCGGTCGATGAGCACCTGGCGCTTCGTGAGCTGGAACGGGCGGATGCCGATGTTGAGCCGCGTGTTGACCTCGTCGATCACGCGGTTCACGCGCCGGCGCAGCAGGAAGCGCACGCTCGGGACCAACAGCCGCTCGAGCACCGCCCAAGCGGCGATGGCCGCAAGCACCGCAAAGAGCCAGAAGGGAAGCGCGACCGTGTCTGTCATGGGATCACAAAGGCTAGTCGTCGATCGTCAGTCTTCAGTCTGGAGTCTGGAGGGTTCGGGCTTGAAGCCGTTATCCGTTAGCCGTTAGCTTTTAGCTAAGAGCTATCGGCTATGGGCTATCGGCTGACCGCTAACCTTTCCCTACCGACGACCGACGACTCACGACTGACGACTAAGCTAATTCAGACTCACGAACTGCTTGCGATATGTGACGACCTTATGGAGGTACTGGCGCGTCTCCTCGTACGGGAGGCTCGAGCGCAGCCGCTCGTATACGCCGGGCGGTTGCAGGCTGTTGATCGCGTTGACCGCCTCGACCTTGTTCTTGGCGAAGGCCTTCAGTACGTTCGAGGGGCCGGTGTTGTAGGCCGAGATCACGCAGTACTCGCGCGAGACGTTGTTCTGGACGAACTCGAGCTGGTTGTAGCTGAGCACATTGAGGTAGGCCGCGCCGAGCTCGATGTTGTTCTCGGCGACGAAAAGATAATCCTTCGACGGGATCTCGTCCGCACCCTTGGCGCGCCGGTAGGCCTCGCGCCCGCCGCTCGTGGGCACCAGTTGCATCAGGCCATAGGCCGGCGCGGAGCTCACGGCGAAGGGATTGAAGTTGCTCTCGGTGCGGATGACGGCATAGACCAGGCTCGGGCTGATCTTGTACTGGCCGGCGAACTTATCGACGAGCGGCTTGACCTTGTCCGCCTGCTTGCTCTCGAAGTTCGACACCATGGCGATCTTCACGTAGAGCGCGTTTTTCTTGCCGCTATCGAGCTCGACGCTCCGGGTGGCCGATTTGTCGGCGAGCAGGTAATCCGCAAACGCCTCGGCCTCGGCCGGGGTGGCGAGCGGCTTGCCGCGCTGATCCACCACGAGCCCGAGGAGATAGGGCTCCTTGGCGCTCGTGAGCTCGATCGCGCTCGCGGTAAAAAGATCCACCGCCCGCGGATCGTTGGGCGTAAGCAGCGTCGTCACGATCGCGTTCTTCAGGCTCGCCCGCGGATCCTTCTCGTCCAGGGTCTCGACCGTGACCGCGCCCGCGTCGAAATCGACGATCGCGCGGCTCTGGTAGTTCTGCGTGTACTTGATGTACTGCTCGCGCGAGGGCAGCCGCACCTCCTTCTTGCCCCAGTTCTTCGCGACGTTGCCGCGCAGCAGCGACACGAGGTTGTCGTAGTCGCGCTTCGCCTGGCGGATGTCGGCGATGAGCCGCTGGGGGTTTTCCTTGTAGGCCTCGCCGCGGGCCTTGGCGACCTGCTTGAGCGCCGCCTTGGGGTCCTCGGCGCGCGCGACATTGGTGAGGGTGCGCGCCGTGGGGCTGGTGGCGACCGAGATCGCGCGGTCGGCCGTATCGAGATACTTGTCCATGGACTGGCAGGCCGAAAGCCCCAGCCCCGAAAGCGCCGCTATGACGATTTTTCTCATCTCCCCCTCCGCGCCGTGAAGCGCCTGGGTGGGGATAGATTATTGCGGCGGCATGAATCCGCTTGAACACGCCCCACGGGTTATTTCTCCGATGGCCCAGGATCAAAGTTACCATGCCGCCGCAATAATCGGAATCTTAAAATCTGCGGGAATCTGCGTAATCTGCGGATGCAATCGCCGTTTTTAAGAGGGTCTTCGTGAACTCGTGTGGGCGATTTAACGTCACCCGGCTGCGTTTCAGCGGTTACGATTGTGTGTCAGGTCTATGTCGAATCGCCTTTCGGCGATGATTGAACGGCTACTTGTGGGTGGCTGACCCACGGCAGGTGTCTTTCTTTTGCACGGCCAAAAGAAAGTCACCAAAGAAAAGGCCGCCCCGGAGCCGCCGACCCCCTCCTGCGCTTCTCGCAAGAATCGGCGCTCGCCTAACTCGCCGGGCGCAAAAGACGCGCCTCGGGCTCGAACAGGAGGCGAGCGACACCCCCGATTCTTGCTGCGATGCTCGGCGGTGGCTACGGGGACCCAAAAGCAACACCCATTTGGCCGTTGCCGTTCACAGATGTCTCAGACCAGCAGGTCTTATCTATCGGGCACGGCCAAATGGGTTTTGTTCCAACCCCCGTCGGAGCGAGCCGAGCACCGCAGCGCCCCCAAGGGGTGTCGCGCGCCTCCTGTTCGAGCCCGAGCCGCGTTGTCTGCGGCCGGCGAGTTAGGCGCGCGCTTGGGGGCGCGAGGAGCGCAGGGGCTGATGTTTCCCCTACTTTTCATCGTCGAACTCCCAACC
>Ga0154833_1057_pt2 | contig 46215 bp, 40 predicted proteins | sample Rifle2008BG16ft_FD_116137 | JGI IMG/M metagenome (GOLD analysis project Ga0154833, IMG submission 116137) | Candidatus Muproteobacteria bacterium RBG_16_65_34 | reverse complement strand
CGGGCTCGAACAGTGCTCGCGTACTACCCCCGGCGGCACTGCGCTGCTCGGCTCGCTCCGACGGGGATGGGAACAAAACCCATTTGGCCGTGCTGTATGGGTAGGATCTGCTGGTCTGAGACATCTGTGAACGGCAGGGCCAAATGGGTGTTGTTTTCGGGTCCCCGTAGACGCCGCCGAGCATCGCAGCAAGAATCGGGGGTGTCGCTCGCCTCCTGTTCGAGCCCGAGGCGCGTAGTCTGCGCCCGGCGAGTTAGGCGAGCGCCGATTCTTGCGAGAAGCGCAGGAGGGGGTCGGCGGCTCCGGGGCGGCCTTTTCTTTGGTGCCTTTCTTTTGGCCGCGCAAAAGAAAGACACCTGCCGTGGGTCAGCCACCCACAAGTAGCCGTTCAATCATCGCCGAAAGGCGATTCGACTTTCACCTTTCGCCCCGCCGTCCCGGGCGAGGAGCGCCTTGATCTCCGGGACGCAGGAGCCGCAGTGGGTGCCCGCCTTGAGGCGCGCGCCGATCGCCTCGACGCTCGCACAACCGCCGGCGATCGCCGCGCGCAGCGTCTTTTCGCCCACGCCGAAGCAGGCACAGATCGGGCGGCCCGCGTCCGGCGCGCCCTTGGGTGGCGTACCGGTAAGGAGGCCCGCCCGGGTCGGTGCGTCGAGCTGGTTCAGCGCAAACAGGCCCGCGAGCCATTCGCGCGGCGGCAGTTGCGGGTCGGGGCCGATGAAGATGCAGCTTTCGAGTTGCCCGTCCGTGAGCCGCGCGGCGCGGTAGCGGCGCACGGCGGTGTCGAAGTACTCGATCCACTCGACTTTTTCGTCGTGCGCGCACAGCGCCGCGCGCGCGGCCGCGGCCCAGTCTTGCGGCAGGTCGTCGCCGGCGAGCTCGTAGCGCCACAGGCCCCGGCCGCGCGCCATCGCCCAGTACGACGCGCCGCCCGCGTTCAGCCGGCGGCGCGACAGCAGGAATCCATACCACGCCGGCTTCTGGGGCACGAGACGCACCGGCGTGTGCTTGAATTCGGGCTCGCCGGAGATGGGATCGGTCGCGGGATTCACCGCGCGGCCGATGCAGCCGGCGTTCGTGAACTGGTCGTTCCAGTGCATCGGTGCGAACACGGTGCCGGGGCGGACGGAGTCCGCCACGCGCACGCGTGCGCTCGCCCGGCCCCAGACCGACTCGATGCGCGCGAGCGTACCCTCGGCGAGCCCGAGCGGGCGGGCGTCGTCCGGGTGGATCTCGACATACGGCTCGTGGGTGTGCGCCGACAGGCGCGCGGAGAGGCCGGTGCGGGTGAGCGTGTGCCAGTGATCGCGCACGCGGCCGGTGTTGAGCGCGAGCGGAAAATCTTTGTTGGTCGCGTGCGCCGGCGGGCGCGGCGTGACGGCGACGAAGCGGCCGCGGCCGCTGGCGGTAAAGAATCCGCCGTCGCCGAACAGGCGCGCGGTGCCTTTCGACTGGCGCGCCGTCACCGGCCATTGCAGCGGCGCGAGCGCGGCGTACGCCTCATCGCTCAGGTCCGCGAGGCCGGAGAGATCGAAGGCGCGCGTGCCGCCATTAGCGACCGCCGACAGCGCGGCGTGCTCGCGGAAGATGGCCGCGGCGTTTGCGTAATCGAACGCCCGCTCGAAGCCGAGGCGCTTTGCGACCTCGCACACCATCCACCAGTCCGGCCGCGCCTCGCCCGGCGGCGGCAGGAACGCGCGTTGGCGCGAGATGCGTCGCTCCGAGTTCGTCACGGTGCCGTCCTTCTCGCCCCAGCCGAGCGCGGGCAGCAGCACGTGGGCGTACCGCGTGGTGTCGGTGTGGCGCACGCAGTCGGAGACGATCACCAGCTCGCATTGCTCCAGCGCGCGCCGCGCCTGCGCGGAATCCGGCAGGCTCACGGCCGGGTTGGTGGCCATGATCCACAGCACCTTGATCCCACCCGCCTCCACCGCGCGGAAAAGATCCACCGCCTTGAGGCCCGGGCGGCTGGCGATGGTCGGGGCGCGCCAGAACTCCTGCACCAGCGCGCGGTGCGCCGGGAAATCGAGCTCGAAATGTGCGGCCAGCTGGTTGGCGAGCCCGCCGACCTCGCGCCCGCCCATCGCGTTCGGCTGGCCGGTGAGCGAGAACGGCCCCATGCCGGGGCGGCCGATGCGGCCGGTAAGCAGATGACAGTTGATGATGCTGTTCACCTTGTCGGTGCCGCTGGAAGACTGGTTCACGCCCTGCGAGAACAGCGTCACCACGCGCTCGGTGCGCGCGAACAGCGCGAAGAACTCCGCCACCTGCGCGGGCCCGAGGCCGCAGGCGCGGGCGACGCCCTCGATGTCCGGGCTGCCGGCGCGCGCGCACGCCAGCGCGTCGTCCAGCCCCTCGGTGTGCGGCTCGACGAACAACGGGTTGGTTTCGTCGTGATCGGCGAGGTGCACCAGCAGGCCGTTGAACAGCACCGCGTCGGTGCCGGGCCGCAGGGCGAGATGCGCGTCCGCGATGTCGGCGCTGGCCGTGCGGCGCGGGTCGATCAGCACCACGCGCAGCTCCGGGTGGTCTTTCTTCGCCTGCACCAGCCGCTGGTACAGCACCGGATGGCACCAGGCGGCGTTCGATCCGACCAGCACCACGAGCTTGGCGCGCTCGATGTCTTCATAACAGCCGGGCACGGTGTCGGTGCCGAAGGCGCGCTTGTGGCCCGCGACCGCCGAGGCCATGCACAGCCGCGAGTTGGTGTCGATGTTGGCGCCGCCGATAAAGCCCTTCATCAGTTTGTTGGCGACGTAATAGTCCTCGGTGAGCAACTGGCCGGAAACGTAGAACGCCACCGCCTCCGGGCCGTGGCGATCGAGCACCGCGCGCAGCCGGCCGGCGACGAGGCCGAGCGCCGCATCCCAGGTCGCGCGTTGCCCGTGCACCAAAGGATGGAGCAGGCGCGACGACGAATCGAACGTGTCGCCGAGCGCGGAGCCCTTGGAACACAGCCGTCCCAGATTGGCCGGATGCTCCGGATCGCCGCGCACGCTCACGCCGCCGTCCGACTCCACGCGCGCCAGCACGCCGCAGCCAACGCCGCAGTAGGGGCAGGTGGTGCGGGTTTCGGTGTCGGTCATCTATATGTAGGACTCATGAACCGCCAAGACGCCAAGAGCGCCAAGGAATTATTTCCAACAATTCGCTTTTCTTGGGGTCCTCGGGTCTCGGCGGTTCACAACCATTCACCCCACCACCTTGAGCGGAATGAACTCGTGGCGATCGGCGCCCCCGGCACGCGCCGCCCACGGGTCGATTTGCGCGAACCGCTGCGAGGCCCGGAAGCGCCCGGCCAGTTCCTTGCGCCCGGCTTGGTCTTCCACCACGCGCTGCTTCACGTACGCGAGCCCGACACGCTCCACCCACGGCGCGGTGCGCTCGAGGTAATGCGCCTCCTCGCGATAGACCTGCAGGAACGCGGCGCAGTGCTCGAGCACCGCTTCCGGCGTCTTCACGCGGCACAGAAAATCGGTCGCGCGCACCTTGACGCCGCCGTTGCCGCCGACGTGCAGCTCGTAGCCCGAGTCCACACACACGACGCCGAAGTCCTTGATGGTCGCCTCGGCGCAGTTGCGCGGGCAGCCGGAGACGGCGAGTTTGAACTTGTGCGGCGTCCACGAACCCCAGGTCGCCTTTTCCAGCTCGATGCCCAGCGTGGTGGAATCCTGGGTGCCGAAGCGGCACCAGGTCTTGCCGACGCAGGTCTTCACCGTGCGGATCGCCTTGCCGTAGGCGTGGCCGGACACGAACCCGGCGCGGCTCAGGTCGCCCCACATCGCCGGGAGCGTTTCCTTCGGGATGCCGAGGAAGTCTATGCGCTGGCCGCCCGTGATGTGCACCGTCGGCACCGCGTACTTCTCGGCGATCTCGGCCAGCGCCCGCAGCTCGGCCGGCGTGGTTTCGCCGCCCCAGATGCGCGGCACGACCGAATAGGTGCCGTCCTTCTGGATGTTGGCGTGCACGCGCTCGTTGATGAAACGCGACTGGCTGTCGTCCGCGTACTCGCCCGGCCACGCGACGAGCAGATAGAAGTTGAGCGCGGGACGGCACTTGTGGCAGCCGTCCGGCGTCTTCCACGCGCACATATCCATGACCGCGCGCATGTCCTTCAGCTTCCGGTCGCGGATGGCCGCACGGATCTCGTCGTGGCTGTGGTCGGTACAGCCGCACAGCGGTTTCTTCTTCGTCGCGGTCGAGTAGTCGCCGAGGGTCGAGGCGAGCAGCGCCTCGACGAGCCCGGTGCACGAGCCGCAGGAGCTCGACGCCTTGGTGTGCGCGCGCACCTCTTCGAGCGTGAACAGCTTCTTGTCGGCGATGGCCCTGACGATCGTGCCCTTGCACACGCCGTTGCAGCCGCAGATTTCGGCGTCATCCGGCAGCGACGAGACGCGCGCCCTGATGTCGCCGTGGCCGGCGTCGCCCAGATGCCCCTGACCGAAGAGCAGCTTGTCGCGCAGGTTCGCGACATCGGTGCCGTCGCGCATGAGCTGGAAGTACCATGGGCCGTCCAGGGTGTCGCCGTACATCACCGCACCCTGCACGCGGTCGTCCCTGAGCACGACCTTCTTGTAGACGCCGCGGCCGGCGTCCTTGAGCACGATTTCCTCCCAGCCCTCGCCGCCCTGAAACTCGCCGGCCGAGAACAGGTCGATGCCCGTGACCTTGAGCTTGGTCGAGGTCACCGAGCCCTCGTAGCGCGCGAACCCGAGCTCGGCCAGGTGATTGGCGCAGACCTTGGCCTGCTCGAACAGCGGCGCCACCAGGCCGTAGGTCCGGCCGCGGTGCTGCACGCACTCGCCGACGGCGTAGACGCGCGGGTCGTAGGTCTGCATCGTGTCGTTCACCACGATGCCGCGATCGCAGTGGATGCCGGCGTCCCGGGCGAGCGCGAGGTTGGGGCGGATGCCGACCGCCATCACCACGAGGTCGGCGGCGATCTCGGTGCCATCCTTGAAGCGCACCGCGCGCACGCGCTCATCGCCCAGGATCGCCTCGGTCTGGGCCGGCATCAGGAAGGTGAGCCCGCGTTCTTCGAGCGAGCGCCTGAGCAGCGCGGCCGCGGGTTTGTCGAGCTGCCGTTCCATGAGCGTGTCGAGCAGATGCACGACCGTCACCGTCATGCCCTGCTTCATCAGCCCGTTGGCGGCCTCGAGCCCGAGCAGGCCGCCGCCGATCACGATCGCGTGCTTGCGGTGTTCGGCGGCCGCCAGCATGCGCTCGATGTCGTGCATGTCGCGGAAGGTCACGACGCCGTCGAGGTCCTTGCCCGGCAGCGGAATCACGACCGGGTTCGAGCCGGTCGCGAGAATCAGGCGATCGTAGGCCGCCTCGGTGCCGTCGGCAGCGACGACCGTGCGCTTCAGGCGGTCGACCCGCACCACCGGCGTGCCCTTGTGCAGGTGGATTCGATTCGCCGCATACCAACCATCGTCGTTCAGCACGATGTCGGCAAACTTCTTCTCGCCGGCCAGCACCGGCGACAGCAGGATGCGGTTGTAGTTCGGGCGCGGCTCGGCGCCGAAGACGGTGATCGCGTACTTTTCCGGCGCGAGCTTGAGCAGCTCCTCGACCGCGCGGATGCCCGCCATGCCGTTACCGACGACGACCAACTTCTCTTTCACGCTTGTCTCTCCATGACGTGTGGATGGGCCTCGCTTTGCTTAGAGCAAACGCTGTGCCACACGCGCAAACCCTGAAAAACAAGGCAAAAGCGCAGAACAGCCGGGAGCGTACGCTGCGGGTTGCGCCATGACGGTGCGCGCGGCGCGGGCGATGCACAACGCGCGGGCGAGTGCCGGTTCAGCGCATGAACAGCAGGATCAGCAGCACGATGAGCAACAGCGCCGAAACGACCTGCCAGAAACGCAGCGGATTGTAGTCGTAAAGGGAAGTACGCGCCGCCACCACGCGCGGGCCGTGGGCGAGGTTGTGTTCGAGCTCCAGCGCCAGCTCCATGGCATCGCCATAGCGCGCGTCGGCATCGACGGCCGTCGCGCGCGCGAGCACGCCGTCGAGCCATGCCGGCAGGTCCGGCCGGTGGCGCGTGAGCGATGTGCGCCGGGTGAAGCGCGGCGTGGAAAACGCCTCGACCTCGCCGTACGGGTACGCACCGCCCGAGAACAGGCGATAGAGCGTCACGCCGAGCGCATACACATCGGAACGCTCATCGCCCGCCTGCCCGGCGAACAATTCCGGTGCCATGTAACTGGGCGTGCCGGGGATATCCTCGCCCACCGACTCCTCCAGTCCCGGCAGGCGCGCCACGCCGAGATCCACCAGCCGCAGCGCGCCGCCCGCGCCGAGGATGACGTTGTCCGGCTTGATGTCGCGATGAACGATGTGCCGGCGATTGAGCGCATACACCGCCTTGCCGAGACCGATGCCGATGCGCACGCCCTCTTCGAGCGACACGGGCGGCGGGCGCTTGAGGCGCGCCTCCAGCGTCTGGCCCGCGTAATACGGCATGACCGAATAGAGCCGGCTCTGGCGCCCCGGCGCGAGCTCGACGATCTCGCCGACGAAGGGGCTGCGCACCTGCGAGGCCACCCACGCCTCGCGCACAAACGCGCGCCGGTAGGCGCTTTCCGCCGCCACGCGCGGATGAGGGAATTTCAGGATCACCTCGCGCCCGGCCTGCGTATCCTCGGCGCGGAACAGGCGGCTGTAGCGGCCGTCCGAGACGACCTCGTGCAACCGGAAGCCGTCGACGACCTCACCGACCTTCGGCAGGTCGAGGATCGGCAGCTCCGCCACCGCCGCCTCCAGATCGAGCCGCTCGGCCGCGGGCACCGCCAGCACGTCGAGCACCAGCGCGGTCACGTTGTCGCGGCTGCCGGCCGCGAGCGCGGCATCGGCGATGCGCCGCGCCGCCTCTTCCGGGGCGGCGCGTTCGGCCAGCCACTGTTTCAGCCGCACATCCGGCAGCGCCGCGTGCACGCCGTCGCAACACAGCAGGAAGCGATCATGGGCTTTGAGGTCGTGGGCGGCATAATCGGCGCGGATCGTGTCTTCGAGCCCGACCGCGCGGTAGAGCACGTGCCGCATGTCGGGGTGGTTGTGGGTATGGTCGCGCGTGAGGCACTGCAACTCGCCCGCGCGCAGGCGGTAGATGCGGGTATCGCCGACGTGCAGCAGATGCGCGCGGCGCCCGCGCAGCACCAGCGCGCTGAACGTGGTGGCCATGCCCCGAAGCCGCTCGTCCTGCCGGCCCTGTGCGTGGACCCAGCGATTGAGCGCCGTCAGCACGCGCACCCCGGCGCGGTCGATACCGAGCGTGGCCGGCTCGCTCAACAGGCCGTCGCAGAAACCGCGCACCACGGTCTCGGCGGCGTAGCGGCCGCCGGCGCCGCTCACGCCATCGGCGATCGCGGCGACGACGGTGCGCGCGCCCCCCTCGCTTTCGCGCACGGCGGCGAAGTCGTCGTTACGCTCGCGTTTGCCGCGCTCACTGGCGAACGCGACGCCGACTTGCAGAGTTTCGGCGCTCATTCCACGCAGAGATTGACCTAGAAAAAGCAGTAACCGCAGATGAACGCAGATAAACGCGGATATACAAAGCGCCGCCTGTGTTCGCCGGCCCACCGAAAGGGTGAATGGCTTCGGTGCATCATTGGCATGATTCATTTGCGTTCATCTGCGTTTATCTGCGGTTAAACGCCGTTTTTAGGACTAACGACGCGACCGGACCCAGACAAGCGCACGTTACACCTGCGCGCCGGACACCGCGCCCCAGGTCGTGCGCCAGCGTGTCTTCACCGCGATCAACCCGACCAGGCCGATCGCCGCGAGCCCCGCGAACAGCGAAAAGCCCGCAAAGAATCCGCCCGTCATACCCTTGGAGATGCCGAGCGCCTTGGCGAGAACAAACCCGCCGATGCCGCCGGCGGCGCCGACGAGCCCGGTCATGACGCCGATCTCGTTGCGAAAGCGCAGCGGCACGAGCTGGAACACCGAACCGTTGCCCATGCCGAGCGCGGTGGCGCCGAGGAAGAACACGGCCACAGCGAGCCACGCGCTGCCGGGCAGCTCGTCCAGCGCCCAGCCGGCGACCTTTGCCGTGGCGGCCGCCGCCGGCGCCGGGCCCTGCGGCAGGAACGCGACCGTGAGATACGCGCCGGCCACGATCACGAACAGCACCTGCAGCGTGCGGATGCCACCGAAACGGTCGGCCAGTATTCCGCCCAGCGGCCGCGCCATCGAACCCGCGAGCACCACCAGCGCCGCCATCATGCCCGCGGCGATGCCGGAGGTGTGGTACCAGTCGGTGAAATAGAGCGGCAGCGCGTTGCCGAGCCCGACGAAGCCGCCGAAGGTGATGGAGTAGAAGAACATGAACCACCAGGTATCGCGGTCGCCGAGCACCGTGGCGTAGCGCGCGAGCGACACTTTGGCGCGCTGTTCCGGCGCGTCCTTAGCCAGGGCGAGATAGATCGCGAGCACAATCACGAGCGGGATCAGCAGCGCGCCGAACACCGCCTGCCAGCCCCAGTGTTCCGCCATCCACGGCACGAACATCGCATCCAGCACCACGCCCATGTTGCCGGCGCCGGCGATGCCCATGACGACACCCTGGTACCGCGGCGGATACCAGCGCGAGGCCTGCGGCAGCGCCACCGCGAAACTCGCGCCGGCGAGCCCGAGCACCACGCCGAGCAACTCGACTTCGAGCTTCGAATGCAACCCGAACAGCCACGCCCAGGCCATGCCCGCGATCACGGCGAGCTGTGCGAAACTGCCGGTGCGCTTCGGCCCCAGATAATCGGCGAGCACGCCGAGCGGCACGCGCAGAATCGCCCCGGCGAGGATCGGGACGGCGACGACGCTGAATTTCTCTTCGATCGTCAGTCCCAGGTCCTGGCTCAGATAGAGCGACAACGGCCCGAACACGACCCAGACCATGAAGCTCACATCGAAATACAGAAACGCCGACAACAGCGTCGGCCAGTGTCCCGCCTGCCTGAATTCCCGCCAGTCCATATCGGTCTCTCCCGCAATCCGCTTGTCCCTGTGAGGAACGAAACCGGACGCACCGCAGCGCGCCGGCATCGTCCGCACAAGAGCAATCGCCGTGCCAGAGAGAAATTTTCAATGAAAGCAATGGAGTGCACACACTGCGCCTGCGGCGCCCGCACCGCGGCGGGGAATGGTCGCGCGTGCCTGAACGATCGTGGTGCGGAAAACCAGCCCGTACAGGATGGACGCCGCCGGTCGACGATCCGGTATCCGATGACAAACCGACGTTCATGAGGCGCCCTTGCGCGCAGATGCCGGAGCGTCGGTGGAGGATCCCGGGATGGCTTGAGTCGGTCGCGCGTGCGTCCTCGCACCGGGGCACGACCCGGCGGTTACGCTGCTCGCTCGATTTCTATGGCAGGTTGCTGAAAAACTCACGAAACCACCAAAATCCGTCATTCCGGCGAAGGCCGGAATCCAGGAAGTAAATGAAAACATTGCGTTTAACTCCGGGACACCGGCTTTCGCCGGTGTGACAAATCGTTTTTGCAGTGACCTGCTAAGTAAGGAACCGCGACCCTGCGCCGCCTGGCCCATGGGGGGCCACAGGCCTGAGCGCGGCGCAGCGAGGGCACAAGGCAGCGGTGCGGGGCTGACGCTCCGGCCTCTGGCAAGATCGGGTGGACTTCAGCGCGCCCACGGGCGCGCCGCGGGGATGTAGCGAGTCCCGAAGCCCGGAGGGAAGTTGTCGGCATCCGGCTAGAGAGATTCTAAATGACATCCCTATCGGTTATAGTGTCGTCCGACAGATCAATGATCCGACTGGCAGATAGTGCACTTTGTTTTTTCCCCTCTCCCTCCGGGAGAGGGTTGGGGTGAAGGGATAATAGCCGTAACACTCCCCTCATCCTGCCCTTCTCCCGGAGGGAGAAGGGATCCAACGGCTACTACCGTGCACACTACTAACCGTCCTGCTCAGTAAGGCTCGTAACCGTGCGCCTCACACACTACGGCCAGCCGCCTCCGCGCCGCAGCGACTGGCAAACCATCAAGAGCCTGCTGCCCTACCTGTGGGAGTTCCGCGGGCGGGTGATCCTGGCGCTCGTCTTTCTCGCGGCGGCGAAGGTCTCGAACGTCGCGGTTCCGCTCGTCCTCAAGGAGATCGTCGACGCCTTCGACACGCCGCAGGCGATGCTCGCGCTGCCGATATTCCTGTTCGTCGCCTACGGTCTGCTGCGCCTCGGGAACTCGCTCTTCGGCGAGCTGCGCGATGCGGTGTTCGCCAAGGTCACGCAACGCTCGATCCGGCGCGTCGCGCTCCAGGTCTTCGAGCACCTGCACAGACTTTCGCTGCATTTTCACCTCGAGCGCCAAATGGGCGGGGTGTCGCGCGACATCGAGCGCGGCACGGCGGGCATCCGGTTTCTCCTCAACTTCATGCTGTTCAACATCCTGCCGACCCTGATCGAGATCGCCTTCGTCGCCGCGATCCTTTTCGTAAAGTACGATCCCTGGTTCGCCGTCATCACGCTCGCGACACTCGTGGTGTACGTGATCTACACGCTCCTCATCACCGAATGGCGCATGATCTTCCGGCGCAGCATGAACGAGATGGACTCGAAGGCCAACACGCGCGCGATCGACAGCCTCCTGAACTACGAGACGGTGAAATACTTCGGCAACGAATCCTACGAGGCGCGGCGCTACGACGACACGCTGCAACACTGGGAAAAGGCCGCGGTCCGCAATCAGACCTCGCTCTCGGTGCTCAACGCCGGCCAGGGTTTTATCATCGCCGTCGGGGTGACGCTCCTGATGCTGCTCGCGGGTTGGCATGTGCAGCAGCGAACGATGACTTTGGGCGATCTCGTGCTCGTGAACGCCTTCCTGCTCCAGCTCTACATGCCGCTGCATTTCCTCGGCTTCGTCTACCGCGAGATCCGCCATTCGCTCGCCGACATGGAGCGCATGTTCGGGCTGCTCGAGCAGCACGAGGAGGTGCGCGACAAGCCCGGCGCGCCGGACCTGCTGGTGACCCGCGGCCATATCCGCTTTGAGCACGTCGCCTTCAGCTACGACAGCCGGCGCCCGATCCTGCACGAGGTGAGCTTCGATATCCCCGCGGGACACAAGGTCGCGGTGGTGGGCGCGAGCGGCGCGGGCAAATCCACGCTCTCGCGCCTGCTGTTCCGGTTTTACGACGTGACCGGCGGGCGCATCCTGATTGACGGCCGCGACATCCGCGACGTGACCCAAAAGAGCCTGCGGCGCGCCATCGGCATCGTGCCGCAGGACACGGTGCTCTTCAACGACACGATCTACTACAACATCGCCTACGGCCACCCCGACGCCGTGCACGCCGAAGTGATTCAGGCGGCCAAGGCCGCGCATATTCATCAGTTCGTGGAATCGCTTCCGGATAAGTACGACACCCTCGTGGGCGAGCGGGGCCTGAAGCTCTCCGGGGGCGAAAAGCAGCGTGTCGCCATCGCCCGCACGCTCCTGAAGAACCCGCCGATTCTCGTCTTCGACGAGGCCACCTCGGCCCTCGACTCCAAAACCGAGAAGGCGATTCAGGCGGAGCTGAAGGACCTCGCCGCCAACCACACCACCCTCGTCATCGCGCACCGGCTTTCCACCATCCTCGACGCCGAGCAGATCCTCGTCATGGAGCACGGCCGCATCGTCGAACGCGGCACCCACGCCGAACTCCTCGCCCGCAACGGCATCTACGCCCATCTCTGGGCGCTGCAACTCCAGGAGGAACAGGAACAACCGAAGATGGCGGTGGGGAATGGGTTAACGGCGGGGTAATGTTACGTTCGGCGCGGCACTCGACTAACCGCCGCCTTCCATCCAACTCCTTGCCGTCAAAGACCGTAATGCCTGGGCGTACAGCGCATTCGGATCCGGCGCCTTCGGTTTCTCTCGCAACAGCATCCACATGTGCTCGGCCGCCACCGAACCGATAGCGTGGATCGCGTCATGCCGGTCCAGCCCCTCGGCCCTGAGGCGCGCCAGCGCCTCCTGCGCGACCTCAAGCCCCTCGGCCAGTTGGTTTTCTACAACGGTGTGAATCGCGGCATGCAGTTGCGCGTTCGGGAGTTCCACTCCCGTCTGTCGGTGATACTCGGCAATGAGCTCGATCCGCTCGCCTTCGTCCAACGCGAGCCACGCCTTCGCATCGGGTGTTTTGTGTGGGTCGTATCTCATCTTGCCGTGTGGTTCCGCGGGCTTCGTCGTCTATCGCGCCGATCAGGTAAGGCAGGACTTACCCACCGATGCCGGATTATTGCGGCGGCATGAATTCTATTCCCCCTCTGTTTCCCTTCTATTTCCTCCACCCCTTCTACTGCCTATAATCCCGCGATGACCGGCCCAATGAACGAGACACCCAAACCCGCGGAACACCGCCTGCACCAATACGCACAGCTGGCCGCGGTGGTCATCGTCGTCGTTGGCAGTTACCTGGTTCTCTATCCGTTCATTCCCGCCATCTTGTTTTCTGCCGTGGTGTGCTCTGCAACCTGGCCGCTGTATGTGCGCCTGCGAAAAGCGTTGCGGGGCCGGTCCACGCTCGCGGCGCTGGTAATGACGCTGCTGCTGATCGCGCTGGTGATCGGTCCCTCCGTGTTGTTGGCCGTGAGCCTCGCGGACAACGTAACGGCCATGGTCGAGGCGGGCAAAGCAGCGCTGGGAAGAGACCCCATTCAGCCACCCGCATGGTTACGAAAGATCCCGACGGTGGGAGAAATGCTCGCGGACTATTGGCAACGCTTGGTCTCCAGCAGCGAGAGCCTGGCCGCGCAGTCGCAAGGTTTGCTGGAGCCCGCGCGCAACTTTCTGGTTGGCGCGGGCAAGACCGTAGGCCAAGACTTGCTGCAACTGGCGCTTGCGATGTTCATCAGCTTCTTTTTCTACCGCGACGGCGAAGCGCTGGCACTGGCCCTTCGCAAAGCGCTGAATAGACTCGCTGGCGGGCTGGGCCGCGAGTTGCTGCAAACGATCCATAACACCGTGACCGGGGTCGTGCACGGCATCTTCGGGACGGCGCTGGCGCAGGCGGTCCTCGCCTTGGTCGGCTTTCTCATCGCCGGCGTTCCCGCGCCCTTTTTGCTTGCGGTGGCGACTTTCTTTCTCTCCATCCTTCCGATCGGGCCGCCGCTGGTGTGGGGCGGGGCCACCCTGTGGCTTGTCTCCCAGGGACAAATAGGCTGGGCGGTTTTCATGGCCCTGTGGGGTTTGTTGGCGATCAGCAGCATCGACAATTTTGTCAAACCGTATCTCATCAGCCGCAGCAGCGACTTGCCTCTGCTTCTGATTGTGCTCGGCGTATTCGGCGGCGTGTTCGCTTTCGGTTTCATCGGCATCTTCATTGGCCCGCCGGTCCTTGCAGTCGGGCTTACGCTGGTGCAGCTCTGGATCGCCCGGTCGCACGAGGAAACTGGAACCCCCGGCGCTTAGCAGTGTCCCGGCGGGGCCTCCCCCGCGTGCCCTGCGCTCGGCTCGCCGCATCGTGCCATGCGCCAAGAAACGCGGCGAGCGGCGAGGCAGCCTCATCCTCCTCCTCGAACGCGCACGACTGAGCGCACCCGGAGTGCCTGCGTCAACGGCATACGGCCGGTCAAATCAAGAACTGGCGATTCTGATCCGTTATCCCGCGGACATTCAACCGGCGTTTCTAAGGGTGTGGTGGTGCAAATCATTCCTGCAGCCTGCTTGTCCCGAAAGCACTATGTGCGCTATCGCACACAAGAAGTACCATCTGCTCGATGCGAAATCGAAACACTATTCGACATGATCCATGCCGATGGCTAAGAACCCATCTTTGTCCGCACGGCGATCGCCCCGGCAGAACCATCTTCTCGCCGCACTGCCGGACGCGGACTGCGAGCGCCTGCTGCCCCATCTGGAGCTGGTTCCGTTGGAACTCGGCAAGGCTCTCTACGAATCCGGCGGTCAGCAGGGATATGTGTATTTCCCCACCACGAGCATCGTGTCCCTGCTCTACGTCATGGAGGACGGATCCTCGGCGGAGATCGCGGTCGTGGGCAACGAGGGCGTGCTGGGCATCGCGCTGTTCATGGGCGGCGAAACCACCCCGAGCCGCGCGGTGGTGCAGAGCGCGGGCTACGGCTACCGGCTCAGAGCAAGCGTCCTGAAGGCCGAATTCAGCCAGGGCGGGGACCTGCAGCGTCTGCTGCTGCGCTACACGCAGATGGCGCAGACCGCGGTGTGCAACCGCCACCATGCGGTCGAGCAGCAGCTGTGCCGCTGGCTGCTCTTGAGCCTGGACCGGCTGTCCTCGAACGAACTGACCATGACCCAGGAGCTGATTGCCAACATGCTGGGGGTGCGCCGCGAGGGCGTGACCGAGGCTGTCGGCAAGCTGCAAAAGGACGGAGTGATTGGTTACAGACGCGGCCACATCACTGTAGTGGATCGTCCCAAACTGGAAAGGCGGGTGTGCGAGTGCTACGCGGTGGTAAAAAAGGAGTACGACCGCTTGCTGCCCCCCCCCACAGCAACTCTGACCGTGCTTCCAGCGCGGCGGGCGAACACGACTACACGGCTGTTACCTAATGAAGCACGCCGACATGTCAACGCCCGGTACTTCTTCTCAAGCACTACCGAGTACGCTCATGGTGCAATATCGTAGCGACATGCAAATACTGTTTTTGCCAGGTTGCCGGGCAAACAGTATTGGGTTTAGCTCAACGTAAATGTACCGACTCACCCTTGGATTTCCGATGCAAAAGGTAACTATGTAAGAACCAACCTAAAAGAAATCCAATCGTCAATGTGAAAAATATCAACAACGCACTCGACATTGAGGCTCTCCACAATAGAAAGCCAATCTCAACGACAGCGACATTTTGAGCGATAAATATCACCGCCAGGCTTGAGAGAATAAGTATCAGTGTTAATTTTAAATTCATCTTTCAAGCCTCTCAAACGGACTGTTAAAAGCTTCTGAGGTTGCAGACGGTCTGGGCAGCGTCCACCCGCCAATACTTCACTTGAATTTGGAATGGGCGGCAGCTACGCCGGCCTTAAGGTCCTCCCAGATTTTGTCAGCAGTTGCTTTGACCTGTTCCCATGCCTCGCCACTGGCCTTCTCCAGTTCCTTCATTTTTTCAGACGCCGCACGCTGTTTGGCACGCAACTCATGAAGTGCCTCGGCACGCTTGACCTTCATGTCAGCCCCTGCGTTCTCCACCTTGGCTTCCCATAAATTAATTTGGGCGCTCCATTCCTTCAGTTGCGCCGCCATTTTTTGTTTATATGCGTCTTGAATTTCCATGATTTACTCCTTTAATGGTTAGCGACAACTCAAGCTCATCGGGTCGACTTTAGCGCCAGCCGGTTTTCAACCTCTTTTACGCCAGCCACTGCGCCCGCCAGGGCTTTGGCCCTGTCGCGACTCGACCGCGAATCGACCGATCCGCTTAATGTCACCACGCCATTTACGGTGTCGACACTGATTTGCAGCGTCTTGAGACCGGGCTCGGCAAAAATGGCGGCTTTGACCTTGGCCGTAATCGCAGCATCGTCGATGGCCACACCGGTTTTCGCGCCTTGCTCGCCCAGTTTTTCACGGGCTTTATCGGCCGTCTGGTCTATCTTTTTACCTGCGGTCTCCGCCGGCCCCGGCTTGTCGCATGCGGCAAGCCCAACAACGAATAGCATCGAAATACCGATTAATTTGAAATTCTCTAAAACGTTCATTTCGGCTCTCCTTCCATTTCCTTCGCATACACAGGTTTCGTCACGGGATCCGACCCTGAGTTCTCCCCAACATCAGCGCCACCACGCCGTAACCCCACCACGGCAGATCGAAGACGCCGGAAAACAGGAACGAATCCATTGATTGCCGTCTCCTGAGTTCCAGCCATGGCGCTCCTTGCGTCCTTACGGGGCTGGCTGTGTAACCGTCGTCGCATCAAGAGTGACGGCAGTCTGCGCCAGCAGCCTGCCGTTGATCGATGCGAGATTCCCAAACGCGATCGCTGTCTGACCCAGTATAATTCCCTCAAAGTGCGTGTTCGCTCCAATGGTCACAACATCGGAGACCTGCCAGAAAATGTTCTGGGGCAGTGCGCCACCGGCTAGGATAACGTTCTTGGCAGCGGCCATGTCGAGAGTTCCCGCCACCTTGAAGATCCAGACATCGGTTGCGCTGCCATTGAGAGTAAGATCCGTTGGTATCGTCACATTGGAACCCCATTCGTAGACGCCAGGGGCGAGGGTTAAACTGGTAAGCGTTCCGGCACCCACGTTGGTAGTCGCAGCAGATGTAGCCGTCCGTCCAGCGGCGTCGGTGTACGCAGCTTGCATGCTGAGTACGGCCGTAGTGAGATTAGTGGGAGTAGGAGGCGCATAGTCGGCTGCGTATAGCTTGAAAGGTGCGACCACTTGAGCGGATGTCGAATAGGTATCCGAGGCGTCCGGTGCGGCTGTTTCTGACCATCCAGTTAAGAAAGTCCTGGCGGCTGGACTCAATCCAACATTTCCAATCACTACGGAGCTTGGAACGGTTGAGACCCCATCTTTTGCCAGAATCGCATAACCGCCGGCCGCTCCAAGGTCTCCGGCCGCACCAAGAGACACACAGTCCGTGGCCGATGCCGTGCAGACTCCCGTTGAGCCTGAGCCGCCACCGCCACCACCGCCGCATCCAGCTACGAAAGCGGCCGCCAGCAACGCCATGAGCAACGTGTTAAGTGGTTTGAAAAAGCTTTCGAATCTGTTCATGTGTTTCTCCTGATCAGGGGACCCCGAAAGGCTTCGGTGCGCGGCTGATTCATTGTGGCCGCGGATCCCTGCGTACGGCACCGTAGGTTTTGGCGCCGAGCATCGTAAGGCGATTATCCCCCTCCGTCGCAAGATGTTCTGTGCGTTTACGTACATAACCCGGAAAGGAAAAGGCCGTCTCGCGACGGCCTTCTTGTCCTGGTTTCACAACCAATGCTTCATGGGCACAGTAACAGTTGCAAACGCATCCACGTTAGCCGCGGCAGCGGATGAAAACAGTCTGCCTTCCACCGGCGTCCGCTCCAAGGTGTGCGGCCAAACACCTGGACTGCCGCTCCATTGGCAATTACGGTTCCCTTGAAGATAGAACTCACGCCAAGAGTCGCTGCACTGCCGGCCTTCCACCGCACGTTCTTGGCCTGCGCGCCGTTGGCCAGAACAACTATGCTGTTGGTTCCGGTCGTGATGGCGCTGTCCATCTGGAAGATGAAGACCGCATCCGCGTTGCCCTGGGCGTCGAGGGTGATAGTGAATCCTGCTCCGACCGCAATCGGATTTGCCGGTGGCTTCCTGCCCGAGGCCATGGCGGCCATCCCCGACCTTCAGTCGCCGGTGACCACATCGCTGGCGCCGCGGGAAATCGTGGAGTGCTTCCAGTCCAGCCTCTGGGATGAAGACCGGCAGCGCATGATTTCATATCGTGAGGCGAATCAGGCCGGGTGATCAACCTCTCATCGCTCCGGCTCCGTTTTCCATCCACAATGATTAACGCGGCAGGTCGCACCGAGTACAGGCGGCCAAAGAGCCAGAGTTGCTTTATTAGACCGAAACGCGACGCTACTCGCCGAGCAACTCGCCAACGGGTTTCAAATCTTCCACCCGATCGCATACCGCCTTTCTGGTCACTAAACTGGGGCGACTTGCGTGGCATTTGCCGAATGTACGACGGATGACGGCGTATCCGGCGAACGGCGAACAGAGGGCTTCGGCAAAAGCGCCGAAGCCCGGTTCTGCCGCTATTTGACGTAGTTGTAGAGGATGTTGATCCTGCGGTTTTCCTGCTGCCCCTCCAGGGTGGTGCCGTAGTCGACACGACGGGTCTGGCCGAATGCCGCTGTGGAAAGTTTCGAACGAGCGACACCCAGGTTATCCACCAGGTAATTCACCACGGCCGTAGCGCGTTGCTGGGAGACTTCCATCGACACCTCGGGGGTTATCTCCTTGGCGCCGAGGTATTTGCCGGCGTGTCCTTCCACCGTGGCGGTGACGGAGGGATTCGCTTTCATGAAATTCGCCACCTTGCGAAGTTCGTCACGGTACTCCGGTTTAATCTCGTGCTTGTACGGGTCGAACTCGATTTCCACGGCCATGGTGGTCCTGGCGGCGACCACCTTGAGCCCTTCGAAATCCGACGCGCACGCGATGACAGCATTGACACGCCGGTTCGCCCGCTTCCCTTCCTCGGTGCGATTGTCCGCGATCGGGCGCTCTTCTCCGTACCCCACTGCCATCAGCCGGGAGGGATCGATCTTGTAGTCTTGCACCAGGAAGCTCACCACGCTCTGCGCCCGGCGCCGCGACAGTTGCATATTAATCTCAGCCGTCCCGACATTATCGGTGTGACCCTCGATCAACGCCGTGGTGTCGGGGTATTTCTTCAGGAAGGTTGCCACCACACCGAGCTTCTCCTTGTCATCGCGCTGAATCTCGTCCCGGTCAATCTCGTACGCGAGGTCGAGTACGCTGCAGTACTGCTTCTGCGCCCGGACCGGCACGATGACCCGCACCGGTGCTGCCGCAACGCGTGGGGGCGGCGTCGCCGCTCTCGGTGCGGGGGCCGGCTTGTCTCCGCCGAACCGAACGACCAGGCCGACCGAGACAAGATCGATGTCGCCTCTGTTGCCGACGGCATCGTTGATCCGGTAGCGTTCCACCTCGGCGCGCATTCCGAGAGATTCGGTGAAATTGTACTGAAGCCCCAGGCCGAGCTTGTAGTTCGTATCGCGCTTGCTGGGGTTGGGATCCGTCGGCACGGCGACGGCTCCGGTGTTGGTGAAATTGTCTCTGGCTTCAGCGTAGTTCCATCCGACCCGGCCAAACACAGAAAAGCTTTCGGCAAGGGGCAGAATGCCGACGGCGTCGAGATTCAAACCCTGGAGCTTGATCTCCCCGGTCAAGGTTCCCGCCGGGGTCGTTGTCGACGTAAAACCGAACTGTCCCAAATTGAAATAGCCGGCTTCGAGAGCAAAATACCTGTTGAACCGGTACCCGCCAAAAACCTTATAGCCGGTGTCGCGGTGGTCATCGGTCATCGAGGTCGTGGTAAGGCCTGATCCCAGCAGCTGGGCGGCGATCCCCGCGTCGTCGATATTCGCTGTCGATTGGCCGACGCTCAACCCACCGACCCAGCCTGAATCATCCGCCACTGCAAATTGGCCGCTCATCGCAGCGAATCCCACAAGACCCAGCGTGCCTACGGCTTTAGCTATTCTCTTCATGTTCTTCTCCAAAATAACCTGGGGCAACTCATCGAGTACACCCAAGTTAAAATCACTAGCTTGCGGTTGGCTCCCCCTTGAAGGGGGGAGCTTCCGGTATTTCCTGATGTAACTTGTCCTGCGTTCACACCGAATACTTTATGTCTTACTCAGGTACGTTAATGGTGATAGCAGCGGGAGCGGTGGTGGTCATTGTAAACGCGCCTGCTCCGGCCGCACCCGCCAACAACCTGCCCGTCACCGTTGAGCCGCCTGAGATCGTGATAGTCCCACCGGCCAGTATGTTTCCATTCCAGATTGTTCCCGTTCCGATGCTTGCCGCACTACCGATCACAAACCAGATGTTTTTGGCTTGGGCGCCTCTTGCCAGTTTAATCTCGCTCGGAGTTGCAAGAATGCCCGAGTCGCTAAAAGAGGTAGTTACCCTAATGATGAAGACAGCATTCGGATCATCGTTGGCGTCGAACGTGGCAACCCAACCGGTCGCCAGGTTAAGAACATTTTCGGTATATACGCCAGGCACGATGGTTTTCCCGACTGGCCCTACCCCGCCTAGTTGACCGCCGAGGGAATCTGCAGCGAAAGTATCTATCTTGTTCTTGCCCTGAATCCACGCGGTATTCAAGTCGTTCGTGACCTGTTGCGCGATAAGGTCGTCGGGTCCGCCGGCCCAGTATATTGACCCGTTCACGGTCATTCCCGCGCTATCAGCCCAGTCCGTAAAACCTGTGCAGTTTCCGGCCGCACCGCCACCAACGGTGGAAGTGGAATCCGTACAGGTCGCAAGTGGATACAACGCTATATCCCCATTAACCACGGTAACACCGCTTGAGGTCATTCCAGCCCGCGCTGCAATCCCGTAAGAAGCGGCGCTTCCAAGGTTAATTGCGAGAGCCACCGGCGGAACGGATGCGGGTGCTGTTCTAAATGTCCATGGATTCGGTTTCGGTAGCCCACCCACTGCCGGCACAACCAGTGCATTGCCTGCCAGGTCTTTGGCCCCGTTGCTAACCGTAACCGTATAGTCCGTGTCGGGCGTCAGACTGGTCTGTGGTAAAAAGCTCGCAATGTTGTTCGCCGCATCGTAGGCGACCGTTCCTGCTACGACATTTAGGGGCGTTGCTGTCTCATGCACCGTAAAGTTCGCGGTGACCATCGTTGCCTGACTCATTGCCTCACTGAAGGTTGCATTGATTGTTCTGTCAACAGGGACAAGCGTTGCAAGATCAGCAGGGTTGGTGAAGGTCACGGTGGGTGCGGTGCTTTCTGGCGTGGCGGCGGTCTTCCAGCTCCATGGATTCGGGATAAGTCCGGGTACCAATGCATTAACACCAGTCAGGTCCATGGCTCCCGTCGTGATATTTAAGGTATACCAGGTACTGGGTGAGAGATCGACGTCCGGGTTAAAAGTTGCCGTGTTGCCAAGGTAGGTCACTACGCCTGTTATGTTGGGAGATGCACAAGCTACGGGTGCGACGCCAGTTCCAGCTGCACACACCGTAAAATTGGTTGCTGGAGAGACGAGCGTTGAAGGAAGCATCGGCTCACTGAAGGTTGCAGTGGCGTCTCTGTTGATGGGCAGGTCGGTCGCACCATCAGCAGCACCAACGGAAATCAATTTGGGTGCGGTGGTGTCAGACGTCAGGCCAGTTGTAAAGCTCCAGACGTGATTTGCCAGCATTGCAATGCCTGCCTGGTTTTTCACCACCGTGGTGACCGTTGCGGTATATAAGCTACTGGCCGCAAGAACGCTGGTTGGTGTAAAGACCGCCGTTTGTCCGGCGTAGATGACTGCTCCCGGTACGGCAGTTGCCAGCGGCCCGGTCACCTTAAAGGATGCCGCAGTGATCGTTGCAGCGTCCATCGTCGACTCACTGAATGTTGCGGTGATTCTCCTATTGATCTGCACACCCGTGGCGGCGTTCGCGGGGACCGTGGAAGTCACCGTGGGCGCGAGTCCAGCACCGACTCCGATTCCGCCCAAGATTGGATCGTTTCCTCTACCACTACATCCCGCCACAAAAGCGACCAGCAGTAATGCCATGGACCACATCAGTGGCTTAGTAACGCGTTCGAATCTGTTGTTCATTTGCTTCCCCTCTTTGGCTTTGATCTGATCCAGAAAACCATCGATGTAATCGACCGACCCATTGTCGGCGCGTACGCTGACGTTCTGCACAATCGCTTTCGCGCGGAGCTTCAGAGTTTCCAGTATTACCGTCCACCGCAAGAGCTTCTGTGCGGTGGCGTACATACGCGGGACGATTTGTGCGCTCGTATGCATACAGCGGACCACGACGAACGCCGCTGGGCAGCAGCACCGCCGCAGGCGAGCGGCTCTGTGGCGCGGGCCGCCATACAAAACAGACGGTTATCATTTCCGTGCCAAGGAAAAAGGCGCTCTCGAGACGAGCTTTCTTGTCACTCTATGATCCGGGAGCCGATCGCCAACACGCTGCTCAAGGATGCGCCGGATGACTCCCGGATCGTCGATCAGGGCAATCACACCCATCGGTCCGCTCTTTACGCTTCGGCGCTTCGGACATTCGAGCGGATCGGCTTCATGGACTGGATCAGCCGCGCCCAGGTGGCTTTCGCCCGCGCGGCGATCTCGCTCACCGGTTCGAGCGTCGCCAGGGTATCCTGGCCCTTCAGCGCCCGCTCCCCGGAGGGAGAGGGAGAAAACAACGTGCACTATTTGCCGGTCGGGTCAGTATCTGCTCAAAATTCATCCACGGACTCAACTTACCCCCCACGCCCCGCCCCCCGACGCCTGCAAGCAAAAGCATGCATTTTTTTGTGTGCGGGATGGGTGGATGGGTGTATAAATAGGTGAGGTGCTGCCCGCACCTTCGGCCACGCGATCCGCCAGACTAATTCGCGCTTTAACTAACGCCGGCCATGTCCAAAAAAACCCGCGATCCCGCCATTCTCAACCCCGCCGCTGGCACGGCGGAAGGCATCACCGAGGTCCGACGCCAGGAGGCCTTGCTTAAAACCGGGGCCTTGCAGAACGCGATCCTCACCAGCGCCAATTTCTCGATTATCGCCACCGACGAGAAAGGCATCATCCAATTATTCAATGTCGGCGCCGAGCGCATGCTGGGCTATCTGGCCGCCGAAGTCGTGAACAAGATCAACCCCAGCGACATCCATGATCCACAGGAAGTGATGGCGCGCGCCCAGGCACTGAGCCTCGAACTCGCAACCCCCATTTCTCCGGGCTTCGAGGCGTTGGCTTTCAAAGCGTCGCGCGGGATCGAGGACAGCTATGAATTGACCTATATCCGCAAGGACGGCAGCCGCTTTCCGGCAATCGTGTCAATCACGGCGCTGCGCGATGATTATGGCGATATCCTCGGATACCTGCTGATCGGCGCCGACAATTCCGTGCGCAAGCAGGTCGAATTGGAACTGCACAAGGCCATGGCCGTTGCGGAAAAAGCCAACCTCGCGAAATCGGATTTCCTGTCCAGCATGAGCCACGAGCTGCGCACGCCGCTCAGTGCAATCCTCGGTTTTGCCCAACTCATGGAATCCGGTTCGCCGCTGCCAACGCCCTCCCAGAAGCGAAGCATCGATCAGATTCTCCAGGCGGGGTGGTACCTGCTGGAACTGATCAACGAAATCCTCGATCTCGCGCTGATCGAGTCCGGGAAGCTGTCGCTGTCGCCGGAACCGATATCGCTGGCCGAAGTCATGCACGAATGCCAGGACATGATCGAACCGCAGGCGCAAAAGCGCGGCATCCGCGTGACCTTTCCCCAGTTCGAAATCCGGTACTTTGTCAAAGCCGACCGGACACGGGTAAAGCAGGTTCTGATCAACCTTCTTTCCAACGCGGTCAAATACAACAAGGTGGGCGGAACGGTCGTCGTGGATTGCACCACGAGCACCGCGGAACGCATTCGCATCAGTGTCAAGGACACCGGCGAAGGCTTGACTCCGGATAAGCTGACGCAGCTTTTCCAGCCGTTCAATCGTCTCGGAAAAGAGGCCGGCATCGAGGAAGGCACCGGCATCGGCCTGATGATGAGCAAGCGGCTGGTCGAATTGATGGGGGGCGTCATAGGCGTGAAAAGCACTGTCGGTGTGGGCAGTGTGTTCTGGATCGAACTGAACCTGACGGCTGAACCACAACCTGCCACAGCCGAACCCACGGCTGTCGCCCAGGCGCAAGTTCAAGCCGACGCGCAGTTGCGCACCCTGCTCTATGTCGAGGACAACCCCGCTAATCTGATGCTGGTCCAGGATCTCATCGCGCGCCGGCCCGATATCCGCTTGCTGAGTGCGGCGGACGGCGATCGCGGCATCGAGATTGCGCGCGCCGCCCGCCCGGATGTCATCCTGATGGACATCAATTTGCCTGGCATCAGCGGTATCCAAGCGCTGAAAATCCTGCGCGCAGATCCGGCAACAGCGCACATCCCGGTGGTTGCGCTCAGTGCCAATGCCATACCCCGCGATATCGAGAAAGGCCTGGAGGCGGGATTCTTCCGTTATCTCACCAAACCGATCAAGGTCAACCAGTTCATGGATACGCTGGACGTGGCACTGAAATTTGCGAAACCGCAATCGGCCCGCGCAAATAAAGAGGAAAAGGCATGATGGTCAGTACACCCGGCATTCTTAACGCCAGCATCCTGATTGTTGACGATCAGCAGTCCAATGTCAGTCTGCTCGAGCAATTGCTGAGTGAGGCCGGCTACGCCTGCGTTGCCTCGACCATGAATCCGCAGGAGGTCTGCGCGCTGCATCGCAAAAACCGCTACGACCTGATCCTGCTCGACCTGCAGATGCCCGGCATGGATGGATTCGAGGTGATGGCAGGCCTCAAGACAAACGACGCGGACGGCTACCTTCCGGTCATCGTGCTCACCGCCCAGCCCGGCCACAAGCTGCGCGCGCTGCAAGCCGGTGCAAAGGATTTCATCAGCAAGCCGTTCGATCTGGTCGAAGTCAAGACGCGCATCCACAACATGCTGGAAGTGCGGCTGCTGTACAAAAAACTCGAGGATTACAACAAGGTGCTGGAGCAGACGGTGCAGGAACGGACCGCCGAGCTGCGCGAGAGCGAAGCCCGCTATCGCAGCCTCACCGAGCTGGCCTCCGACTGGTATTGGGAACAGGACGAGAACGGGAGCTTCACCAAGGTATCCGGCCCGGTCCTGGAGATGCTCGGAATCCGGGTCGACGCCTTTGTGGGTGAAACAAGCGATGGCGGGATGACTGGCTGGAATGAGGCGGAGCGGGAAGTGCTTCAGGCAAAGATTGCAGCCCGGCAGCCATTCCTGGATTTCGCCTTCAGCCGCGTCAATGCCGATGGCTCGCAGCAACAGTTCCGGGTGAGCGGGGAGCCGATGTTTAACCAGTCGTCCCGCTTCATCGGTTACCGCGGAATCGGCGTGGAAACCACTGCAAAAAAATAGAATGCCGGATCCTGACGGTCAGCGATGTCATCACCCCATAGTCCGAATCAAAACCATCTTCTCGCCGCCCTACCCACGGCGGAATTCGAGCGCTTGGCCGCGCATCTGGAACTGGTCCCGATGCCGCTCGGTGAAATCCTCTACGAACCCGGCGGACAGTTGCAGCACGGCTATTTCCCCACCACCGCCATCGTGTCGCTGCACTATGTCATGGAGTCTGGCGCATCGGCCGAAGCCGCGGGGGTGGGCAATGAAGGCGTAGTCGGTATTTCGCTGTTCATGGGAGGGGATACCACGCCAAGCTCGGCCGTGGTACAGACCGCGGGCCACGCTTACCGGCTGGAGCGCCGCTTGCTGAAGCAGGAATTCAATCGCGCCGGCTTGATGCAGCGTTTGTTGCTGCGCTACACCCAGGCGCTGATCACACAACTGGCACAGACCGCGGCCTGCAACCGGCACCATTCGGTGGAGCAGCAGATGTGCCGCTGGCTATTGTTGACCCTCGATCGCATCCCCTCGCGTGAGTTGGTCATGACACAGGAGTTGGTCGCCAGCATGCTCGGCGTGCGCCGGGAAGGCATTACGGAGGCCGCCGGGAAATTGCAGCACGCCGGTTTTATTCGCTACCGCCGTGGCCACATTACCGTGCTTGATCGGTCCGGACTGGAGATCCGCGCGTGCGAGTGCTACGCCGTGGTCAAGAAGGAATTGAACCGCCTGCTGTCCGATGTGCGCTACCGCCAGGGCATTGCTGCTGTCGTCCGATAACCGCCTCCGGCCAACAGGCCCGCCCGGCGAAATCGTCACACAGGATTTCGCCCGCTGATCGGTCTGAGCAGGATGACCACCATCGCGATCGGCGGCAGCACGTTCAGTACGGTCGGCGGTACCGCAGTCGGCGGCCTGATCGACAATCCGGTCGGCAAAGGCAAGTAGCGCCAGTGGTAACGCGCGCGAATATCGCGGTTTATGTGTGCCGGCGTACAGAGCGGATTTGAGCGGTGAGGCATGCGGAAATCCGCATCTTGCGCACTGCATGCCCGGCCGGCGCGCCGTCGTGCATGTCCTTGACGACGTCGTAGCATTGGCACGCCGCTGCTTCGAGGCCTCTGCGGTCGAGGACGGTGATGTCGCCGCGGCTGTAACCGATCAGCTTGCGCTGCTGCAGCGCATGGGCGGCCTTGGTGACGCCGACCCGCCGCACCCCCAGCATGTGCCCGAGGAATTCATGCGTCATGTGGAATTGATCCGACTTTACGCGGTCGTGGGTCATCAGCAGCCAGCGGGCGAGGCGCATCTCGACCACGTGAAAGCGATTGCACGCCGCGGTTTGCGCGATCTGGGCCATCAATGTATGGGTGTAGCGGTACAGCTCTTGCTGCAACGCCAGGCTGAGTCGGAATTCCTTGCTGAAGCGCGCCGCCGCCATCCGCATGGCCGTCCCGGTCCCTTGCACCAGGGCGCGCACCGACGACACATTGTGTCCCAGCACCAGAGGAATGCCGACCATGCCCTCGCGGCCGATCAGGCCGGTTTCCAGGGTCAGGTGGCCGTCCACCAGCGTCAGCAACGACACCAGGGAGGAACCGGGAAAGTAGACATGGCGAATCGTCTCCCCTGGCTCGTAGAGCACCTCGCCGAAGGTCAAAGTGACCGGTTCGAGCCCGGCGAGCAGACGCCGATACTCCTTGCGAGGGACGGCGGCGAGCCGGCTGTTCTCAATTGATGCTCGGCGCGCGACTTGCCCTGCCCTCTCCCGGTTCGATTGCGTCGTCGGAGGCCCGACAGGCGGCACGAGGAGAGGATTGAGCACGGTCTCGATCACGAAAGCGGGTCAACGATCGCAGTCTCGCGGGAAAGCAAGCGATCGGATTCCCGTTTGACCACGGCATAACACTCGCAGACCCGTGCTTCCAGCTTCGGACGGTCCAGCACGGTGATCTTGCCGCGGCTGTAATGGATCAACCCCGCCGCCTGCAGGTGGCCGGCAGCCTCGGTCACGCCCTCGCGGCGCACGCCCAGCATGTTGGCAATCAGCTCCTGGGTCATGGTCAGCTCGATCGAGGACAGCCGGTCCAGGCTCAAGAGCAGCCAGCGGCACAGCTGCTGCTCCACCGAATGGCGCCGGTTGCACACCGCGGTCTGCGCCATCTGCGTGATCAGCGCCTGCGTGTAGCGCAGCAGCAGATGCTGCAGCGCCCCGCCCTGGCCGAATTCGGTTTTCAGCACGCTTGCTCTGAGCCGATAGCCGTAGCCCGCGCTCTGCACCACCGCGCGGCCCGTGGTGCTTTCGCCGCCCATGAACAGGGCGATGCCGACCAGGCCCTCGTTGCCTACGACTGCGATCTCCGCCGAGGATCCGTCCTGCATGATGCAGAGCAGGGACACGATGCTGGTGGTGGGGAAATACACATGGCCCTGCTCACCGCCCGATTCGTAGAGCGCCCAGCCGAGCTCCAATGGAGTTTGTTCCAGATGGGGCAGCAGGCGCTCGTAGTCCGCTGCCGGCAGTGCGGCGAGAAGATGGTTCTGCTTTGGAGTGTGCGGTGCGTGCATGCTGGACCGATCGTTTCGAGCCTCTGAGGAGATGACCGTATCGCCGCGACCTCTTGCAGCCCCGCGGCGCATGCGAGCCTAGTTCAAAAGTCATGCGCCGTATGTACGCCAACGAACAGAACGCAGATTTCAGAGGGAACACAATTCGCACATCGAACGAATGGCGCAGGAAGGGGTCGGATCGACATGAACCGGGATCGTTTTCACGGCATCTGCAAGCAGTTCAGCGGGAAGGTGAAGGAACAGTGGGGCACGCTCACGGATGATCCGCACGCGGTGGCCGCCGGCACGCGCGATCGGCTCGCCGGCAGGATCCAGGAGCGGCGCGGCATCTCGAAACAGGAAGCCGACCGCCAAATCGAGGATTTCATGAGTCGCAACCGCAACTGGCGGGACCTCTCGAGGCGGTAAGGATCACAGCCTTCAGAGGCATCTAGGTCAACGGAGTTTGGTTTCGCGTTCTTATGGAGAATTCAGCCATGCAACAACACAAGCATTTTTCCGCCTTTTTCCTCGCCGTCCTGCTGGTGTCCATGCTGGGTTGCGCGTCCACGCCGCAGAAGGAGGGAACGGGGGAGTACGTCGACGATTCCGTCATCACGACTAAAGTGAAAGCGGCGATCTTCAACGAGCCTTCGCTGAAAGTCGCCGAAATCAACGTCGAAACCTTCAAGGGCGTAGTGCAATTGAGCGGCTTCGTGAGGTCTCGGGCCGACATGGACAAGGCAGTCGAGATTGCGCGCGGCGTCGGCGGCGTGACGTCCGTCAAGAATGACATGCGGCTGAAGTGATTCCCGCCGCGCAGCGCTGCTGCTGCGGTACCTGCGGCAGCCCGGGAGAATGTTGCGGCAGCGTGCACGCGCGCCCTAATAGGTGCAGCCCCGCTCAGCGGCTTTGCCGACAGCCAGACTAAAGTGAATGGCGTGACGAGCGTCGGCAACGAAATGAGCATCAAGAAGTAGGGCCAAGTTACGACCTAAAGCGATAAACAAGGAGTTCTCAAATGGAAATATTTCGCCGCCTCACCAAACCCGTCAGCCACCTGGTCGTCCTCAGTCTGCTTGCGCTGAACCTGTATTTACCCGCGGCGCACGCCGGCATGATCGGCACCGAGGCGGTGGTCAACGCCGCACAGGCGCAGCAAAACCGCGAGCGTCTGCACAACGCGTTCAACCGTGACGACGTGCAGGCCCAGCTCCTGGCCCGCGGCGTGGACCCCGCGCAGGTTCAGGCGCGCGTGGACAACCTGACGGATGAAGAAATGCAGACCCTGGCGACTAATATGGATCAGCTTCCGGCCGGCGGCGATAGCTTCGTCGGTGCGCTCGTATTTATCTTCCTCGTGCTGCTGATCACCGACCTCCTGGGCTTGACTGACATCTTCCCGTTCGTCAAACATAACCGTTAACCGCGGTACTTGGCATTTGTCGAACGATTGGCGCTCAAGCCGCCCGGAATAATCCGGGCGGTGCACCGGTTCCGCTCCTGCGAGTTGAGGCCGCGAGTTCGATCGGCTGCGTGCCCGGGACATCCACAACATCTTCTTCGTGGACGATAACCTGATCGGCAACAAAAAACTGGCGAAAGCACTGCTGCGTTATCTCGCCGATTACCAGCGCCGCCACCGCTACACCTTCCAGTTCGGCACCGAAGTGTCGATCAACCTGGCGGATGACGCCGAGCTGTTGCAGTTGTTTCAGGCCGCGAATTTCGCCTGGGTGTTCATCGGCATCGAGTCGGCGGATGAAGACAGTCTGAAGGAAACGCTCAAGACCCAGAACACCGGCCGCGATATGCTGACCGCAGTCCGTACCCTCTACGCCCACGGCGTGGACGTGCTGGCGGGGTTCATTATCGGTTTCGACAACGATACGCTCGACAGCTTCGACAAACAGTACCGCTTCATCACCGAGGCCGGCATCCAGGTTTCCATGGTCGGCCTGCTCACGGCGCTGCCGCGCACGCCGCTCTATGAACGCCTCCGGCAGGAGGGGCGGTTGATCGCCGGCGCCGAACACGGCGACAACACCAAGCCGGGCGCTAACATCGTCCCGAAACGCATGGACTATGAGGCCATGGTGCAGAATTACCAGGCGTTGTACCGGCGCCTGTTCAGCGACCACGGCATCGCCCGACGCATCGGCAACAAAATCCGCTATCTCCGAAATCCCGTCTACCATGGGAAGTATCCGCTGCATGAGCGCCTGACGATCGTACGCCGGCTGTTCACACGCGCTCTGCTCACCGGCGGGCCGATACGGCTGTTCCACTTCCTGCGCACCCTGACTGTTGCGCCGCCGCGCGCCTGGCCGCAGGTGCTCGCGGACTGGATCGCGGGGCTGGCCATGCGCGACTACATCCAGCGCCACTTCCTGACCGACCGCAACCGGGAGCGGCGTCTGGCTCAGCGCACCAGCGCGATGCTGCACAGACTGTGTGCGGCCGACGTGCGTCGCGGTGTGGTCGAAATCAGCGGCCGCATCGGCGAGGGCGGCGCCCATTTGCAGATCTGGCTGCGCGGATACGTCGGTCGCGTGTTCTTCACGCGCGCCGCGCGCCGCCTGGAGAACATGCTGCGCCGCTCCGCCGCCACCGTGACACTGCACGTCGAAGCACTGCGCGCGGATCAGCGGCGCCAGCTCGAGCGCCTGCTCAAGCGTCTCGCCCCGTACGGCGATCGCGTCTCAATCTGGATCGATGAGCGCGTACGGCCGCTGGTGCCGATCGACTCCTCGGTATTTCATCTGCTGCTGACGCGCGACCCGCGCACCGACATCCCCTCGGCCTGAGCACCGGCCGTGGCGCCGGGTCGCCAGTTCCGTTGCAATCCATTCATTTCGGCGGCGCCACCGAGCCGGCGTAAAACACTTCACACTCTCCGCCGGGAAAGAGGTCCCGCCCCTTCTTGAGCAGCTCACGTGCCGGCCCGGTGAGGGACGTGAGGATGTTCGGCTTCTCCACCACCGGTTTGCGGAAGCTGCCGCGTATTTTTTGCCGCACCTTGGCGCAGCCCCGGGCGTCGATCACAGCCACGGTCACGTGATTGAACTGCTCGTTGACGAAATCGAGGCCGCCCTGGAGGGCGATCCGGTTCTCGTTGGTCGCCATGGCCACGTCCTGCGCCTGCGCCACGCCGCGCTCGACCTTCCAGTCGGAAACGAGCGTCCGGATCTCGCTGCGGCCGCCCGAGCCCTGCAAGATACTGGCAAAGTTGTACCCTTTGGTGACCGCCAGGCCGACCGGCCCGGCAAAGAAGAAGGCGCCCACGTCCACGAGGTTGAATTTCTGACTGGATTCGAACCGGGAGATCTCCCGGTCGAGATCGTGTCCGTTGAGCGTGAGGTTCTCGCCCCGCAGCGATATCTGCCCCTCCACGGTCTGCCTCATCTCGTTCACGGTCTCTCCCTGCATCGACAGGTTCGCGGAGAAATTCATTGACCCCTTAGCGACCCTCTGCGGCGACAGGGTCTTGAAGAACTCCTCGATCTGGAACTGCGACAGGGCGTAACGGATGCGATAAAGGGGGACGACGCCGGCAAGATCCGCCCGAATGCTCCCCGAACCCTGCCCACCGAAGACGCGCATCGTCGCCGGCTTGAGATCGAATACCCCGTTCTTCCCGGCGGCCGAGAGCTTCAGATCGGAGACCGTGAAGTCATTTCTCCGGCCCTCCCCGCAGGCGAGCTCCGCCGTGAAGGAAAGGTTTTTCATGAGGTCCGGGCTTCCCCCGCCCGCAAACCGCAGGCGGCGCACGTCCAGGCGGCAAGCCCCGGCCTCGAATTCGTCCCCGGATAGTTGGTCCGCGTAACGGAGAGTCCCGTCCGACAGGGAAACTTTCGCCAGGTCCAGGACGGGTAACGCTCCCGCCGCCGCCTCCGGCTTCTCGACATTGAACTTGCCGTCACGGTCACGCTCGATGGATATCCTGGGGTGTTTCAGCGCGATCGTCCCGATCCGAACTTGGCCCTGGAGCAGAGGAAGCAGATCGATCCCAAGCCTGGCCTCGTTCGCGGCAGCGACGTCCGCGCCCCGGTTACGGATGTGCACGTCCTCCAGCGTGACGTGCAAACCCGGGAGGAATCCGATCCCCAGCCGGCCGCCGACGCGGACCTCCATGCCCAAGGCTTCAGAGGCGGCCGCCTCCAACCGGGGCTTGTAGGCGCTGGCGTCCACGAATAGACGCACGGCGACCGCGACGAGGACCAGGAGCCCGATGAGCCCGCCGATGGCGAAGAGGATTCGTTTCAATGATCTCGACACTCATCCCTCCTTCCCGCCCGGGACGCTCGCCGATATTCCCCCGGATTCGTGTACGGATCCGGCCCCAATTTAGTGGACACCGTTACGGGTCAGTGGCTGGCGGTGCGCAGCAGCAGACGCGCCTCGACGACGCCGGGGCCGGGGAAGAGGCCCTCGCCCAGGAAGCTCTGGTATCGCTGGGCCACACACTCGCACCTCAAATCGGTGATCAAGACCGCGAAGAACATCCAACAGAAGCTGTACAACGTACTGAACTACTTCACCCACCGGATTACGAATGTCGTGACAGAAGGGATCAACTCCAAGATCCAGACGATCAAGAAGGCCGCCTACGGCTTCCGAAGTTTCGAGAACTTCAAGACCGCCATCTTCTTCCACTGCGGCGGGCTACAACTGTATCCAGTTACCCACGCAAAACCCGGATAAACCATTATTCTTACTTGCGGGGAGTATATCAACGGAATAGCACACAAGGCGCCAAAAGGACCCTCGCGGGTCCTTTCCATTCTTCGCGAATGCAGGCTTACTTGTTACCGCCCCTGCGGCCCGGGTCGCCCGGCGTGCCGCGGTGCTCATCGTTCGAACGGGAGGGGTTGCCCTGGTTCGAGTTGCCCGGATCGCAGCCCTCGGGCCCGTTGCCCACGCCCTGGTTGCATTTTTTGTGCTCTTTATCGTGCCCATGGTGTTTCTTGCCCTTGCAGGACGGGGAGTCCGACAGCGCGTCACAGCCGATGACGCTGGCGCCAGTCATCGTCACGGCGACGTTCGCCAAGGCTCGGCCGGCCAGGGTTCCACCGGTCAAGGTGATGGACCCGCCGATGGCGTCACCCGCGAGGATGTTTCCTTTGAACGCCGAAGTCGTCATGGTCGCGGCAGTGCTCGGCGCCCAGAACACGTTGCACGGCTGCCCGCCGCCGTCCATGACCACCGCGAAGTCGGTGCCCGTGAGCGCACCATAGACGAGGAAAATCCAGACCCCGTCCGATGGTCCCGTGAGCGTCAGCGTGCCTGCCTTGGCTACCGCGTCGAGACAGTAGACACCGGGCGCAAGATTCTGACCGGCAAGGTCGCCCCACACCGCGGTGCAAGACGTGGACTGGAGCTGGAGCGCAGCGTAGGCGCTGAGGAAGTCAGTGCGCGCCTGAGCCGCGGCCGCATCGGTCTCAGGGGGCGTCGCCCCCGCGATCGTGCAGCCAGTATTTGTGAACGGAACAGCGCTGCCGGGGGAGACGCCTACGTCTCCGGTGACCACGGAGCCGGTGGTACAGGTTACATTCGTGCCACCCAGGACCGCGAATTCCGATGCCGCACCCAGCGATGGTGCGTCGGCGGCGAATGCCGGGGAGGCGCCGCCAAGCAGCGCGGCCGTCGCAAGCAAACACGTAGAGAGGTACTTCTGAAGATCATTCATGGCGCGTTTCCTTTCGTAGGTTTTTCAGGGGGACAAGGCACAATCCCCGGCGGGCGTGTAATCCGGTGCACTGCACCGGGGTTCCGGCGTCGGGATTCTTCCTTCAGGACGATAGCGAAATCTCAATGCAGGTATTCCCAAGCCAAAGCTGGATCAACCGGCCGTGAGGCCACCTATCGACAATACATCTATAGCCCTTGCGCCCGAGGCGCACTGTGCGCTGACCCACATAAGGCGAACAATTTCCCACGGCCGGCGCCGGATTCCCGCGGGGTTTTATTTGAGCTGCAACTCGAAGCTTCCATCGCCGCGCTCCACGGCGATCAGGTACCGGAACGGCGCAAGCCGCTGCTGGAATTGGGCGGCATGTGCGCGGTGGCGAGGACCACGGGCGAGCGGTGCCTACGTCTTGAACCTAGCGAGCACCCGCTGCACCACCGCCCCACGCGCGACCAGCTCGGTCGCACCAGCCTCTTTGGCCTGCCGGAAGGCATCGGCGTCCACATGCGGGCCGAAGGCGAGGATGTCCACGCCGGGGTGCGCCGCGCGCAGGCGCTCGATCTGCGCCAACGCCTCGCGCGCGGTGAGGTCGAGCACGATCAGGTCCGGCGGCTGTGCGCCGTCTTTCTTGAGCATCTCCGCGCCCGCCTTTTTCCAGGCCGACTCGATGCGCACGCGGCTCATGAGGTCGTCGCACAACAGGAGAATCTTCATGGAGGCACAACATAGGCCGATTCGTCGACGCCGACAAGACGCCCCGGCCTCTGCACGCAATGCCGGCATGCGCTCGCGCGATGACCGAAAATGCTGAAAATTCAGCCCGGCATCGGACGATGCTACAATTCTCTTCAATCCAGCCGTATCCATTCCGGGAGACCGTATGCGTCCAGCGCTGATCCTCGCCATTCTCGACCGTGAATTTCGCGCCACCGCCCAAGGGAGCCACACGCCGGTGATGCTCTGGGGGCCACCGGGCGTGGGCAAATCGCAGATGGTGGCGCAGGTCGCCGCCAAACGTAAAGTGCCGATGATCGACATCCGGCTCTCGCAGATGGAGCCGACCGACCTGCGCGGCATCCCGTTCCGCGCCGGCGAAATTGTGGAGTGGGCCGTGCCGGCGATGCTGCCGGATACCATGCGCCACGGCTACGAGGGCATCCTGTTCCTCGATGAGATCACCTCGGCCGCGCCGACCGTTTCCGCCGCGGCGTATCAGTTGATCCTCGACCGCCGACTCGGCGCCTACGAGGTACCGCCGGGCTGGGCGATCTTCGCCGCCGGCAACCGCCAGGGCGACCGCGGCGTCACCTACTCGATGCCCGCGCCGCTCGCCAACCGCTTCTCGCACTTCGAGGTCGAAACCAACCTCGACGACTGGGCGAGCTGGGCCTACGCCCACGGGATCGACGAGCGCATCGTCGCGTTTCTGCGTTTTCGCCCGGAGCTGCTCTTCGATTTCGATCCGGCGCACAACCCGCTTGCCTTCCCCTCCCCGCGCTCGTGGGAGTACGCGCACCGCGCGTTGCAGAAGTTCGACGCCGAGGGCGATCTGCTCCTTGGCGCGCTCCAGGCCTGCGTGGGGCCGGCGGCGGGTATCGAACTCAAGGCCTTCGTCGATAACCTCGACAACCTGCCGGACATAGACGCAATCGTGAGCGGGGCCGATGCGCTGGTGCCGAAGGAGACCGATCTGCAATACGCCGTGGCCTCGGCGCTCGTCGGGCGCGCCATTCGCGCCAAGGGCGCTCCGGAAGAGGCGAAAGTCTACGGCCACATCCTGGACTACGCCAATCGCTTCCCAAGCCGCGAGATGGGCGTGATGCTTGTGTCCGACATGCAGCGCGCCGTCGGCGACAAGATATTCGGCCTGCCGCAGTTCTCCACCTGGGCCAAGAGCGTCGCCGATGTCATGATCTTCGATATGTGGCGCAAGGAGCCGAGCGCAAAAGCGAAATAGGAATAGACAGGATTAACAGGATTAACAGGATTTCTCAGGATTAACAGGATTAAGGATTGGCAGGATTAAATCTCGGCAAAGAGGGATTGTGCATGACTGAACTGGAAGACAAGGAGCTTACCGAGCGAATCATCGCGTGCGCATTCAAGGTTCACCAACAGCTTGGCATGGGGTTTCTTGAGAAGGTCTATGAGAATGCGATGTTGATCGAGCTGGAAAAGCTTGGCCTCAAGACAAGGCAGCAGGCGCCAATCGGCGTTTTATATGAGGCCAAACAGGTCGGAGAGTATTTTGCCGATCTGCTGGTGGAGGACCGGATCATTTGCGAGCTGAAAGCTGCGCAAACGCTGGCGCCCGAACACGAACTCCAGCTCGTCAACTATCTCGCAGCGACAGGGCTCAACACCGGGCTGCTTTTTAACTTCGGCAAAAGCGTGACGGTAAGACGCAAGTTCAGAGAATACCGCAGGGGCACAGGCGCAACTGTCTCTTCAGTTGACAGCTCCGAGACTTAATCCTGTTAATCCTGAGAAATCCTGTTAATCCTGTCCATTCTCTTGATTTTGCCTAAATCCTGTTAATCCTGTCTATTCCCTTCTTCTTTACCTCTCATGGACGATATTGTCGAAAAAAAGCTCACCGCCGCGCGGGCCTGGCTCATCATCGACAAGCCGTTCCTCGGCGCGCTCGTGATGCGTCTGCCGCTCACGGAGGCGGACCCGAAGTGGTGCGCGGCCACCGCGACCGACGCGCGCGCGGTCTATTACAACCGCGCCTACATCGATTCGCTCAGCCTCGAACAGACCAAGTTCATGCTCGCGCACGAGGCGCTGCACTGCGCGCTCGCGCACTTCGCGCGCCGCGAGCACCGTAACAAGCGCCGCTGGGACATTGCCTGCGATTTCGCCGTGAACCTGCTGCTCCTCGCCGATGGGCTCACGCCGCCACCGGGCGCGCTCACCCTGGATGCCTTCAAGGACATGGCGGCGGAGGAGATATATCCCCACATCCAGGAGAACCCGAGCGAAGCAACTCTGGATCAGCATCTATACGACGAGGGCGAGCGAGCGCAGGGCAACCGGAAATCCTCCGGGGGAGGCGGCGGGCGGGATCGGCAAGATGAGAACGGCGAGGGCCGGACGCAGCCGGACGCGGGCGACGGTGCGCCGCAGCCGCAGCCGCTTTCCGCCGCCGAGCGCGAGTCCCTGCGCATCCAGTGGCAGCAGCGCCTCGCCGGCGCCGCGCAACAGGCCATGCGGGCGGGCAAACTCGGTGGCTCGATGGCGCGGCTGGTCGATCATCTGCTCCAGCCGCAACTGCCCTGGCGCGCGCTGCTCGCGCGCTATATGAGCGCGGCCGCGCGCAACGATTACAGCTTCACCCGCCCCTCGCGGCGCGAGGGCGCGGCGATCCTTCCCGGACTGCGCTCGAGCACGATCGACCTCGTGGTGGCGCTCGACACCAGCGGCTCCATCTCGGATAACGAGATGCGCGAGTTCGTGAGCGAGATCAACGCGATCAAGGGCCATGCGGGCGCGCGCATCACACTGCACGCCTGCGACGAGCGCCTGGCCGCGGACGGTCCGTGGATCTACGAACCGTGGGAAGACCTGGCCTTACCCAGCCGCTTTCAGGGCGGCGGCGGCACGCGCTTTACGCCGGTCTTCGAGTGGGTGCAACGCCAGGACCGGCAGCCCGACCTGCTGCTCTACTTCACCGACGCCGAGGGCGAGTTCCCCAAACAGGAGCCGGCCTATCCGGTGATCTGGCTGGTCAAGGGCAAATCCAAAGTGCCGTGGGGGCAGCGGATTCAGTTGAACTGAACAATAATAGACAGGATTAACAGGATTTCTCAGGATTAACAGGATTCACAACATAAAAAAATCAATTTTGAATCTTGAAGGCTAGAGTCTTTTAGCTTTAATCCTGTTAATCCTGAGAAATCCTGTTAATCCTGTCTATTCTTCTTTCTTTTTCCCACGCTTGATGTCCTCGATCGGCACCGCCACGCTCTTGGGCGGCTCGTCGGCGTAGTACGGGCGCTCGTTCGTGGGCACGCCCGCCTCCTCGGCAAGCTCGCGCTCGCGCGCGGCGATGAGCATCAGGCACTGGCGGATGCCCTCGATGGTGCGATCCGACAGTGGGTGCTTCAACCCGGGCTTGGTGGTCGTGTCCTGGATCACATCCGTCAGCACCGTCTTCATGGCGCGCAGGACGCGGTATTCCTTGGTTTCGGCGGGGCTCGCTTTTTTCTCGCTCACGAAGATGGCTCGCGGAGGTCGTCACTCCGGCACGCTACGCCGGCCAAATCCCTGCGCTTCACAGGGTCGGTGCGCTGGGTTCGGTCAGGAACCGAGGATACTAAAGAATGAATGCGGCAGGCAAATAGAGGCGCTCGAAGAACCTCAACAACTCAACGCGAAGGCGCAAAGACGCAAAGGAATTCGGGATCAAAAACACGGATTTCTTTGCTGATTTCCCTTTGCGCCTTGGCGTCTCGGCGTTGAGTCTTTCTTTTGTCAGGGGTTCTTATTTAGGACTTCGCGTACTGGCGCTTATAGCGCAGCACCTTGCGCACGAAGAGCTGGGTCTCCGTGTATGGCGGGATTCCCCCGTGCCGCAGCACGGCGTTCTCGCCGGCGTTGTAGGCCGCGATCGCCAGATGATTCTTGTGGTCGAACAGCTCCAGCAGAAATTTAAGGTATCGGACACCCGCCCGGATGTTCTCCTCGGGATCGTAAACATTCTCGACGCCGTAGCGCTTGGCGGTTTCCGGTAAGACCTGCATCAGGCCCACCGCGCCCTTGTCGGAGGCCGCATAGGGATTGAAGGCCGACTCGACATGCATGATCGCCTTGACCAGCGCGAAGTCCACCTCGTGCCGGGCGGCCAGCTTGCGGATGATATGGTCGTAGGCCGAGGAATCGGAGCGGAAGAACTGGCTGCTGCGACTCGCCACGAGCTGTCCCATGCCCTTGGCGGTTTCGCCGACGCGCACAAGCCGGTAGTGCTTGTTATCGAGGGCGTGGTCCGTAATCATGCGCGTGCCGTCCGGAAGCTCGTAGACGAACATGCGCTCGGCCTGTGCCGTGCCGCTGGCAAGGAACGCGAACAGACCGGCCACCATGAGACATTTCCCGGATACCGGCTGGATGGACATCCCCTATCCCCTGATGCGGCAGATTTTCCTGCCTTGTTTTGGTTGCACTTATCATGCCATTTTAGTCCACGCAGGCAAGGCCCGAAAGTTATTAAACTCGTGTTTTTTGCCGATCCCGGGCACCGAAGCTCGCAATTTCATGCCAAAACATCAAAGAACCGCCTCCCGAATCATGCGCCAACCGGCGGATCGCTTAACCGACCGGTCTCGCCTGGGGGAATGGCCGCTCTACTCACGCGGGCCGATGGGTGGAAAGACCGGCCAGCCAAGCGGGGTTACGCCGATAAGCTGCGCCGGGACCGTATCGCAGCCCGGCAGCAACTCCTCGCGCAGGATCGTCAGGCGCGGATGCGCACGGATGCCGAGCTTGACCACAGAACCGCGGACGCCGGCGACCAGCAACACGATCGGGCCGTCGAGGAAAAGCTCATGAGCGGGCGTGGCGGGGTCCAGCGATAGATCCGGCCCAATCGTGAGCAACTGGCCGGGTTTGCGGGTAAGAATGAGCATGGCTAAGACTCCCTTCTTTTGATGGATTTCAAGAGCTTCGCGAGCAGGTGCTCGTCGAAGCGCGCGGGCTCGGTGGCCCCGAGCAAGTCCGTGACGCTTTGCCCGAAGGCATCCGCGAGCTTCTCGAGGTTATCCAGGCTGATATTGCACTCGGCCCGCTCGACCAGGCTGATATAGGTGCGGTGCAGACCGCTCGCCGCCGCCAGATCCTCCTGGGTCCAGTCGCGCATCGTTCGGAGCATGCGCAGCTTCTGCGCGAGCCGATCCCTTGCTCTCCTCACCATACGCCTTATTCCAATCGCTGCGGATAGGAACGTCTACAGAAGATCCTGCGCGTCTTGCAGCATATTCATCTCAAATTGCATCGCATCTGCTGCAAACGGCATGGTGCGGACGAAGAAGGCAATACAATCACGGCCGAAGCGCCCGTCTCCCAAACTATTTCACAGGCGACGGCCGTTCCCGCACGCAGCATATTTAGCACGATGTCGTGCTATTGTAAAGACCCGAACGATTTTAAGGGATGCCGCCGAACGCGGGCAGTGAGACTGAGGACTGAGGACTGAGGACTGAGGACTGAGGACTGAGGACTGAGGACTGAGGACTGAGGACTGAGGACTGAGGACTGAGGACTGAGGACTAAGGACGCTTGGTGCGCTTCTTGTAGACGCCGCGCTTCTCGCGGCTGACGAGGAAGGCCTCGACATCGCCGGAGGTGGTCAGCCACTGACTGCCGAGCTTGTCGGCCTTGAGCCGGCCCTTCTCGGCAAGGCGGCGCAGGTAGTCGCTCGAATAGCCATAGGCCTTGGCCGCCTGGGCGAGCGTCAGCAAATCGGTGATTTTCGGTTTTTTTGCCACGTCGAAACCGGAATTGGGTTATCGCGACTCTGTTCCCACGAATAGACTTAAGCAAAATGTAGGGTGGGTTAGCGTTTTTTTGCGTAACCCACCAGGCGTTGCGCAGCAACACAACGCCTTTTCAATGAGTGCCTGGCGGCACAGCCGGTGGGTTACGGCACAAACTACGTGCCTAACCCACCCTACGATGAATATGTAACCGCTTAAGTAAGTGCCATTCGACTCCCGCCCCTTTTTCGTCCTAAATGACTCGCGACTCGTACCTCGCCCCTCGCCCCTCGTCCCTGTAGTTATCCCACCCACACCCGCGCATTGCGGAACATGCGCATCCATGGAGCGTCCTCGCCCCAGTCGTCGGGATGCCAGGAATTCGCCACGGTGCGGACCACGCGCTCCGGGTGCGGCATCATGACGGTGAAGCGCCCGTCGGGCGTGGTGAGTCCGGCGATGCCGTAGAGCGATCCGTTCGGGTTGCCGGGGTAGGTCTGGGTCAGTTCGCCGCGGTTGTCGACGAAGCACAGCGTCACGAGCTTGTCGAGGATCGCCTGCTGCGCGTGCGTGCTCTCGCGGAACTCGGCGCGACCCTCGCCGTGGGCCACGGCGATGGGGAGCATCGAGCCGTTCATGTCCCTGAGGAAGATCGAAGGATTCTGCGGGATCTGCACCAGACACACGCGCGCCTCGAACTGCTCGGAGCTGTTGCGCACGAAATGCGGCCAGAGCTCCGCGCCGGGGACGATCTCATGCAGGTTCGACATCATCTGGCAACCGTTGCAGACACCCAGGGCGAAACTGTCCTTACGGCCGAAGAACTCCGCGAACTCGTCGCGCGCCCGCGAATTGAACAGAATCGACTTCGCCCAGCCCTCGCCCGCGCCAAGCACATCGCCGTAGGAGAAGCCGCCGCAGGCGGCGAAACCCTTGTAGTCTGCGAGCGATGCGCGCCCCTCGATGATGTCGCTCATGGTGATATCGACGGCCGCGAAGCCCGCGCGGTCGAAGGCGGCGGCCATCTCCACCTGGCCGTTCACGCCCTGCTCGCGCAGGATGGCGATGCGCGGGCGCGCGCCGCGCGCGATGTAGGGCGCCGCGATCTTCTCGGAGGGATCGAAGGTAAGGTGTGGATTGAGCCCCGGGTCCTCGATGTCCAGCAACCGGTCATACTCCTCGCGCGCGCACTCGGGGTTGTCGCGCAGCGACTGCATGCGGACGGTGGTCTCGGACCAGGCGCGGTGCAGGTTCACGCGCGAATCCATGAACACGGTCTTGTTGTCGCGCGTAAAGCTGATGAGGCCGTCGTCGGTGGTCGTGCCGATCACATGCGTGTGGCGCGCGAGCCCCGCCTCCTTGAGCGCGCCGAGAATGCCGCCCAGACGCGCGTGCGGCACCTGCAGCACCGCGCCCAGTTCCTCGTTGAAGAGCGCCGCGACCGGGTCGCGCCCGAGCGCCGTGAGGTCGATGCGCAGGCCCGTGTGCCCGGCGAAGGCCATCTCGCACAGTGTGGCGAAGAGCCCGCCGTCCGAGCGGTCGTGGTAGGCGAGCGCAAACCCGAGCTCGTTGAGCGCCTGGATGACATGGAAGAAGAGTCGCAACACCCGCGGGTCGTCCACATCGGGCGCCTCGTTGCCGATCGCGCCGTAGACCTGCGCCAGGGCCGAGCCGCCGAGCCGGTTCCTGCCCTTGCCGAGATCGACCAGAACGAGATCGGTCTCGCCCTTGTCGAGACGAAGCTGCGGCGTGAGCGTCTTGCGCACATCCGTCACCGGCGCGACCGCCGTCACGATGAGCGAGAGCGGCGCGACGACCTCGCGGCTTCGGCCTTCGGCGTCGCGCCAGACGGTCTTCATGGACATCGAGTCCTTGCCCACCGGGATCGAGACCCCGAGCGCCGGGCAGAGCTCGAGCGCGACCGCCTTCACCGTGTCGTAGAGCGCCGCATCCTCGCCCGGGTGGCCCGCCGCCGCCATCCAGTTCGCGGAGAGCTTCACGTCCGGCAACTTCTGGACGCGCGCGGCGGCGATGTTGGTGAGCGCCTCGCCAATCGCCATGCGCCCCGAGGCCGGCGCATTGATGAGCGCGAGCGGCGCGCGCTCACCCAGGGCCATGGCCTCGCCCGTGTAGCCTTCATAGCTCGAGGCCGTTACGGCGACGTCGGCAACCGGCACCTGCCACGGTCCCACCATCTGGTCGCGGCACACCAATCCGCCCACCGTGCGATCGCCGATGGTCACGAGGAAGGTCTTGTCGCCCACGGTGGGCAACCGGAGCACGCGGTAGGCGGCCTCCTTGATGTCGAGGCCGCGGGTCTTGAACGCCGGGAGCTTGCGCTTTGCGTGCTTGACGCTGCGCAGCATCTTCGGCGGCTTGCCCAGCACCATCGAAAGATCGAGATCGATCGGCCGGCGCATGCGCTCGGCCAGCACCGCGTCCGGTGCCGCCGTGGTCTGCGCAAAGTGGCTATCGCTCAACGTCAGGTGCGGCTCCTCCGTCGCCTCGCCGACCACGGCGTAGGGACAGCGCTCGCGCGCGCACAGCGCGCGAAAAAGCTCGAGCCGCGCGCGGTCCACGGCGAGCACATAGCGCTCCTGCGCCTCGTTGCACCAGATCTCCATGGGCGACATACCGGGCTGGTCGTTCGGGATGGCGCGCAGCTCGAAGCGCGCGCCGCGCCCGGCACCGTGCACCAGCTCCGGCAGCGCGTTCGAAAGGCCGCCCGCGCCGACGTCATGGATCGAGAGAACGGGATTGTCCGCACCGAGCGCCCAGCAGCGGTCGATCACTTCCTGGCAGCGGCGCTGCATCTCGGGATTGGCGCGCTGCACCGAGGCGAAATCGAGCTCCTCGTGACTGGTGCCGGTCGCCATGCTCGAGGCCGCACCGCCGCCCAGGCCGATGAGCATCGCCGGGCCGCCGAGCACGACGATCGCCGCGCCGGCGGGAATCGCGCGCTTGTGGACGTGCGCCGCGCGGATGGCGCCGACTCCGCCCGCGAGCATGATGGGCTTGTGATAGCCGCGGACCTCGCCCGCGACCTCCAGCTCGAAGGCACGGAAATAACCGCCGATATTGGGCCGGCCGAACTCGTTGTTGAACGCCGCGCCCCCGATCGGGCCCTCGAGCATGATTTTCAACGCGCTCTCGATGCGCTCGGGCTTGCCGAAGTCGCGCTCCCAGGGCTGCACCGCGCCCGGGATGCGCAGGTTCGAGACGGAAAAGCCGGTGATGCCGGCCTTGGGTTTCGCGCCCTGCCCGGTCGCGCCCTCGTCGCGGATCTCGCCGCCCGAGCCGGTGGCCGCGCCCGGGTAGGGCGAGATCGCCGTCGGGTGGTTGTGGGTCTCGACCTTTATAAGGATATGGGTGGCGTCCTCGCGGTAGCCGTAGACGCCGGTGGCGGGATCGGGGAAGAAGCGCCCGATGCGCCCGCCCTCGATGACCGCGGCGTTGTCGGAATAGGCGACGAGCGTGCCCTTGGGGTTGCGCGCATGGGTCTCGCGGATCATGTCGAAGAGCGAGTGCGCCTGGCGTTTGCCGTCGATGACCCAATCGGCGTTGAAGATCTTGTGCCGGCAGTGCTCGGAGTTGGCCTGCGCGAACATCACGATCTCGACGTCCGTGGGATTGCGCCCAAGACGCATGAAGTTTTCGAGGAGGTAATCGATCTCGTCATTCGAGAGCGCGAGCCCCAAGTCGCGGTTGGCGAGCTCGAGCGCGGCACGCCCCCCGCCGAGCACATCCACGACCTTCAGCGCCGCGGGGGTCGCCTCGCGGAAAAGCCCCTGCACCGGCGCGAAACCGGGCAGCACATTCTCGGTCATGCGGTCGTGGATGAGCGGCGCGAGCGCCTCGCGCTCGGCGGCGGCAAGCGCGCCGGCGTCGCGCTTTACGAAGTTCCAGGCCACGCCGCGCTCCAGGCGCTTGACCTTGTCGAGCCCGCAGTGGCGCGCGATGTCGGTGGCCTTGGTGGACCAGGGCGAGATCGTGCCGAACCGCGGGATCACGAGCAGCGGCTCGCCCTCCGCGACCGGCGCGTCGGCATCCGCCCGGGGGCCGCAGGCAAGCAGCCGCTCGAGCACGGTGCGCTCCCCGGGGGCGAGCGGTCCGGACAGCGCCGCAAAATGCCAGTACCGGGCGTGGGTCTCGATGAGCGTCGGCACCCGCTCGCGCATCGCCGCGAGCAGCCGCTCGCGCCGGAACGCCGACAGGGCCGGCGCGCCGGCAAGCCGCACGATCGTCAAGGCCGGAGACTCGGGCTTAGGGAGGAATTCGGGTTTGCCGCTCGCCATCGTGCGCACACTCTATTCAATTCCCGCCCACGCGACAATCGACCCAGGAAAGACCCCGCTGCTGGTCCGCCACCTGCACCCAGTCCGGATCGCAGCCGAGCCGGCGCGCAAGCGCCGCGCGCACAAGCTCCGGCCGGTTGTTCGTCTGGCTCAAATGCGCCGCGACGAGGTGCCTGAGCCGCGAGGTGTCGAGACGCGCGAGGAGCTCGGCCGCCGCCTGGTTCGCGAGATGCCCCTGGCCTCCGGCGATGCGCTGCTTCAAGGGATAAGGATAAGGCCCGTCGCGCAGCAGTCCGGGGTCGTGATTGCACTCGAGCACGAGCGCATCGCAGCCGTCGAGCATCGCCTCGACCTCCGCGGTCGCCTCGCCGATGTCGGTGAGAAACCCGAGGCGCGCCCGGCCGTCGGAAAAAACGAACTGGCTCGGCTCGCGCGCATCGTGCGGCACCGGAAACGGGCGTACCTCGATGTCGCCGATGACGAACGCCTCGTTCGGGTCGAACAGACGCACGTCCGCCAACCCATCCGTATCGGAACCGAGTGCGGAGAACGTGCCGGGCGTCATCCATACCGGCGCCCGGAGGCGGCGCGCGCAAACCGCCGCGCCCGCGGCGTGATCGCTGTGTTCGTGCGTGATCAGAATCGCGGCGAACCCCGCGCCGTCGCGTCCCAGCCGGCCGAGGCGCACCAGGGTTTCCCGCGCCGAGAACCCGCAATCGAGCAGAATCCGCGTGTCCCCGCATTCAACGACGGCGGCATTGCCGCGGCTACCGCTGCCGAGGAGCGCGAACCGCAGCCGCGCGGCGGCGGCGTGAGGGGTGAGGTGTGAGGGGTGAGGGGCCAAAAGCGGGTTTCAGGTTTCGAGTTTCGAGTTTTACGCCTCACTCCTCGTGAGTCGTGATCGGTAATCGGTGATCCGTAAACCTCAGTCCTCAGTCCTCAGTCCTCAGTCCTCAGTCCTCAGTCCTCAGTCCTCAGTCCTCAGTCCTCACTTCAACTGCTCATAGAGCAGACCGAGAATCCGCTCACCGGTCGGGCCGCGCTCGGGCGCGCCGTCGCGGTCGAGCACCGCCACTGCCGTGCCCGCCTCGACCGCCGTGAGCTGAATCCGGTACCGCTCGTCACCCGTTTTTTTCTTATCGTCCCCGCTGAACACGCGCGCGAGAACGCCCGGGCTCTTCTGCTGCTTGTCCGGGTCGATGTAGCGAACGTAATAGATGCCCTTGGAGCGATCGCGGTCCTCGACCGTGAAGCCGAGCCGGTCGAGCGAAAGCCCCACGCGCCGCCAGGCGCGGTCGAGGCTGTCCTGAAGGCTCAAGAGCGCGCTGGCGTCGCCGCGCGCAAGCCGCGCGCGCTCGGGCAGAGGCTGTTGCACCGCCGGTGCCACCGGTGCCACCGCCGCGGTGGCCTTCTCCTCCGGAACCCCAAGGTGCGTCATGAGCAGCCGCAGCATCTCCACCTCGAGCTCGGGATCGCTCGCCCGCGGTCGCCAGTATGTGTTCGGTTGCCCCCCGGTCGACCCGTCTGCGGCCGCCTCCTCCATGCCGCGATGGCTTATATAAACTTCCGTGGCGCCCGGCTCTGCGGCGCGCTCCAGGCGGACGCGATATTTGTCGCGCATGCCGGTGGAGTAAAAACTCGCCAACCACTTGGCGAGGACCTTCTGCGAGGCGACGTTGGCGCGGTTCTCCGCCCAATCGGTCTCGATGACACCGGTTGCGGGATTCTCCTTGTCGATCAGAAGGCCGGTGTCGAGCAGGAACTCGCGTGCCTTGGGAAACACCTCCTCGGGCGTGGCCTTGACCACCAGCCAGCGCGCCTGGCCGTCGCGCTCGAGGCGCAGATTCGGGTACTCGGGCAGCACCGCGGGCTTGGACGCGCCCGCGGGCTGCTGCTTTTTCTCCGCCGCGAACTCCGAGTAGGTGGCCCGGCCCGCGGGCGTGACTTCCGCCGCCGGGTTGGGGATCTGGGGCGGCGCCGAAAGGTCCGACGGCACGTCGAGGGGCGGCAGGGTCTTGGTGGATCGGTAATCGACTTTGCGCTTCTCCGCGATCGTCTGGCAGGCGCCGAGGGCGGCGGCCGTGAGCAGGCAAAGCGCGATCGCGCCGGCTGGCTTGAGCTTCATGGGAATGTCTGACCTCTTGAACGACAAATTTACGAAATCGCGCCCGCGGTGCGCAGCGCTTGCCGCACCGTGTCGTGATGCTTGGCCGAAAGCGGCGTGAGCGGAAGCCGGATGCCTCCTGCGATCAACCCCATCTCCTTGAGCGCCCACTTCACCGGGATCGGATTGGCTTCGACAAAAAGATTCTGGTGCAGCCCCATGAGGCGGTCGTTGATCGCGCGCGCCTCCTGCTCCCTGCCCGCGCGCGCGAGCTTGCACATCTCGTGCATGAGCCGGGGCGCGACGTTGGCCGTGACCGAGATATCGCCCTTGCCGCCGAGCAGGATGCAGTCGAGGGCGGTGGCGTCATCGCCCGAGTAGAGATCGATCCGCTCCCCGCAGCGGCGCAGGATTTCGCGCGCGCGCTCCATATTGCCGGTCGCTTCCTTGATGCCGACGATGTTGGGAATTTGCGC
>Ga0154833_1102_pt1 | contig 47611 bp, 44 predicted proteins | sample Rifle2008BG16ft_FD_116137 | JGI IMG/M metagenome (GOLD analysis project Ga0154833, IMG submission 116137) | Candidatus Muproteobacteria bacterium RBG_16_65_34 | reverse complement strand
TTTGAACTCCCGCAACGTCGCCACATACCGCTCGAAGTCGGCTGGCTCGGCGAAGGTCACCTGGCGGTTGTGGCCGCGCTGGACGATGTGATGCGGATAATGCGCTAAGACGACTCTCGCCATCCGTGGCATCGGCTGCCTCGCCTTTTTGTTCGGTTTCGCGTGAGGGTAGCAGCGGAATATAAATCTGTCACCTTTTCCACTGTTCGAAATAGTATGATAAAAACCGACATGGAGCCCGCACGCCACACCGAAGCGGATTTCGCGCGCCTGGCGGCGGACATCAAGCGCTGGGGTCTCGAGCTCGGGTTTCAGCAGGTCGGGATCGCCGACACCGATCTCTCCGAGGCCGAGGTGCGGCTGCTCGACTGGCTCGCCCAGGTCCGGCACGGCGAGATGGCGTACATGGCGACACACGGCCTGCGGCGCAGCCGGCCGGCGGAGCTGGTGCCGGGGACGCTGCGCGTCATCTCCGCGCGCCTCGATTACCTGCCGCAGGCCGCGGCGGCCGAAGGCGTGCTCGCCCGACCCGAGCTTGGATACGTCTCGCGCTACGCGCTCGGGCGCGATTACCACAAGCTCATCCGAAACCGGTTGCAGAGGCTCGCCGAGCGGATCGAGGCCGAGGTCGGCCCCTACGGCTACCGCGTCTTCAGCGACAGCGCCCCGGTGCTGGAAAAGCCACTCGCCGCGAAGGCGGGCCTCGGCTGGATCGGCAAACACACCTGTCTGATCCACCGCAGCGCGGGTTCGTGGTTTTTTCTGGGCGAGATATATACCGACCTGCCGCTGCCGGTCGAGGTACCGGTCGAAAATCACTGCGGCACCTGCCGCGCCTGCATGGATATCTGTCCGACCGGCGCGATCGTCGCGCCGTACGATCTCGACGCGCGCCGCTGCATTTCCTACCTCACCATTGAGCTGCGCGGGCCGATCCCCGAGGAGCTGCGCCCGCTCATCGGCAACCGCGTCTTCGGCTGCGACGACTGCCAGCTTGTCTGCCCTTGGAACCGGTTCGCGCAAACGACGGGCGAGCCGGATTTCGCAGCGCGCAACGGGCTTGACGCGCCGGCGCTCATTGAGCTCTTCGCCTGGACCGAGGAGCAGTTTCTCAAGCGCACCGAAGGTTCCGCCATCCGGCGCACCGGATATGAGGGCTGGCTGCGCAACCTCGCCGTGGCCCTCGGCAACGCCCCGCGCGATCCGGCGGTCATCGCGGCCCTGAAGGCGCGCGCCGAGCACCCTTCCGCGCTCGTGCGCGAGCATGTCTCCTGGGCCCTCGCCAGACATCGTGCCGATTCCGCCCCGCTTGCGCCCATGGCCGAACATTCGCGGGCGGACTAGACTGAAACTCACTGGCGTTACGGGAAAAAACCCCATAGCGCGGGGCCGGTCGCGGGGGCCGCCATCCGCATCAAATCATGAAGAGGTTCATGCGCAGAATCGTACGCAGCTTACGCGCTCGCGCTCGGCGCGTTTTTGAAGCGCCGTGGAGCGGACGCTGCACCCGCTGGTGTTGCGTGCTGGGCGCGCTGCTCGGTGCAACGATCGCCGCGGCGGGCGTGGCGCCGGCCGCGGAGCGCCCCCCGGCGCTGCGGATCGTCGTGGCCGCCAGTCTCGTTGAAACCGGCCTGCTCGATGATCTGGCGCGCGAGTTCGAGGCGCGCCATCCCGGGGTGCCGATCGAGATCCGAAGCCACGGGGCGCTCGCGGTGCTGGAGGAAGCGCGCCGGGGACACGCCGACCTCATCGTCACGCACCATCCGCCGAGCGAGAAGATGTTCGTGGCGGAAGGCTACGGGCTGCTGCACACGGAGATCCTGTACGACCAGTTCGCCCTCTTCGGGCCGGCGAAGGATCAGCTCGGGCTCGCGCGCCAAGGCGATTTCGCCAAGGTCATACGTACGCTGGCGGAGAAGGAGGTTTCGTTTCTTGCGCCCGCGCCGCAATCCGGCACGTATAAGAAGCTGATGGAACTCTTCGATCTCGCCGGTGTCACCCCCGGCTGGATCGGCTTCGAGAACACCGGCACGAGCGCGGCCGCCACGCTGCAACAGGCGGCGCAGTTCGGGGCCTACACCCTTCTCGACATGGGCAACTATCTCGCTAACCGCGATACGGTCGGACAGCAAATCGTTCCGCTGTTTCGCGACCACCCGGCGCTGCGCAACACCTACAGCGCGATCGTGGTGAGCGCCGCGCGTGTCCCCGGCGCGCAGCAGGAGCAGGCCGAACTGTTTCTCGATTACCTCGTCTCCGAGGAGGCCCAGGCGCTGATCGGACGCTATGGCGACCGGAAATTCGGCGTGCCGCTGTTCACGCCGGTCGCGCACCTGGACGAGGGCCTGAAGGCACGCCGGGCCGCCGCCGATCTCGGGCGGAAGATGCGCATCATCTACGCCCTAGTCCTTTTCGCCGCCGCGCTGGCGGCGGCCGGCGGCGCGGCGACCGTGCAGATGCGGCGCGCGCGCCGGGCCGAGGGCGCGCGCCGCGTGAGCGAAGAGCGCTTCGCGCTCGCCGTCGGCGGCACGCACGACGGTATCTGGGACTGGGATATTCGCGCCGGGACGGCCTACTTCTCGCCGCGCTGGAAGGAGCTGCTCGGCTACCGCGCGGACGAGCCGCTCGAGGACTCCATCGAGACCTGGCGTAGCCGCATCCACCCCGACGACCGCGAACGGGTGCTCGCCCTGCTGGACGATTACCTCAAGGGGCACGGCGAGCAGTTCGCGGTGGAACACCGCATGCTCGCCAAAGACGGCGACGCCGTGTGGGCGCAGATGCGCGGCAAGGCGCTGTGGGCGCCGGCGCCGGAGGGCGCGGGGACGCGCGTGGCGCTGCGCATGTCCGGCTCCATGACCGACATCACGGAGCGCAAGCTCCAGGAGGCCGCGCTCGCCCGCATGGCCCTGCACGATGTGCTCACCGGGCTGCCGAACCGCACCCTGCTCTACGAGCGCCTCAACCAGGCGATCATGAGCGCCCGCCGGGACAACGGCCCGGTGGCCGTGGCGATGCTGGATCTCGAGAATTTCACGAAGATCAACGAGGCCTTCGGGCATCCGAGCGGCGATCTGATCCTGCAGCAGGTGGCCGCGCGTCTCGCGCACGACCGCCCGGAGACCCATACCGTGGCGCGTTCCGGGGGCGATTCCTTTTTTCTGATCTTGCCGGACAAGGGCGCGTTGCTCCTCCCGCGGCTGGCGCACGACATCGCCAGGGCGCTCGAGCCGCCGTTCGAGCTTGGAGGGCAATCGGTTCCGATCCAGGCGAGCCTGGGCTTCGCCTTCTTCCCGGAACACGGCGAGGATCCCGTGATCCTGGTCCAGCACGCAGAAATGGCGCTCTATCGCGCGCGCCAGCAAAGCAGCGGCTACGCGGTCTACGACCTCGACCCCGGCCAGGGCAGCCAGCGTTACTCCGCCTTCGACGCCGAATTGCGCCAAGCCGTCGAGCGCGATGAGTTGCTGCTCCACTATCAGCCGATCATGAACCTGCGCACCGGATTCGTTTCGGGCGTGGAGGCGCTGGTGCGCTGGCGGCATCCCCAGCACGGGCTGCTCGGCCCGGAAGCCTTCATACCGCGCGCCGAGCACATGGGGCTTGTCGGCATTCCGGCCCTGTGGGTTCTGGAACAGACCGCGAGCCGCGTCGCCGCCTGGCGGCGCCAGGGCCGCCCGCTCACGGCGGCCGTGAATCTCTCCGCCGGCAGCCTGCACGACCGCCGCCTGCCCGAGCGCATCGCCGCCCTGCTCGACAAGACCGGGATCCCCCCCGAGAGCCTCGAGCTTGAGATCACGGAAAGCGCCGTCACATCCGACCCCGCGCGCGCCGCGGAAATTCTCGGACGACTGCACGCCATGAAGCTGACGCTCGTGATCGATGACTTCGGCGCCGGCTATGCGTCGCTGAGCTGCCTGAAGCAGTTGCCGGTCGACAAGATCAAGCTCGACAGGTTGTTCGTTGCGAACATGATGCGCGACGATGGCGACGCCGAGATCGTGCGCGCCACCGTACTGCTCGCGCGCAGGCTCGGGCTCAAGGTAATGGCGGAAGGCGTGGAGAGCGAGGAAATGCTCAAGGCGCTCGCCCTGCTCGGATGCGATCAGGCGCAGGGACCCTGCATCTGCCAGCCGCTCGCCGAAGGCGAACTGCTCCGCTGGCTCGCGAACGCCGGCTGGGAGGACACCGACGCGCGCCAAGGCGCGACCTCTTAAAGAAGGGAATAGACAGGATTAACAGGATTTACAGGATTAAACCAGAACAGTTCAGAATTTCTTGGGTTTTGTCTCTAGATCAACCGGACAGCAGCGGTTTTGTTTTTGAACTAATCCTGTTAATCCTGTAAATCCTGTCTATCTTTTTTCTTGGTTTTCTCTGCGCCCTCTGCGCTCTCTGCGGTGAGAAATTCTTACTTCACGAAGAAGTGCTCGCGGTAATACTTCAGCTCCTCGATCGATTCGCGGATGTCATCGAGCGCCTTGTGGGTATTCTTCTTCTGAAAACCGTTCACGATCTGTGGCTTCCAGCGCGCCACGAGTTCCTTGATCGAGCTCACGTCGAGGTTGCGGTAGTGAAACCAGGCTTCGAACTGCGGCATGTGGCGCGCGAGGAACCGCCGGTCCTGGCAGATACTGTTGCCGCACATGGGGGATTTGTTCTTGGGCACGTATTTCTGAAGGAATTCGAGCGTGCGCCCCTCCGCGTCCGCTTCGCTGAGCGTCGACTGGCGCACCCGCTCGATCAGCCCGGTCGTGCCGTGGGTGCGCCGGTTCCAGTCGTCCATGCCGGAGAGCACCGATTCCGCTTGATGCACCGCGAGCACCGGTCCCTCGGCGATGAGATTGAGCTCGCCGTCGGTGACGATGGTGGCGATCTCGATGATGCGATCGGCGTCCGGATTCAACCCTGTCATTTCCAGGTCTATCCAGATCAGGCCGTTGCTGGACGGCCCCGCGTCGGGCGCTTGCGACATACCTCATCTCCCGTTTTAATTGACGAAGGCGACAGAGTACGATGATAGCATTCTGGGTCTATGAATACGTTCACTACGATCTTCCTCACCCTGCTTGCCGTGATGCTGCTGGCACAGCTCTGGCTCGCGCGCCGGCACGCCCGCTACATTGCCGCGCACCGCGGCGCCGTGCCCGCCGCATTTCGCGGCAAGGTGCCGCTCAAGGCGCACCGCAAGGCCGCTGACTACACCGTCGCCCGCACCCGCTTCGGGGCGGTTGAGGACGTCCTGGCCGCGGCGCTGCTGCTCGCCTGGACGCTCGGGGGCGGGCTCGAATGGCTCGACCGCCTCTGGCGCGCATCGGGGCTCGGCGAGCTTGCGACCGGCACGGGGTTTCTCGTCAGCGTCTTTGTCATCATGGCGCTCATCGAGCTTCCGACCGCCGTGTATCAGACCTTCGTACTGGAGAGCCGCTTTGGCTTCAACCGAGTCACGCCGGCGCTATTTGTCGCCGATCTCCTCAAGAAAACCGTACTCATGATGCTGCTCGGCATTCCGGTCGCCGCGGCGGTGCTCTGGGTCATGCAGGAGACGGGGACGCTGTGGTGGTTCTACGCCTGGCTGCTCTGGGTCGGATTCAGCCTGTTTATGATCTGGGCCTACCCCACGCTCATCGCCCCGCTGTTCCACCGCTTCACGCCGCTCAAACAGGGCGACATCCGCCGGCGCATCCATGCGCTGCTCAAGCGCACCGGCTTTCGGAGCCGCGGCGTTTTCGTCATCGACAGCTCCCGGCGCACGACCCACGGCAACGCCTATTTCTCGGGCCTCGGGCGCGCCAAGCGCATCGTGTTCTTCGACAGCCTCCTGAAGACCCTGAGCGTGCGCGAGATCGAGGCGGTGCTCGCGCACGAGCTCGGCCATTTCAAGCTGAGCCATGTCCTCAAACGCATGGCGCTGCTTTTCGCCATGAGCTTCGCGGGGCTCGCGGCGCTCGGTTGGCTCATGACACAGGACTGGTTCTATCGGGGTCTCGGCGTCGCGCATCCGTCCGCGCATGCGGCGCTCATGCTGTTTCTGCTGGTCGGTCCGGTATTCTCGTTTTTCCTGCAACCGCTGCTCGCCTGGGGATCGCGCCGGCACGAATACGAGGCCGACGGCTTCGCCGCCGAAGAGACCTCGGCGCGGGCGCTGGTGAACGCGCTGGTCAAACTCTACAAGGAGAACGCCAGCACGCTCACGCCCGATCCCCTGCACTCGGCGTTCTACGACTCGCACCCGCCGGCCGCCCGGCGGATCGCACGCCTGCTCGGAAAACTATGACCTTATATTCGAAGGAGTCCGCCATGATCAAACGTCTTCTCGTCCTGTCGACGCTGTCGCTTCTTCCCACCGCCATCCCGGCTGCCGTGCTCCCGGGCGACGCCGCGCACGGCAAGAAACTGCACGAGGCGAACTGCCTCGCCTGCCACAACCCGGGCGTCTACACGCGCGCGGATCGCCGGATCGGGTCGCTTGAGGCGCTGAAGGAACAGCTCTCCATGTGCAGCCACCAGTTGCCGCAGAGCCTGTCCAACGACGAGGTGCGCGACGTGGTGAAATACCTGAACGACACCTATTACCGGTTCAAGTAGCGATGTCGGATCTCACGCAAAAATCCTGTAAACCCTGCGAGGCTGGAACACCGCCGCTCGCGCGCCCCGCGGCCGAGGCGCTGCTCGCGCAGGTGCCCGGCTGGACGCTCAACGACACCGCCACCGGCATCGCCCGCACGTTCAAGTTCAAGAACTACTACGAGACCATGGCGTTCGTGAACGCGGCTGCCTGGATCGCCCACCGCGAGGACCATCACCCCGATCTCGAGGTCGGCTACAGCCGCTGCATCGTGCGGCTCACCACGCACGCCGTCAAGGGACTCTCGGAAAACGACTTCATCTGCGCCGCCAAGATCAACGCGCTGCTGGGCGAATGAGAAAAGCCTTTAGGGAAGGTCTGATTTATTATGATTATTCGACGCAGAGGCGCAGAGACGCGGAGAAAACTCACGGATAATAAACAAAAGAATCTCTGCGCTCCGCGCCTCCGCGCCTCCGCGTCAAAAACTCATTTAATCGGGGCTTTCTTAGCTTTTAGCCGATAGCTGACCGCTGATAGCTGGTAGCTTGTATTTATGCCTCCCGCCGCCCGGCCAGCGCCCGCGCCAGCGTGTTGCGGTCGGTGTACTCGAGCTCCCCGCCCACCGGCACGCCGTAGGCGATGCGCGTGACGCGGATGCCGCGGGCGCGCACCAGCTCGCCGATGTAATGCGCGGTGGCCTCGCCCTCCACGGTGAGGTTGGTGGCCAGAACCACTTCCTTGACGGTCCCTTCCTCGAGCAGCGCCGCAAGCCGCGGGATACCGATGTCCTCGGGGCCGACGCCATCGAGCGGCGAGAGCCGCCCCATCAGCACGAAATACCGCCCGTTGTAGGCGCCGGACTGCTCGAGCGACAGAAGATCCGCGGGCGATTCCACCACACACAGCAGCGCGGGGTCGCGCCGCGCCGAGGCGCAAATGGCGCACAGCTCCGATTCGCTCAAGTTGTTGCAGCGCCGACAGTGGACGACGCGCGCCAGGGCGTTCGTGAGCGCCTGCGCGATCGCGCGCGCGCCCTCGCGATCGCGCTCGAGCAGATGAAACGCCATGCGGCTCGCGCTCTTCGGCCCCACGCCGGGGAGCTTGCGCAGCGCCTGCTTCAGCGCCTCGAGGGCGGTGGTATCGTTCATAACAAGACCAAAATGGATAGGATTAACAGGATTTCGCAGGATTTACAGGATTAGAAAAGAAAATTCTTACTTGGCGTTTTGATTTTCTTGGCGATCTTGGCGTCCTTGGCGGTTCAAATACCATTTCTAGGTTTAATCCTGTTAATCCTGAGAAATCCTGTTAATCCTGTCTATTGTTTTTGCCTTCATCAAAAAGGCAAATTCAGCCCGGGGATGTTCAACCCGGAAGTAAGGCCCGACATTTTTTCCTGTGTCGCCTTCTCCGCCTTGCGCACGGCGTCGTTCATCGCCGCTGCCACGAGGTCCTCGATCACCTCCTGGTCCTCCTTGAGCAGGCCCGGGTCGAGCTTCACCGACTTCACGTCGTGGCGGCAGGTCATGACGACGCTCACGAGCCCGCCGCCCGCGTTGCCCGTCACTTCGATGCTCGCCAGCTCCTCCTGGGCGCGCTTCAGGTTCTCCTGCATCGCCTGGGCCTGTTTGAGAATACCGCCGAGTCCGCCTTTCATGTCCGTCCTCACGTCTTGGGTCGAATGGAGCCCGGGTTAACCCGGGCGTTGAAGGTTTCCTGCAATGCGCGCACGTTCGGATCGCTCTGGATGGACTGCACCGCCGCCTGCTGGCGCTCGTCCTGCACCCGCGCGCGCTCTTTGGCCGGGGTTTCGGCCGTCGGCTTCCCCAGGCGAATACTGAGCCTGAGCGGGCCGCCGAAACGGACTTCCAGCGCCTTTTTGAGCTCCGCCTCGCGCTCCTTGCTGAGCAACTGCGCGCAGGCCTCGTCCAATATCAAATTGAACGACGATCCGTTGCGCGCCTCGAGCGTCGTATGCAGCGCCAGCTCCCGCACCAGTCCGCCGAACTTGAGGCTCCCCAGGATCTCACTCCAGTTATCCGCGCTCGCCGCGGCCACGCCCGGCTCCGCGACCGCCAAAGGCGCCGGACGCGGCGCCGCGGTCGCCTGCACGGGGGCCGGTTCGGCGACCCGGCTCGCGGGCGGTACAGGCTGCGCGCCCAGCGCGCCGCCCTCCACGGGGCGAAACGCCAGCATGCGCAGCAGCGTCATCTCCACGCCCACGCGCGGGTCGGGGGCGAACGCGAGATCGCGCCGCCCGATGAGCCCGATCTGATAGAAGAGCTGCACGTCCTCGGGCGCGAGCGCCTGCGCGTGCGCGCTGAGCCGCGCATCGTCCGCCTCGCCGGCAAGCGCCGCGTCCGCCTGCGCGAGCGCGATGCGATGCAGCGCGCGCAGCAGCTCCTCCAGCAACCCCGCGCAGTCCGCTCCATGCTCCACGACATCGGCCACAGTAGCGAGCAACGCCCGCGCGTCCCCCGCCGCCAACCCGCGCAGCAGCCGGTCCACCGCGTCCTGGTCGATCGTGCCGAGCATGACGCGCACCTCGCCCTCGGCGACCTTGCCGCCGCCGTAGGCGATGGCCTGATCCAGGAGACTCAGGCCGTCGCGCATGCTGCCGTCGGCCGCATGCGCGAGCAGGCGGGTCGAGGCGGCGTCATAAGAAATGCCCTCCGCGTCCAGGATCTTCTGCAACTGCCCGGCGATCAGCTCGGCGGAAAGACGCTTCAAGTTGAATTGCAGGCAGCGCGACAGCACCGTGACCGGCAGCTTCTGCGGGTCGGTGGTCGCGAGCAGGAATTTGACATGCGGCGGCGGCTCCTCGAGGGTCTTCAGGAGCGCGTTGAAGCTATGCCCGGAGAGCATGTGCACCTCGTCGATGAGATACACCTTGTAGCGCCCGCGCGTCGGCGCGTACTGCACGTTGTCCAAAAGCTCGCGCGTGTCATCCACCTTGGTGCGCGAGGCGGCATCCACCTCGATGAGATCGACGAACCGGCCCTCGTCCACCTCCACACACGCCGCGCAGGTGCCGCAGGGCTTGGAGCTGACGCCGGTCTCGCAGTTGAGCGATTTGGCGAGGATGCGGGCGATGGTGGTCTTGCCGACGCCACGCGTGCCGGTGAAGAGAAAGGCATGGTGCAGGCGGTTGTGGTCGAGGGCGTTCACCAGCGGCTTGACCACGTGCTCCTGGCCTACCAGCTCCGCAAAGCTGCGCGGGCGCCACTTGCGCGCAAGAACCAGGTAGCTCACTGCCGGTATGCCATGTTAATGCGATGGACTCAGGCCCCAGAAACTATCTCAAAAACACCTGAAACGCAGATGAACGCGGATTCACACGAATTCTTCGTATATCTGCGCTCATCCCTAAGAATAAATCTGCGTTCATCCGCGTTTAAAGTATTTTGAAACAGGTTCTAGTCGGGTGGCGGCTCGAGCCGGACGCACCCCGGCACCCGAATCGCCTGCTGCGGCTGCTTCCTTCCGGACCTGACCGGGTTCACAAGCCTTCGCCGCCGAGGGGACCGGCCCTCACCGCCATAATCTGTCGTACTCGGTTTCCCGCCGTTCGAGCCGCACCCGTTCCGGCACGGCTGGAAGGCTGCTTTTCAACCACCTGCCAGGGACGCACAGTGTACCATGCGCCGCGCGCCGAGATAACCGCGGTGTCGGTGACAATCGGCGGACGGTCCGTGAGGAAAATGGTGCAGGAAAATGGCGGAGAGGGAGGTCGCTCCCGCGCATCCCGCGCTCCGCGACATTCGTACGTCCCTGTACAGCAGGATTCTTCACCCTTCGGGTTCTCATGATTATGATGAGCCATTTTCCCGCTGCGCGGGATAATGGCGGAGAGGGAGGGATTCGAACCCTCGGTGCGGTTTTGACGCACACACGCTTTCCAGGCGTGCTCCTTAAACCGCTCGGACACCTCTCCGGAATTTCATACCCGCCGTCCCTGGCGCAGCACCACGACTTCGCTCAGCCCCGGCCCGCACATCCCTGTGCGGGCGCTCGCCGGCGCGGAGGCACGTTAAGTGCCTCCGCGAATACTCCGGCTCGCCCACTCGGACACCTCTCCGGGAAAACAGGTCGGCGGGGGCAAAATTGGACGGCGAAGGTTAAACCAGATGCCCGCGCCGCGCAACGCGGCTTACGCCGCGCGGGCCAGGGCGTTGAGCCCGCCGCGCAGCACATAAACGTCGAAACCGCGCTGCGAGAGCAGGAAGGCCGCGGCGGTGCTGCGGGACCCGGTCTGGCAGTACACGATGTACTTGCGTTTGGGATCCAGGCTCGCGACCTTCAGGCGCAGCAGGTACAGCGGCATGTTGACGCTGCCCTTGATCGCGCCGCGCTGGTGTTCGTCCTCCAGCCGCACGTCGATCAGCGCGGCACCGGCGCGCACCATCTCCACCGCCTCCGGCTGGGTCACCGACTGCACCATCGGTTCCCGCAGAAGCTCGTCGAAATCCTTCTTCGCGAGCCGCATGAGCACGCCGTCGGTAAGCATCATCACGGTGGCGTTGCGCGGCGCCCCGGAGAGCAGCGCGTCCTCGCCCACACCCTGACCCTCGCCGAGCTCGACGAGCACCACGACCTTGCCGGCCTCGGTCTTGCGCGAAACGCTCGCGCGCCCGTTCTTGATGAGGTAGTAGTAATCGCCCGGATCGCCCTGGCGGATGACGATCTGGTTCGCCTTGACCTCGACCGGCTCCATGCGCGCGAACATGGCGTTGATGTTCGAGGGCGGCAACCTTTGAAACGCCTCGTTGCTGAGCAGGCGCATGATCCATTCCGGATCCTGCGCGCCGTCGAACTCCACCACCTCCATGCCCCCGCTCGCCTGCGCCGCCTGCTCCAGGGCGAGCAGCCGATCGAGCAGGTCGCCATCGACGCGCGCGATGACGGCCTCCGTGCCGGCGACGCCGGTGAACTGGCGCGGCTTCAGTTGCGCGAGCGCGTAGCGCGCGGCGTCGGTGTCGCTCTGGATGACGCGCTCCTTGCCACTCTCGGGTTTAAGCAGGACTTCGCCTGACAACAGATAGATCGTCTGATTATCGGTGTCACCGATATCGAAGAGCTTCTGACCGGCCGGCAGCTTCTCGATCTTGGTCTTGGAGGCGAGCGTCTTGAAATTATCCGCCGTCAAGGCATTAATCGGCACCCGCGTCTTGAGGATTTCCAGTTCGGTCATGGTGTCCCTGTCTTGGCCGGCACATTCTAGCCAAAAACCGTCTGGGGCGTGAGTGCCGAAGGGACCGAGCTGCGCAGGAAAATGGCGGAGAGGGAGGGATTACTCCGGGCTTCCTGCCCTCCGCCCTCCGGGCCGCCGTCGCTGCGCTCCGGCGTTCGGCGGCGCTCCCGGCGGCGCTGGTCGAACCCTTCGGGTTCTCATGATTATGATGAGCCATTTTCCCGCTGCGCGGGATAATGGCGGAGAGGGAGGTCGCTCCCGCGCTTTCTTCGACTACGCTGTCCTGCTTCGCTCGAAAGCCCGGGGCGCACCTTCCATGGCGCGCCCGCTCGGCGGGACAACGGTCCACTGGACCGTTGTCTCTTTCCGCCTCGCCCTGCGCTCCGCGACATTCGTACGTCCCTGTACAGCAGGATTCTTCACCCTTCGGGTTCTCATGCTTATGATGAGCCATTTTCCCGCTGCGCGGGATAATGGCGGAGAGGGAGGGATTCGAACCCCCGTGGCGTTGCCGCCCATCTGATTTCGAGTCAGCGCCGTTATGACCGCTTCGGTACCTCTCCGCGGGAGTGTGATTTTATACCAGCCGTGCCGGTTCGGCCATCCGCCCGTGACATTCGCGGGCCGCGCGGTTAGGCTGGAAGGCATGCGCCGGATGCGATGCAACATTCCTCCGCGGGTCGGAGGCTTCGCGCGGGGTACCCGGTACCGCACCGCCCTGCTTGCGCTTGCGCTTGCGCTGTCCTTGCCGGCCTGCACCTTGTTCGAGGACAACAAGCTTGCCGCGGTTCGCTCCTCCGGCCAGCTCGTGGTACTCACCCGCCAGAGCCCGACGACGTACTATGAGACTCCGGAGGGGCCGGCGGGCTTCGAGTACGATCTCGCCAAGGCCTTCGCCGATTCCCTGGGCGTCAAGCTCAAGATCGTCGTGGCCGAACGCTTCGCCGATGTCCTGCCGCAGCTCGCCGAGGGCAAGGCCGACATGGCCGCCGCCGGTCTCACCATCACCGAACGCCGCCGCGACCGGTTCAAGTTCACCCAACCCTACCAGGAAATCCGCCAGCAAGTCGTGTACCGCCAGGGAACGCTGAAACCCGGGGGTGTCGAAGGCCTTATCGGACGCCAGATCGAGGTGCACACCGGCACGAGCTACGCCGAGCGGCTCAAGGAGCTGCAGCAGCAACACCCGGCCCTTAAATGGGTTGAGGTCGAGGACAAGGAAACCGAAGGGCTGCTGCAACTGGTGTGGGAGGGCCTGCTCGAAATCACCATCGCCGACTCGAACATCGTGGCGCTCAACCGCCAGTATTTCCCGGAACTCCAGGTCGCCTTCGATCTCCAGAAGCCGGAGCCGCTCGCGTGGGCCTTTCCGCCCGGCGAGGACGACAGCCTCAATCAGGCGGCCGCGAAATTCCTGGAGGCGAACCGCCGCTCGGGCGAACTGGCCCGCCTGTTCGACCGCTATTATGGCCCGGCCAGCCGTGCCACGCCTTTGAATCTGACCGTGTACCAACTGCGCATCCGCAATCGCCTGCCGGAATACCAGCTCTACTTTGAAAATGCCGCGGCGCAGCACGATCTCGACTGGCGCCTGCTCGCGGCCATGGGCTATCAGGAGTCGTACTGGGACCCGCACGCGGTCTCGCCGACCGGCGTGCGCGGCATCATGATGCTCACGGAGGACACCGCGCAGCATATCGGCGTCGACGACCGCAAGGACCCCGAGAGCAGCATCGACGGCGGCGCGCTTTACATCCGCCAGATGATCGATCGCATGCCTTATATCGCGGGTCCAGACCGGCTGTGGATGGCGCTTGCGGCCTACAACATCGGCTTCAGTCACCTCGAGGACGCCCGTATCCTCACCCAGACGCAGAGCGGCGATCCGAACAAATGGAGCGACGTTAAGGACCGGTTGCCGCTACTCGAGGAGCGCCGATGGTTCGGTCGCACCCGCTACGGATATGCGCGCGGGATCGAGGCGGTGCGCTACGTAAACCGCGTGCGCATGTACTACGACGTGCTCGTGAAGATCGATGAAGAAGAACGGACGCGCAACCGCACCGAGGCGCTGCGGATGCGGGTGCCAGCGATTTGAAAGGCGAGGCGTGAGGACTGAGGACTGAGGACTGAGAAAAGATTCCGGGCCGGATCGTTCTTGCTCAGTCCTAAGTCCTCAGTCCTCAGCACTCGATGTTGCTACTCCTCACGCTTCTTACGCACGTCGCGCCTGAAAGAAGCACCGAAGCATCTCGCCGCACTCCTCGCCCAATACGCCGGGAGTCACTTCCGCGCGGTGGTTGAGGCGCTCCGATTGCAGCAGGTTGAAGAGCGTGCCGGCGGCGCCGGCCTTGGGATCGGGCGCGCCGTAGACGACGCGCGCGAGACGCGCCTGCACGATGGCGCCGGCGCACATGGGACAGGGCTCGAGGGTGACGTACAGCGTCGCGCCCGGCAGCCGGTAGTTGCGCATTCGCGCCGCCGCGGCCCGCAGCGCCCCGATCTCGGCGTGCGCGGTGGGGTCACTGGAGACAATCGGCTGGTTCCAGCCTTCGCCGACGATTTCTTCGTTGAACACGACAAGCGCGCCGATCGGCACCTCGCCCGCGTCCTCGGCCTGGCGGGCGAGCGTGAGGGCGCGACGCATCCACCCAACGTCTATTTCGGAGTGCGGAGTGCGGAGTGCGGAATTTTCTGACGGCCTATCCACTTTCTGTTTCATTCCGCATTCCGCATTCCGAACTCCGCATTCAACCTATTCCCATTCGATCGTCGCCGGCGGCTTGCCGGAGATGTCGTACACCACGCGCGAGACGCCGCGCACCTCGTTGATGATGCGGTTGGAGATCGTGCCGAGCACCTCGTAGGGAAGCTGCGCCCAGCTCGCCGTCATGAAGTCCACCGTTTCGACCGCGCGCAACGCAATGACGTAATCGTAGGCGCGCGCATCGCCCAGCACCGCCACCGATTTCACCGGCAGGAACACCGCGAACGCCTGGCTCACCTTGTCGTAGAGGTCGTGGCGATACAGCTCTTCGAGGTAAATCGCGTCGGCGCGGCGCAACAGATCGGCGTACTCTTTTTTTACTTCGCCCAGAATGCGCACGCCAAGACCCGGGCCGGGGAAGGGATGACGGTAGATCATCTGGTGCGGCAACCCCAGCTCCTCACCGATGCGCCGCACTTCATCCTTGAAAAGCTCCCGCAGCGGCTCGAGCAACTTCAGGTTCATCGTCTCCGGCAGCCCGCCCACATTGTGGTGCGACTTGATCACATGGGCCTTGCGGGTCCGGGCGGCCGCGGATTCGATCACGTCCGGATAGATCGTGCCCTGGGCGAGCCACCTGGCGTTCGCGATCTTCGCCGCCTGCTCCTCGAACACCTCGATGAACGCGCGCCCGATGATCTTGCGCTTCTGCTCCGGGTCGGCGACGCCCTTTAACGCGGACAAAAACCGGTTCTCGGCATCGACCCGGATCACCTTGACGCCCATGTGCTCGGCGAAGGTGTCCATTACCTGGTCGCCCTCATTCAGGCGCAACAGCCCGTTATCCACGAAGATGCAGGTGAGCTGCGACCCGATGGCGCGGTGCAGGAGCGCCGCGACCACGGAGGAGTCCACGCCGCCGGAAAGCCCCAGGACCACCTCATCCCGGCCGACTTGGGCGCGCACCGCGGAGATCATGCCTTCGACGATGTTGCCCGGGGTCCAGAGCGCGCCGCAGCCGCAGATCTCATGCACGAAGCGCTGGAGGATCGCGCGCCCCTGCGTGGTGTGCGTCACCTCCGGGTGGAACTGAATGCCGTAGAAGCCGCGGGATTCGTCGGCGATGCCCGCGAACGGCGCGGCGCCGGTCTCGGCGACGATCTTGAAGCCCGGCGGCATGCGCGTCACCCGGTCGCCATGGCTCATCCACACATGCAGATATTCCGCGCCCTCGTCACCCGCTTCGTCGCGAATACCCTTGAAGAGCTTCGAGTGGCCGTGCAGCCGCACCCGGGCGTAACCGAACTCGCGCTTCTCGCCGGCCTCGACCACGCCGCCGAGCTGCGCCGCCATGGTCTGCTGGCCGTAGCAGATGCCGAGCACCGGAACGCCCAGATGGAACACCGCCTCCGGAGCGCGCGGCGTGTGCGCCGCCGTTACCGTCTCCGGTCCGCCCGAGAGAATCACGCCGCGCGGCGCAAACGCGCGGATCTCGGCCTCGGATACGTCGTAGGGATAGATCTCGCAGTAAACGCCCGCCTCGCGCACCCGCCGGGCGATGAGCTGGGTGTACTGCGCGCCGAAATCGAGGATGAGGATTTTCTGTGAATGCGGATCGGTCATATGCTAAAAGCGTGAAACCGCAGATAAACGCAGATGGACGCAGATCAAAAACACCGACAAACCAATCTTTAACTATCTGCGTTTATCTGCGTTCATCTGCGGTTCCGGATTATTACTCTCGTTGGTAATTCGGCGCTTCCTTGGTCACCATCACGTCGTGCACGTGCGATTCGCGGATGCCGGCGCCGGTGATGCGCACGAACTTCGTCTTGGTGCGCAGCGATTCGACGTCGGCGCAGCCGGTGTAGCCCATGCCGGAACGCAGCCCTCCCATGAGCTGGTGGATGACGTTCACCATCGGGCCCTTGTAGGGCACGCGTCCCTCCACGCCCTCGGGCACGAGCTTGTCGGCGGCGGCGCCCTCCTGGAAATAGCGGTCGCTCGAGCCCTCGCCCATCGCGCCGAGCGAGCCCATGCCGCGGTAGCTCTTGTACGAGCGGCCCTGGTAGATCTCGATCTGTCCCGGGGACTCGTCGGTGCCGGCCAGCAGGCTTCCGATCATGACCGCATGGGCACCGGCGGCGAGCGCCTTGGCGATGTCGCCGGAGTAGCGCACGCCGCCGTCGGCGATGATGCCGAGTTCCGTGCCTTGCAACGCCTCGGCGACATCGACGATCGCCGTGATCTGCGGCACGCCCACCCCCGACACCATGCGCGTGGTGCAGATCGAGCCCGGGCCGATGCCGACCTTCACGCCGTCCGCGCCGGCCGCGGCGAGCGCCTTGGCGGCCTCGCCGGTGGCGATGTTGCCGCCGATCACCGGCATATCGGGATAATGTTTCCTGATCCAGCGCACGCGGTCGATAACGCCCTGAGAGTGTCCATGGGCGGTGTCCACCACGATCACGTCCACCTCGGCATCCATCAGTTGCTCGACGCGCTCCTCGGTGCCCTTGCCCACGCCCACCGCCGCGCCCACGCGCAGCCGACCCTTGGTGTCCTTCACCGACCGCGGGTATTCAGTGGACTTCTGGATATCCTTCACGGTGATGAGGCCCTTCAGGCCGAAGTCGTCGTCCACCACCAGGATCTTCTCGATGCGGTGCGCGTGCAGGAGCCGCAGAATCTCCTCGCGCGCGGCGCCCTCCTTCACCGTCACGAGCTTCTCCTGCGGCGTCATGATGGCGGAGACCGGCGCGTCGTAGCGCGTCTCGAATCGCAGGTCGCGGGAGGTCACGATGCCGACCAACTTGCCGCCGCGCGTGACGGGCACGCCGGAGATATGATGCGCGCGGGTGAGATCGAGGACTTTGCGGATGGTGGTATCGGGCGACACCGTGATCGGGTTGCCGATGATGCCGGCCTCGTATTTCTTGACGCGCCGCACTTCCTCGGCCTGGCGCTCGGGGGTGAGGTTTTTGTGGATAATGCCGATGCCGCCTTCCTGGGCGAGGCAGATGGCGCCACGCGCCTCGGTCACGGTGTCCATGGCGGCCGACACCAGGGGGATGTTGAGCGCAAGGGTGCGTGTGAGGCGGGTCTTCAGCTCCACGTCCCGGGGCAGGACGTTCGAATACCCAGGAACCAGCAGGACATCGTCGAAGGTAAGGGCTTCCGGGATAATTCGCATGTCCTATTATACGGAACGGAGCCGGCGGCGGTAAACGGGTTCGCATGCGGGACGGAATAGCATGAAGCCATGCGGCGTCTCACCCCTCGCCGGTTGACGTCAGCCGGCGCCGCGGGTTACTGTGCGGCATCATCGTCAGCGCCCTGGAGGAGGACAATACATGAAAAAATACCTGCTGCTCATCGCGCTCGCGGCCTCCGTGGCCGGTTGCGCCGGCGGCCCGTCCAAGGACGAGGAATACGACAATCTCCTCGCCCAAGCCGAAAACGAGATCAAGCTCGCGGGCAAGGCCGGATTTCTGTGGCGCGACACGGAAAAATTCCTGGCCGATTCCAAAGAGGCCATGGCCGGCGGCGATCGCGACAAGGCCATGAAGCTCGCCAAAAAGGCCCTGAAGGAGGCGCAACTCGCCCAGCAGCAGGCGCGCGACAACGCCAGCGCCGGACCGAGCTACAGCAACTAAGGCCCTCGTCGCCGGAAATAAAAAAGGCCGGGGTTCCCCGGCCTTTTTTATTTCCGGGAATGGGTTTATGTTTTCCGCATGGAATCTTCCCGGATCGCCGCCCCGCCCGCCGCGCAGACCTGGCGCGACATCTACACGGTGTCGCGCCTCAATCGCGAGGCGAAAACCCTTCTGGAGGGCAGTTTCCCGCCGATCTGGATCGAAGGCGAGATCTCGAATCTGCGTCGCCCCTCCTCCGGGCATGTCTATTTTTCGCTAAAGGACAGTCAGGCGCAGATAAGCTGCGCGCTGTTTCGGCAGCACTTGCGGCTGCTCGGCGTCGAGCCGCGCGACGGCATGCACGCGCTGCTGCGCGTGCGGGTGAGTCTGTACGAGGGCCGCGGCGACTTTCAGCTGGTGGTGGAATACCTGGAGGAAGCCGGCGAGGGGGCGCTGCGGCGCGCATTCGAGACACTCAAGAACCGGCTTGCCGCCGAAGGCCTGTTCGACGCCGCGCACAAGCAACCCCTGCCGCGGTTGCCGCGGCGCATCGGAATCCTCACCTCGCCTTCCGGGGCGGTACTGCACGACATCCTCGCCACGCTCAGACGCCGCTTCCCGGCCATCGCCGTACTGCTTTATCCGGTCCCGGTGCAGGGCGCAGGCGCGGCCGAGAAGATCGCCGGCGCGCTACGGCTGGCCGGCGCGCGGCGCGAATGCGACGCGCTGATCCTCGCGCGCGGCGGCGGCTCGCTCGAGGATCTCTGGGCGTTCAACGAGGAGATCGTGGCGCGCGCGATCAACTCCTGCCCGATCCCGATCGTCTGCGGCGTGGGACACGAAACCGATTTCACCATCGCCGATTTCGCCGCCGATGCGCGCGCACCCACGCCCACGGCGGCGGCCGAGCTCCTGAGCCCCGATCGGAGCGAGTGGCTGACGCAATACCGGCTCATCGGGGCGCGCCTGACCCGGCGCATGCGCGACCTGCTGCGCGCTCTGGATCAACGCCTCGACTGGCTGAACGCCCGCCTCGTCCATCCGCGCACGCGCATCGCGCACCTGCACCAGCGTCTGGACGCCGCGGTCCTGCGCCTGCGGCTTGCCCAGGAGACGCGGCTGCGCCATACCCACGCGCTGCTCGCCGAGCTGGCCGCACGGCTGCGGCACGTTTCGCCCGGCCCGCGGGTGCAGGCGCGGGAGCTTGAGCGGCGCCATCTCGCCGCGCAGCTTCTGGGCCACATGCGCCGCGGCCTCGAGCGCCGGCGCGAGCGGCTCACGCGCCTGGCGCAGGCGCTCAACGCCCTGAGCCCGCTCGCCACCCTCGAGCGCGGCTATGCCATCGTGCGGCACGCGGACACGGGCGCGCTGGTGCGTGCCGCGACCGCGCTCGCCCCGGGCGCGCGCGTGCGGGCGCGCCTGGCGCGCGGCGAGATCGAATGTCTGGTGGAGAAGGTACACCCGCATGCGGATTAGTGCGGCGTGGCTGCTCGTCCTGCTCCCCGGCGTCGCGGCGGCGCAGGAACTGCCGCGGGCGCTCCCCGTCCCTGGCGGCATCGCGGCCGTGAAGCTTGCGCCGGCGAGCGAGCCCCCGCCGCGCGCGTACTTCAACGGCGCTCGGGTGATGGTGGTCAGCCAGGACGACCATTGGCACGCGGTCGTGGGGTTGCCGCTGTCCCTTGCGCCCGGCGCGCAGAAGCTCACCGCCATGGGGCGCGAAGGCGTGGGCCGCGAATATGCCTTCACCGTGCAACCCAAGGAGTACGCCGCGCAGTATCTCACGCTCACGAACAAGCGCTTGGTGGATCCGGGCGCGAAGGACCTCGAGCGCATCCAGCGCGATCAGGTCGCGGTTGCGCGCGCCTTCGGCAGTTGGACCGAGGCCGCCGAGCCGCCGCTGCGCTTCGCGCTGCCGGCCCAGGGACGGCTGAGCAGCGAGTTCGGGCTGCGCCGCTTCTTCAACAACCAGCCGCGCCAGCCCCACAGCGGAATCGATATCGCCGCCCCGGAAGGCGCGCCCGTCACCGCGCCCGCGCCGGGCATCGTGGTCGAGACGGGCGATTATTTCTTCAACGGCAACACCGTCTTCCTCGACCATGGGCAGGGGTTGATCACGATGTACAACCACCTCAAGCGCATCGAGGTGAAGCCCGGCGCGCGCGTGACGATCGGTCAGAAGATCGGCGAGGTCGGGATGACCGGCCGCGTGACCGGCGCCCATCTGCACTGGACCGTGAGCCTGAATAAAACCGCTATCGATCCACTGCTGCTCACGCCTGGGGCGGCGCCGTCCGCCGTTTCCTCCGGCGCCGGCCCGCAGCCGGCCCAGACGTTACAGGCGGGGGATTAAGATCGCGGCTTTTGCAACGAACCGTTCGGCGCGCCGCGCGCGGCTACCGCCAAAGCTTGACGCTCGTGTCGCGGCTCGCGGTGGCGAGAGCCCCGTTCGGGGCGTACGCCACCGCCTGCACGTAATCCCGATGGCCGCTCATTACGTGCGCCACCTCCGCGTCGTCGCCGTTGAGCAGCAGTACGTCCGGGTCGGCGATGCCGGCCGCAAGCCAGCGCCCGTCCGGAGAGAACGCCAACGCGAGCACCGCATGACGCATGCCCCGCTGGGTGTGCCGCACCACGAACGTCTGCGCATCCCAAATGCGAACCGTGTCCGCGACATCGCCCGAGGCCAGTCGTTTGCCATCCGGGGAGTAGGCGAGCGCGAGCACCGTACCGCTGTGGCCGACGAGGTTCGTCGCCTCTTCGCCGGTCTGTCGCACCCAAATCTTGATAACCTTGTCCGCGCCCGCGGACGCGATGTGCCTGCCGTCGGGCGAAAAGGCAAGCGCGTGCACATCGCCCCGGTGCCCTTCCAGTGTGCGCAGGCGCGTGCCGCGCTCCGTGTCCCAGAAAAACACCGCACGGTCGCGGCCCGCGGCCGCGATGAGCCGGCCATCCGGAGAAAAAACGACCGCATAGAGCGCCCCGCCATACCCGCGCAGGGCACCGCGTGCCGCGCCGGATTCGACCTCCCACAGCCGCACCGCACCGTCGTTGCCCACCGAGGCGAGGCGTTTGCCGTCGGGCGAAAACGCCACGGCGTTGACCGCCGAATCGTGTCCGCGCAGGGTGGCCAGCGCCTTGCCCTTAGCCGCATCCCAAAGCTTGACGGTCTTATCGACTCCGCCCGAGGCAAGCCATTTGCCGTCGAGTGAGACCGCCACGGCCTGCACCCAATCGCGATGTCCGTTCAGCGTAGCCGCAAGCCCCGGGGAGGCGAATCGCTCCGCGACGGGCCTCGGCGCCGGCGGTTCCGGGGCGACCTTCACCGGGCTCGCGCCGTCGCTTCGCGGCGGCGGGGCCGAGCGCACGGGCGGCTCCGAGGGCGCGGAATGTTCGGTGAGTTCCTCCCAGAGGGAATAGGCGGCAAAGACGAGCAGCAACACCAGCAGCAGGATAATCGTAACCCGGCTTCGCGCCGGACTCGCGACATCCGGCTCTTGCGGCGCGCTTCGCGCGGGCGTCGGGAGCGGCATCGCGGCGCCCGCCGCGCCGGCCGACGGAACGGGCCGCGAACCGGTGCTTCCCGTCGCGCGCCGCTGGCCCATCAGACTGTCTTGCAGCTCGCGCGCGGACTGTGGCCGGTCCTTGGGATAAATCTGCAAGGCCCAGTCCACGCACTCCAGGAGGCCGCGCTGATAGTGCTTGTCTCCGACCTTGACCGCGGGCGGGACCGGATCGACCTGGTAGCCGAGCACCGCCTTGTAACGCTCGAGCGAATCCACCGGGCGCTTGCCCGAGATACAGCGGTACATGGAGGCGCCGAGGGCGTAGAGGTCGGTCCACGCCCCCGGCGCGCCCTTGTCGGGATACTGCTCGATCGGAGCGTAACCCTGCGTGAGCACCACGCGCTGGCCGTGGCTCGCCATGCTGATCGCCTGGCGCGCGGAGCCAAAGTCGATCAACATGGGGCTGCCGTCGCCGCGCAGGTAGATGTTCTCGGGCTTGATATCGAGGTGCAGCATGCCGGCCTCATGCACCGCGCGCAGCCCGTTGAGGATCGGAATGAACACGCGCAGCAGCATGGACTCGTCGAGCCGCGGCCCGTGGCGCTTCAGGTGATCGGCCAGCCCCGCGCCCTTCTCGTACTCCATCACCATGTAGGCCGTGCCGTTCGCCTCGAAAAAGCGCAGCACGCGCACGATGTTCGGATGCTTGAACTGGGCGAGCGCCCGCGCCTCCTTGACGAAGTTCTTGAGCCCCCAGTGGTAGTCGCGGATCGCCTCGCGCGAAGGGTTGGGAATCACGGAGTACTTGTCGTCGCGCGTGGTCATCTCATGCGGCAAGTACTCCTTGATCGCGACCAGGGCCCCGAGCCCGGTGTCCTGCGCGAGATAGGTGATACCGAAACCGCCGTATCCCAGTATGGATTCGATGAGGTATTCCGCCAGCTGATGGCCCGGCGGCAAGGCATCTTTGTGATAGGCACCCATTGCTACGATCGCTTGTTCTTCTATCCCGGCGCGCTGCGCGCTCTAATTCCATTTTTGCCCGACGCACGCCGCGCGCGCATCGTGCAAGTTACGGCCCAAGGCCTGAGTCGATGACTGTCCCGGCACTTTTATGTTTTATGACAACGCATTACACCATTTTATTTTTGTAAATCCTAGCTCTCCTGCCGCCTCCGGCCCTGTCGCTTTTTTTCGTGGAAGTCTTTTTCGTGGCACCCGGTCGCGGCCGATACGGGTTCTCCTCCTGGCGGCACTCGATCCGCACCGGCGCGCCCTCCAGACGGAACGCCTTGCGGAAGGCATTCGCCAGGTAACGCCGGTAGGCCTTCGGTAACGCCGCGACAAGATTTCCGTGCACCACGATCCGCGGCGGATTTTTCCCGCCCTGATGGGCGTATTTGAGCCGTGGTCGGCGGCCGCGGATCAGCGGCGGGGGCGTGGCCTGCACCGCCTGCTGCAGCACGCGGTTGAGCCGGGGCGTGCTGAGGCTCGCATGGGCCGAGGCGTAGGCCCGGTCCACCGAGGGGAACAGGGCCGCGATCCCCTCCCCGCGCAGGGCGGAGATGTAATGTGCGCTGGCAAACACCAGAAAATCGAGCTTGCGGTGCAGCTCGCGCGTGAGCCACTCACGCGCCGGCGCATCGAGCGCATCCCATTTGTTCACCGCCACCACGAGCGCCCGACCCTGCTCCAGGACGTAGCCCGCGAGCGTGGCATCCTGCTCGGCCACACCCGCCTGCGCATCGAGCACGAGGATCACGACATTCGCCTCCTCGATCGCCTGCAGCGTCTTCACCACCGAGAATTTTTCGAGCACATCGCGGACGCGGGCGCGCCGGCGCACGCCGGCGGTGTCGATGAGGATATAGCGCCGCCCGCCGCGCTCGAGCGGCACGTAGATGCTCTCGCGCGTCGTGCCCGGTTGATCGTAGACGATGACGCGCTCCTCGCCGAGCAGCGTATTGACGAGCGTCGACTTGCCCGCGTTCGGGCGCCCAACTACGGCGATGCGCGGAAGCGCCTCTTCGGCCGGCGCCTCCTCCGGCGCAACCGCAAGCGTCCCCAGTACCGCTTGCACGAGCCCCCGCACGCCCTCGCCGTGCGCCGCCGACACCGCATGCGGCCGGCCCAGACCCAGGGCATGAAATTCGGCGACGGCGGTCTCGGGCGGGAGTCCTTCGGTCTTGTTAACGGCGAGCCAGACGGGCTTGCCCAGGCGTCTCAGGTGATTGGCGATCTCGCGATCGAGGGGATGGAGACCCGCGCGACCGTCGACCAGCAGGATTACGGCGTCGGCCTCGGCGACCGCCTGACGCGCCTGCTCCGCAACCAGCTCCACGATCGAGGCCGGCGCTTTACCGGTGGGCTCGAGGCCTTCCGCGAGCCCACCGGTATCCACCACCAGATAGGGGCGGTCGCCCATGCGCCCATCGCCGTACTGGCGGTCGCGGGTCAGTCCCGGCGCGTCCGCCACGAGCGCCAGACGGCTGCGTGTGAGCCGGTTGAACAGCGTGGACTTGCCGACGCTCGGGCGGCCGACGAGGGCGATGACGGGTTTCATGGATGGATGACGATTAGTGAACGGTGAGCGGATCACCGATTACCGTTCACTGCTTACGCTCGAGTCTCAGCGCCGCAATCTTGCCGTCCTGGTCGACCACGTAGAGCGCGTCCACGCCGGCGACGGCCCGGGCGCGTATCGGGGTCCCATTCAGGCGGTAGCGGGCGATAAAGCGGCCATCGTCGCGTGCCAGCCAATGCACATAGCCTTCGAAATCGCCGACAACCACGGCATCGTCGAAATAGGCGGGCGCACTCAACGCGCGCGCGCGCAGCTTCTCCTGCCGCCAGAGACTGGCGCCGGTCTTCTGGTCGAGCGCGAGCACCTGTCCGCGCTCGTCGGTTGCGTACACGGCGCTGCGGTCGGCGTCCATCCCGGAATACGTCGAGATATCCCGTGACCAGTTGACGCGGCCGGTCTGCGCGTCGATCGCCACGAGCTTGCCCTGATAGCTCGCCGCGAACAGCGCATCGCGGGTCACGAGCAGCGGCACATCCACATCGACCAGGCGCTCGATTTCGTTGCGCCCGTGCGGCTGCGCCACCGCGAGCTCCCACAGCAGCCGTCCCTCGCGCAGACTGAGCGCCACGACCTTGCCGCTCGCAAACCCGGTGAGCACGGTATCGCCGACGACGATGGGCGTGCTGGTGCCACGCAGGCTCAGGGCCGGCTCGCTGCGCTCGTAGCCCCACAGTTTCGCGCCGTCCTTCGCGCTCAGGCCGGTGAGCTTGCCGTCCACCGTCTGGACCACGACCACGCCCGCCTGCGCCACCGGCGGCGCAAGCACCTCGCTCGGCGCCACGGCGCTCCAGCGCCGCTCGCCGCTCGCCTTGTCGAGCGCGATGATCTCGCCATTCTTGGTGCCGACGAGCACCAGACCCTCGCCCACCCCCGTGGCCGCCGTCACCGCGGCCTCGAACTTGGTCCGCCACAGCAGCCGGCCGTCGGCCGCCGAAAGCGCGCTGACGCCTCCGAAGGTGTCGGCGCAGTAGAGGGTGTCGCCGTCCACCACCGGCGCCAGCGTCACATCGCGTTTACCGCCGAGCGGCCCGAGCTCCGCCGACCACAGCTGCTGCACGCGCGCCTGCGGCGTGAAATCCGCAAGCGCGGCCGGCTGCTCGCGCTCGATCCGGCTTTCGCTGGCGCAACCGCCGGCCAGCAAGACGCAGGCGAACAGGGCCGCGGTACGCCTCACGGCGCCGGCTCCGCGCCGAGGTCATCGAGCTTCGCCGCCAGCACCGGACGGTAGGGCGATCCGCTCGGCAGATCCTTCAGGGCCGCCGCATAGGCCGCGCGCGCCTCCGCGCGCTTGCCCTGTTTCGCCAGCAGGTCGCCCCGCAGCTCCTGATATTCCGCCTCGAAGCCGGCCGTCTCCTTGACGTTCGCCAGCGCCGCGGCGGCATCGAGCTCGCCCGCGTCCACGAGCATGCGCGCCAGACGCAGGCGCGCGGCGTGGACGATCGCCGGATCGGCCGCATGCTCCAGCGCCCATTGCAGATGCGCGCGCGCCGCGGGCCGGTCTCCGGCCTCGATGCTCTGCCTGGCCAGCATCAGTGCCGCGAGCCCCGCGTAGGGCGTGGCGGCGTAATCGCCGAGGAGTTTCGCGCCCGAGCCGCGCGCGGCCTCGGCCTTGTGCTGCCGCAGATCTTGCAGCATCTGTTCATAGAGCGCCGCGGCGCCCTCGCGGCGCTCCTCCTGGTAGTGCGTCCAGTAGCGGACGCCCGCCAGCAGCGCCACGCCCAGCAGAATACCGGCGATGACCGAATTGCCGTACTCCTTCCACCAGGCCGCGAGCTTTTCGAGTTCTTCCTGTTCCGTATAGGCACTCACAATCTTCCCCCCGTCTATTGCCGTTCGACCGTCACGCGGATGCGGACAATCGCTGTTTCAGGTAATCGGCCGCCGCATCCTGTGCGACCAGATGCTGCGGCGCGTCGGTGCGCAGATCCTTCACCGCGACGCAATGCTTCGCCAACTCCTCGTCCCCGAGCAGCAGCGCAAACCGCGCGCCGCTGCGGTCGGCGCGCTTGAGCTGCGCCTTGAGGCCGCCACCGCCGCAGTGGCACTCCACGCGCAGACCCCCATCGCGCAGCCGCTCTGCCAGCAGCAGCCCCGGGCGCTCGGCGTCGGACCCGGGCAGCGCGAGATAGACCTGCGGGCTCGCCTCGGCGGCGACCGCCGCCGGCACGGACAGAAGCTCGGCCAACCGCTCCAGCCCCAGGGCGAAGCCCGCGGCCGGCGCGCTCTTGCCGCCCAGCTGCTCCACCAATCCGTCGTAGCGGCCCCCTGCGCACACGGCCGATTGCGCGCCGAGACGCTCGCTGGTCCATTCGAACACGGTGCGCGTGTAATAGTCGAGCCCGCGCACGAGCCGCGGATTGATCGCATAGCGCACGCCCGCGGCGTCGAGCGTCGCCCGCACGCCCTCGAAATGGCGGCGCGAGGCCTCGTCCAGGTGATCGAGCAAACTCGGCGCACCGGCGATCACCTCCTGCATCGCCGGGTTCTTGCCGTCGAGCACGCGCAACGGATTCTTCGCGAGCCGCTGCCGGCTGTCCTCGTCGAGCTCGTCGCGGCGGCTTTCGAGATAGCGCACGAGCTGCTCGCGATACGCCGCGCGCGCCTGCGGCGTACCCAGGGAGTTGAGCTGCAGGACAAGCTCGTCGATGCCGAGCGCACGCCACAGACGCGCATTCATCAGGATCAGCTCGGCGTCGACGTCCGGCCCTTCCATGCCGAAGGCCTCGACACCGATCTGGTGAAACTGGCGGTAGCGCCCTTTCTGCGGGCGCTCGTGGCGGAACATCGGGCCGCCGTACCACAGGCGTTGGACCTGATTGTGCAGCAACCCGTTCTCGATGCCGGCGCGCACGCACCCGGCCGTGCCCTCGGGCCGCAGCGTCAGGCTCTCGTGGTTGCGGTCCTCGAAGGTGTACATCTCCTTCTCGACGATATCCGTGTGCGTGCCGATGGAGCGCGCGAACAGCTCGGTTTTTTCGACGATGGGGAGCCGGATCTCGCGATAGCCGTAGGCGGCGAGCACCCGGTGGACGGTCGCCTCCAGGTGTTGCCAGCGCTCGACCGCGCCCGGCAACAGGTCATTCATGCCGCGAACGGCCCGGATTGCCTCGCTCAAAAGGAATTCCTCAGCCGCGGTGCGTGCCGGCGACCGCGTCCGGGGCGGGCGCGGGCTGCGGCGCGCGCCGGCGTTCGAGCTCCGCGCGCACCGCGCGCTCGATCTCATCCACGAGGTTTTCGTTGGCGATCTTGCGATCCGGCTTGCCGCGCACGTAGAGCAGGCTCGGGTTGCCGCCCGCCAGCCCGATCTGCGCGCCGCGCGCCTCGCCGGGGCCGTTGACGCAGCAGCCGATGACGGCCACGTCGAGCGGCTCCTGGATGTCCTCGAGGCGCGCCTCGAGGGCGTTGACCGTGGCGATGACGTCGAACTCCTGGCGCGAACACGAAGGACAGGCGATCAGATTGACGCCCTTGTTGCGCAGCCGCAGGGCCCTGAGGAGGTCGAAACCCACGCGCACTTCCTCCACCGGATCGGCGGCGAGCGAGATGCGGATGGTATCGCCGATGCCTTCGGCCAACAGCATGCCGACGCCGACCGCGGACTTGACCGTGCCCGAACGCAGCCCTCCGGCCTCGGTGATGCCGAGGTGCAGCGGCTTGTCGATGAGCGTGGCGAGCTTGCGGTAGGCGGCCACGGCCATGAACACGTCCGAGGCCTTGACGCTCACCTTGAAGTCGTGGAAATCGAGCCGGTCCAGGATCTCGACGTGGCGCAGGGCCGACTCCACCAGGGCCTCGGGCGTGGGCTCGCCGTATTTCTTCTGCAAGTCCTTCTCGAGCGAACCGGCGTTCACCCCGATGCGCAGCGGGATGCCGCGGTCGCGCGCCGCGTCCACGACCGCGCGCACGCGGTCCTCGCGCCCGATGTTGCCGGGGTTGATGCGCAGACAATCGGCGCCGAGCTCGGCCACGCGCAGCGCGATCTTGTAGTCGAAATGAATGTCCGCCACGAGCGGCACGCGCACCTGCCGCCTGATGGCCCCGAAGGCCTCGGCGGCCTCCATCGTCGGCACCGAGACCCGCACGATGTCGGCGCCGGCGGCCTCGAGCGCGCGGATCTGCGCCACGGTCGCCGCGGCGTCCGTGGTCTCGGTGTTGGTCATGCTCTGCACGCTGATCGGCGCGCCGCCGCCCACGGGGACCGCTCCGACCGAGATGCGCCGGCTCGGGCGTCGCTTGACCGGGCTGTCACGGAACATGGTTGCCGCCTGTGGGTTCGCCCACGGTGAAGCGCGCGACCGCGCCGCGCCGGTGTCGCTGGGCGTCGTAGGGCGCGCCGTTGAACTCGACGCGCACGCCGTCGACGTTGCCGAGAAAGACGTTGAAGGGCGCCGGCCCTTCGATCGCGATCGCGCTCCCGGCGGGAACGATTTCATACAGCAGCCTGTTGTCGCGCGCGTCGCGCACATCGGCCCAGGACTCCCGCTCCACATGCAGCACCAGACGGCCGCGCGGCGCGCCGGCCGCAATGGAATCCGCCGGCGCCGCGATCGTGCGCGGCGCCGGAGCGGTCGCGCCCGCGACCTGCGGTCCGGTCTGGGTCTTGGCGGCGCCCGCCGGCGCGGGTTTCGGGGCCGCGGGCGCGACCACCGGCGGCGGCTCCGGCGCAGCCGCGGGCGGCGCCGGCGCAGTCGGTTCCGGCATCGGCGCCGGGACGGCGCGCGAAGGTGTCTCCTCCCCGCGCCACCACACCGCCGCAAGGCCCAGGACGATCGTAATAACCACGACGCTGGTAATCTGGATCACGTGATGGTCGCTGCGGACCTCGGGCGGCGGCGTGAGCTTTCCGAGATCCACGGGCTTGCGGGCGGCGGTCAGGCGGTTGTAGGCCTCCACCACCGTGTCCGCGGGCAGCCCCAGCAGTTGGGCGTAGCTGCGCAGATACCCGCGCACGTAGGTCGCCCCGGGGAGGCTGTCGTAACGGTCGTTCTCCAGGGCGAGAATCTGCCGCGGCGAAAGGTGCAGGATGTGCGCCACGTCCTCCGGTGCCAGCCGCAGATCCTCCCGCGCCAGGCGCAGTTGCGCGCCGGGGCCGGTCACGGAGGTCGCCGGGGCGGTGGTTTCCATCGTCACTTACCCTTCGCGCCGCGCGCTTCGGCCGCAAACGCCTTGGCCTCGGCGGAGTCGGGGAATTTTCCGCGCAGGCGCAGCGCGAAGCTCGCCTCGTCGTTCTTGTTGCCGAGCGCGCGCTCGATCCGCACCGCCAGCGCGAGCGCCTCGGGCGTGTCGCCGACGGCCTGGAAATAGCGCTGCATGAAGCCGCGGGCCGAAAGCGCCCGGCCCGCGTCATAGCTGATTTGGGCCATCTGCTGCAGCGACTTCGGCAGGTTCGGGTCGAGGCCGAGCGCCTCGCGGAAATATTTCTCCGCCGCCGCCGGCGCGGGCTTGCGCATCAGGCACGACCCCGCGTTCTCGTACGCCCCCGCGGCCGCCCGGTACATCGGCGTGCCTGCGGCCTTTTCGAACCACTTCACGGATTCGTCGTAGCGCCCGCGGTCGCACAGAAACGCGCCGTAGTTGTTCCATACCTCCGGGGTATCGTTCTCGCGCGCACGCAGGGCCTTGCGGAAATATTTCTCCGCCTCGTCGTGGCTCTTCAGCCGCCACTGGAGCAGGGCCATCATGTTGTTCGCCTGCGGATGGTCCGGATCGAGCTCGAGCGCCTTCTTGAAGTTCTCCAGGGCGAGCTCCGGCTGGTCGCGCTGGAGGTAGCCGGCGCCGAGCTGGACCTGGGTCTCGATGAGCCGCTGCTTGCGCGCGGCCTCGGCGCTGCGCTCGGCGCTCGAGACGCAGCCCGCGAGCGCGGCCGCGAGCACAAGCATCGTCAGGGCGCGGAGACGTATGCTCATGGGAGATTCGCCTGGCCCGCGGCGCGGCGGCCGCGGCGCGTGCGGTCCTGGACCTTTCCGGCGAGCTGCCCGCAGGCGGCGTCGATGTCTTCACCGCGGGTCTTGCGCGTGATGGTCATGAGCCCGGCCTGCATCAGGATATCGCGGAACCGGTCGATGCGCTCCGGCGGCGAGCGCCGGTACTCGGTCTGCGGGAACGGGTTGAACGGGATCAGGTTCACCTTCGCGGGCACCCCCTCCAGGATCCGGACGAGTTCGCGCGCCTGCGCGAGGGAGTCGTTCACTTCGTCGAGCATCACGTACTCGAAGGTGATGCGCCGCCGCGGCTCGCCGGCGGTGTAGCGCTTGCAGGCATCGAGCAGCTCGCGGATGGGGTATTTCTTGTTGAGCGGCACCAGCTCATCGCGCAACGCATCGTTCGGCGCGTGCAGCGACACCGCGAGCGCCACCGGACATTCCGCGCGCAGCCGGTCGATCAACGGCACCAGTCCCGCGGTGCTGACCGTGACGCGGCGCCAGGAAAGCCCGTAGGCGAAATCGTCCAGCATGAGCCGCATGGCCGTCACCACGTTGTCGAAGTTGAGCAGCGGCTCGCCCATGCCCATGAACACGACGTTGGTGATGACGCGCTCGGCCTTCGGGTCGGCGCGCAGCAGGCGGTTCGCCTGCCAGAGCTGGCCGATGATCTCGGCGACGGTGAGATTGCGGCTGAAGCCCTGGCGGCCCGTGGCGCAGAAGGAACAGGCGAGGGTGCAGCCGACCTGCGAGGAGACGCACAACGTGCCGCGGTCGTCCTCCGGAATGAATACGGTCTCCACGCCGTTGCCGGCATCGAGGCCCAGGAGCCATTTGCGCGTGCCGTCCTCGGCCTGCTGGTCGCGCGAAACGCCCGGCGCGCGGATCTCGGCGATCTCCTTCAGACGCGCGCGCAGGTCCTTGCCCAGGTTCGTCATGGCGTCGAAATCGTCGACGCCGTACTGGTGAATCCACTGCACGACCTGCTGGGCGCGAAACGGCCGCTCGCCGTGGCCCGCGAAAAACTCCGCGAGCCCGCGGCGATCGAGGTTCAGCAGATTGGTCTTGTCCGTGTGCTCCAAGTCGCTTCTCAACGCGTGCGCGGGCAGATCTCGCCGTTGCGAAAGAAATACTCGATCTCGGCCCCGGCCGTCTCGGGGGCGTCGCTCCCGTGCACCGCGTTCTCCTCGACGTTAGACGCGAGATCCGCGCGGATCGTGCCGGGCGCGGCCTTCTTGGGGTCGGTGGCGCCCATCAGCTCGCGGTTCTTCGCGACCGCGCGCTCGCCCTCGAGCACCTGCGCCAGGACCGGCCCCGAGGTCATGAACTTCACGAGGTCGCGGTAAAACGGCCGCTCCTTGTGCACGGCGTAGAAGCCCTCGGCCTGCTCCGTGGTCAGGTGCAGCATCCTGGCGGCGACAATGCGCAGCCCCGCCCGCTCGAAGCGGCGGTTGATCTCGCCGATCAGGTTCTTGGCGACGGCATCGGGCTTGATGATCGAAAGTGTGCGTTCAACGGCCATATACGCTCCGCGGGTTCGGTAAAATGGGTCAAGCCTAAAGAAAAAACCGGGCCTAAAGAAAAAACCGGGATTTCCCCGGGTTTGACGCCATAGTTTAGCGCCTTGTGGGGGGCTAAACAATTGTGCGCCAAGCAATTTCACCAACGCGCGGGCGCTTCAGCCCTCGAATTCCTCCGCCCAGGCCATCTGGATGGCCTCGAGGATTTTCTCGCCCGAGCGGCCCGGGTCGTCCTCGAAGTCCGCAAGCCCCAGGACCCACAGCCGCAGATCGGTGAACCGCACGGTCATGGGGTCGATGCCCGGACGCGCTTCGCACAGGCGGATCGCGATTTCACGGCTGTCGTTCCATTTAAGACCCATGGGTCGCTCCTCGGTCAACGGCGCTCGGAGGCAAGATTGATCGTGTACCGGGGGATTTCGATCGCCAGATCCTCCCGCCCGACCCGCGCCTGGCAGGAAAGCCGTGACTCGGGCTCGAGCCCCCAGGCCTTGTCGAGCAGATCCTCCTCCGGCTCCGCGGCGGGTGCCAGGCTCGCGAAGCCCCGCCGGACAATAACGTGGCAGGTGGTGCAGGCGCAGGATTTCTCGCAGGCGTGCTCGATTGAGATGCCGGCGCGCAACGCCGCATCGCAGATACTCACGCCCGGCTCGACCTCGATCGTCTTTCCGTCCGGGCAGATCTCCGGATGCGGCAGGAAGCTGAGTTGCGGCATATCAGCGCGGTTTCGGCTCCGGGGACGGGCTGAATTCCTCAAGACGATGCCCCGCCAGGGCCGCACGCACGGCATCGTCCATGCGCCGCGCGGCGAAGCCGCCGGTCGCCCCATCCAGCGCCTCGACCGCGCGCTTGATCGCGCGCGCCTCATCCCCGTCCCGCGCCACCTTCAATTCCGCAACGCGCGCCTCGATCGCGGCACGCTCGTCCGCGCTCAGGAGGCGCGCGCCGTCGGCCGCGAGCGCCGCCGTCACCGCCTCGATCATCCGGTCCGCCTCGACCTGCTGTTCGCGAAGTGTCCGCGCCGCCTCGTCCTCGCGCGCATGCGCGATCGAGTCGCGCAGCATGCGCTCGATCTCCGCGTCCGTGAGGCCGTAGGAGGGTTTGACGGCGACGTGGCTCTCCGCGCCCGTGGTCTGTTCGCGTGCGGAGACGCTCAGGAGCCCGTCGGCGTCCACCTGGAAGGTGACGCGGATGCGCGCCGCGCCCGCGGCCATGGGCGGGATGCCCCGAAGCTCGAACCGGGCGAGCGATCGGCAGTCGGCGATGAGCTCGCGCTCGCCTTGCAGCACGTGAACCAGGAGCGCCGTCTGGCCGTCCTTGTAGGTCGTGAAGTCTTGGGCGCGCGCCACCGGAATCGTGGTGTTGCGCGGAACGATCTTCTCCACCATGCCGCCCATGATCTCGATGCCGAGCGCGAGCGGAATGACATCGAGCAGCAACAGATCGTCGTCCCGCCGGTTGCCGCCGATCGCGTCGGCCTGGATGGCCGCGCCGACGGCGACCACCCGGTCGGGGTCGATGTCGGCGAGCGGCGCGCGCCCGAAGAACTCGGCGACCTTTTCCCGCACGCGCGGCATGCGCGTCGCCCCGCCCACCAGCACCACGCCCAGCACCTCGTCCGCGCGCAGGCCGGCGTCGCGCAGCACCCGGCGGCACGGCGGAAGCGTTCGGTCGATGAGGGGCTCGACGAGCGCCTGGAGCTGCGCGCGTGTGAGCGCACCCTCCCACACGGAGCCGTCCGCCCGCGCGACCTGCACCGGCGTGCGTGAATTCTGCGTCAGCGCTTCCCGCGCCGCACGCGCATCGCGCAAGAGCCGCCGCAGCCGTTTGCGATCGGCGGTCGCTCCCGACATCCTGTCCCCCGCGCCGTACAGGGATGTACCAGTGTCGCGAGAAGCAGGATGCTGTAAGCGACCGACACCGGTACCTCCCTGCACATCGTCGTCGCCGATCCCGGCCGCGCGCATCAGCCACTCGGCGACGGCGTGGTCCATGTCGTCACCCCCGAGGGCCGAGTCGCCCGCGGTCGCGAGCACCTCGAACACGCCGCGGTTGAGCCGCAGCAGCGACACATCGAACGTGCCACCGCCCAGGTCGTAGACGACGTAAACCCCTTCGGCCCGGCGGTCGAGCCCGTAGGCGAGCGCCGCGGCCGTCGGCTCGTTCAGGAGCCGCAGGACGTTCAGGCCGGCAACGCGCGCGGCGTCCTTGGTCGCCTGGCGCTGGGCGTCGTCGAAGTAGGCCGGCACCGTGATCACGGCGTCGCGGACCTCCGCGCCGAGTGTGGCCTGCGCGCGCCGCTTCAGCTCCTTCAGGATCTCGGCCGAGACCTCCACCGGGCTCAGCTCGCCCGCCACCGTGCGGATGCGTGGCATCGCCGAATCGGCTTGGGTGAATTCGTACGGCAGCGTCCGGCCCAGGCGCTTCACGTCCTCGACCCCGCGTCCCATGAGGCGCTTGACCGAGGCGATGGTGTTCAAGGGGTCTTCATGCGCCACGGCGATCGCCTCGTACCCGACGACCGGGGCGGCGCCGCGCAGATACCGCACCACCGAGGGCAGCAGATGCCGCCCGTTGTCGTCCGGCAGGGTCTCGGCGACGCCGCTGCGCACGCAGGCCACCAGCGAGTTCGTCGTGCCCAGATCGATGCCGAGGACGTAGCGGCGTGCATGCGGCGCGGGCGTGCGCCCAGGTTCGCTGATGTGCAGCAAGGCCATGGGGCGAATGTTCACGGTTGGCGTCGGGGTTTACAAGCGCCGCGCCCTAACGCGCGGCCCGGCGGCGGATGCCCCGTCAGGCCAGCTCTTCTTCGAGGTTGTCTATTTCCCGGCGCGATCTTTCCAGAAACTGCATCTCGCGCAGCGTCGCGCGCGCCTCGGAACTCCGGTCCTGCTGAAGCTGCGCCGCGAGCGTATGCAGCTTGGCCGCGAGCCGCCGCTGGATGTCGTTCGCCAGCTCCGCGAGCCGCGTGCGCGGATCGGCGCACCCGCGCGCCTGCGCCAGGGCCTCGCGCAGCTCCATCTGCTCCATGAGAAACGCCGGGTCCATCGCGGTATCGGTCTCCTCGCCGAGATCCACGCCCCGCAGGCTCAGCAGGTAGCGTCCGCGCCTGATCGGGTCCTTGAGCACCTGAAAGGCCTCGTTGAGCCGCGCCGTCAACTGCAAGGAAAGGCGCCGCTCGGGATCGGGGCGGGCGGCGAACTTGTCCGGATGCAGGCGCCGGGCGAGGTCCCGATAGCGCGCGGCAAGATCGGCGGGATCGATATCGAAGGCGGCCGCGAGGCCGAACAGCTCGAAATAATTTTTCCTGAGATCGGCCTGCATGCGAACCGCCGGACTCAGACGTTGAAGCTCTCGCCGCAGCCGCAGGTGTCCTTCACGTTGGGGTTATTGAACTTGAACCCCTCGTTCAAGCCCTCGCGGGTGTAATCGAGCTGGGTGCCTTCGAGGTAGATGAGGCTCTTGGGGTCCACGATGATCTTCACCCCCTGGTCCTCGTAGACTTTGTCCTCCGGCTCGACCCGGTCCGCGTATTCGATCACGTAGGCCTGCCCCGAGCAGCCCGAGCTGCGCACGCCCAGGCGCAGCCCCACGCCCTTGCCACGCTTCTCCAGAAAGTTACGCACGCGTTCCGCCGCGGCGGGGGTTACGGTAATTGCCATGTTGGTTGCACCTCTAAAACGATTTACGGTTTACGGATCACGAATCACGGATTCCGGATCAAGCGGCGTTCGCCGGCTTGTTCTTGCGCGCGGCCGCCTTTGCCTGATAGTCGGCGATCGCGGCCTTGATCGCGTCCTCCGCGAGCACCGAGCAGTGGATCTTCACCGGCGGCAGCGCCAGCTCCGCGGCGATCTCGGTGTTCTTGATGCTCGTGGCCTCCTCCAGGGTCTTGCCCCTGACCCATTCGGTCAGAAGCGAGCTCGAGGCGATCGCGCTCCCGCAGCCATAGGTCTTGAACTTGGCGTCCTCGATGACGCCCTGCTCGTTGACCTTGATCTGCAGCTTCATCACGTCGCCGCAGGCCGGCGCGCCCACCATGCCGGTGCCGACGTTCGGGTCGTTCTTGTCGAGCGCGCCCACGTTACGCGGGTTCTCGTAATGATCCAGCACCTTGTCGCTATACGCCATGTTTACCTCATCTTCCGGTACGAGACGCGAGGTACGAGAGCCGAGGAAAAAAGTCGTCCTTCATTTCCCTCGTACCTCGTATCTCGACCCTCGTACCTGCTGTTAATGCCCCGCCCACTGTACCTTGCTCAAGTCCACGCCCTCCTGGTACATCTCCCAGAGCGGCGACATCGCGCGCAGCTTCGCCACCTTCTCGCGCACGAGCCTTACGGTGTAATCGATCTCCTGCGGCGTCGTGAACCGTCCGATCGTAAAGCGGATCGAGCTGTGGGCAAGCTCGTCGTTGCGCCCGAGCGCCCGCAGCACGTAGGAGGGTTCGAGGCTCGCCGAGGTGCAGGCCGAGCCCGAGGACACGGCGATGTCCCTGAGCGCCATGATGAGCGACTCGCCCTCGACGAAATTGAAGCTCACGTTGAGGTTGCCGGCGACACGCTGCTCGAGATCGCCGTTCACGTAAACCTCGGGCATGTCCCTGAGCCCGTGGTACAGCCGGTCGCGCAGCGCGCGCAGGCGCTCGTTCTCGGCGGCCATTTCCGCGCGCGCGACCCGGAAGGCCTCGCCCATGCCGACGCACTGGTGCGTCGGGAGCGTCCCCGAGCGCATGCCGCGCTCGTGCCCGCCGCCGTGCATCTGCGCCTCGAGGCGCACGCGCGGCTTGCGGCGCACGTAGAGCGCGCCGATACCCTTGGGGCCGTAGATCTTGTGCGCCGAGAGCGACAGCAGATCCACGTTCATGCGGTTGACATCGATCGGCGCCTTGCCGGCGCTTTGGGCGGCGTCCGAGTGAAACAGCGCGCCCCGGGCGCGCACCATCGCGCCGACGGCGGCGATGTCCTGGATCACGCCGATCTCGTTGTTCACGTGCATGAGGGAGACCAGAGTGGTGTCGGGGCGCATGGCGGCCTCGAGCTTCGCGAGATCCACAAGCCCGCTCGGCTCGGGGTCGAGATAGGTGACCTCGAAGCCCTCGCGCTCGAGTTGGCGGCAGGTGTCGAGCACCGCCTTGTGCTCGGTCTTGCAGGTGACGAGGTGCCGGCCTTTCTTGCCGTAGAAGTGGGCGACCCCCTTGAGCGCGAGGTTGTCCGCTTCCGTCGCCCCCGAGGTCCACACGATCTCCTTCGGGTCGGCGCCGATCAGCGCCGCGACATTCGCCCGCGCCTCCTCGACCGCCTCCTCGGCGCGCCAGCCGAAGACGTGCGAGCGCGAGGCCGGGTTGCCGAAGTCGCCGTCCGGCGTGAGGTAGCGCCACATCTTCTCCGCCACGCGCGGGTCCACCGGCGTGGTCGCGGAATAGTCCAGATAAATCGGCTGCTTCATGATTCGGTCGTTCTGCAAACCCGTGCGCGCTTTTCCGGTTCAGGCCGAGGCCGCCCTGGCAAAGCCGCGCAGGCGCGGAAGTTGCGCCGCCAGTGCGCGAATAAAGATATCGATATCTTCCTCGGTATTGCCCGCGCCGAGGCTCGCGCGTAGCGCGCCGCGCGCCAGTTCCGCCGCGACACCCATCGCGGTGAGCACCGGACTCGGCTCGGCGGTGCCGCTGGCGCAGGCCGCGCCGCTCGACACGGCCACGCCCGCCTTGTCGAGATGGAGCACCAGCGCCTCGCCGTCGACGCCCGCGGCGGCGAAACACACGGTGTTCGGCAGGCGCGGCGCCCCGGCGGCAAAGACCTCGATACCGCCGATCGTGTCCAGCCCGGACTCGAGGCGCGCGCGCAGGGCGCTCATGCGCGCGCCGTAAACCGCAAGCCGCGCGCGTGCCGCCGCGGCCGCCGCGCCGAAACCCACGATGCCGGCGACATTTTCCGTCCCCGAGCGCCGGTTTTTTTCCTGGCCGCCGCCGTGCAACAGCGGCTCGATCTCAACCGATTTTTCCACGATCAGCGCACCCGCGCCCTTCGGTCCGTTGATCTTGTGCGCCGAGAGGCTCATCGACTGCGCGCCGGAGTCGGTGAAATTCACTTCGATCTTCCCGGCGGCCTGCACGGCATCGGTGTGCAGGATGGCGCCGCTCGCGCGCGCCGCCTCGGCGAGGCGCGCGATGTCCTGGATCACGCCGGTCTCGTTGTTCGCCAACATCGCGCACACCAGCGCCGGCCGCTGCCGCAGCGTCGCCTCGATGACCTCCGGTCCGATCCGACCCTGCGTATCGACCGGAATCGTCGCGACCCGCCAACCTTGCCGCCGCAGCGCGCCGGCCGCTTCCGCGACCGAGGGGTGCTCGGTGGCGCCGACGGCTATCAAGCCCGGCGCACAAAGCGCCGCCGCGCCTTTGATCGCGAGATTATTGGCCTCGGTGCCGCCGCTCGTGAAGATCACCTGGCTCGGGTGCGCCTGCACCAGCTCCGCCACCTGCGCGCGTGCCCGCTCCACGGCCGCGCGCGCGGCGCGCCCGAACCGATGCACGCTCGAGGGATTGCCGAAATGTTCCCCCAGATAGGGAAGCATCGCTTCCAGGACTTGCGGGTCCATCGGGGTGGTGGCGTTATGGTCGAGATAAACCGGCATGACCGCCCCGCGCCCGCTCGCCGGCCGCGCTCAGTGCGCCGCGACCGGGATACGGCCCTGCAACCGCGAGGCCACTTCCTGCACGTGCGGCTTGGAGACCAGATCCGCCAGCGAGATGCCGCTCAGGAATTCATAGATACGCACGCTCAGGTCTTCCCAGAGCTGATGCGTCAGGCAGGCCTCGTCGCCGTGGCAGTTCTTCTCGCCCCCGCAGCGCGTGGCGTCGATATTCTCGTTGATCGCCACGATGATCTCGGCCACCGAGATTTTCGCGGGCTCCGTGGCGAGATTATAACCCCCGCCCGGGCCACGGACGCTGTCCACGAGCCCGCTGCGACGCAGCTTCGCGAACAACTGCTCGAGATAGGACAAGGAAATGCCCTGGCGCCGCGCGATGTCGGCGAGCGTAATCGCACCCTTGTCGTAGTGGAGAGCGAGATCCAGCATGGCGGTAACGGCGTAACGCCCTTTCGTGGTCAGTTTCATGGCTTAAATCCTACAAGGGTTGCGGTCTTTATAATTCTACAATCCTGATAACTTTAGTCAACTATTACCTTCGGGCGGTCCCTGCTTATCCCCTGTGGTTGGGTTGCCGTTTTCGAGTGTTTCCACGTCCAGTTCTGGAAGCTCCAGATTGACCTTGATGCCCGCCTGCTTGAGCGCCGATGACAATATCTTCATTTTCTGATCAACGAGATGCATGTGATCCAGCATGCAGTCGATGGCATGGGCAATCGGGTCCTGGCCCTGCTGGGTAAGGCCATAGGCATCGAACCCGATCTTCTTTGCCATGGCCTGGCGCTGCAGCATCTTGGCACCGGTGGGCGTGGGGGTGACCACGCGCCCCGGGATTCCGACCACGGTCGCTCCCGGCGGCACCGATTTGACCACGACGGAGTTGGAGCCGATGCGGGCGTTGTCCCCGATGTGAACCGGCCCGAGAATCTTCGCTCCCGCACCCACGACCACGTTGTTGGCGAGCGTGGGATGGCGCTTCTCCTTCTGCCAGCTCGTGCCGCCCAGGGTCACGCCGTGGTACAGCGTGCAGTCGTCGCCGATCTCCGCGGTCTCCCCGATCACCACCCCCATGCCGTGGTCGATGAAAAACCGCTTGCCGATCTTGGCGGCCGGGTGGATCTCGATGCCGGTGAGCCAGCGCGCGAGGAGCGACAGCCAGCGCGCCAGCCATTTGAGGCGCCAGCGCCAAAACCGGTGCGCGACGCGGTGCAGCGCAAGCGCGTGCACCCCGGGATACGTGGTGAGGACCTCGAACATGGTCCGCGCCGCCGGGTCGCGCTGAAAAACGCTTTGAACGTATTCGCGTAACGACTGAAACATCGCCAAGCCGATCCGGTGAAACCCGAGATTAGGCCGAGTTCCAAGCGTTCGTGTCAAGCATCGCGCCGCGACTGCTGGATGGCGGTCAGGATGCCGCGCAGGATGTTGATCTCGTTCCGGTTGAGGTTGGCGCGGTTAAACAGCCGGCGCAGACGGCGCATGAGCAGGCGCGGATTGTCCGGATCGAGGAACTGCACCTCGACCAGCACCTGCTCGAGGTGGCGATAGAGATGATGCATGTCCTCGCTCGTGCCGGGCGAGGCTTCATGTGTGCGTGCATCGGACTGCGCGGATTGCGCCGCAAGCAGAATCTCATAGGCCAGTATCTGCACCGCTGCGGCGAGGTTGAGCGAGGGGTAGTCCGGAGAGGTCGGAACGGTCACGAGGTAATGGCAGCGATCGAGCTCATCGTTCGTCAGCCCGGTGCGCTCCTGTCCGAACAGCAGCGCCACCGAACCCGACGCCGCCCCCGCCGCGAGCTTCTGCGCGCATCCCCTGGGGTCGAGCGCCGGCCATTCGATGCGCCGCGCGCGGGCGCTCGTGCCGATGACGAGATGGCAGCCGGCGATCGCATCATCCAGCGTCGGGGCTACCCGCGCGCCGTCCAGAATGTCGACCGCGCCGGTGGCGCGCGCCGTGGCCTCCGGATCCGGAAAGCATTCAGGCGCCACCAGCCAGAGGCTGGCGAGCCCCATGTTCTTCATCGCGCGCGCCGCCGCCCCGATGTTGCCCGGGTGCGTGGTGTGCACGAGCACGATGCGGATATCTGCAAGCGCCATGACGGGTTCGAGGTCGAGACGGGCGTTTCGGCAAACCGGATTCTTCACCGCGCTTTTAACCGAAGGCGCGCGCCGATACAATGCCGTCCGCTTCTGCGTCATTTACAAAGAGACTCTGCATGCATCCCCTGCTCAACACGGCGGTCAAGGCCGCGCGCCGCGCCGGCCGCACCATTATGCGCCACCTCGACCGGGTGGAGCGACTCACCGTCGAGTCCAAAGGACCCAATGACTATGTCAGCGAGGTCGACCGTCAGGCGGAGGCCGAGATCATTCATGTGTTGCGCACGGCCTATCCGGATCACGCCATCCTGGCCGAAGAGACGGGGGCACACTCGGGAAACGACTACTGCTGGATCATCGATCCGCTGGACGGCACGACCAATTTCCTGCACGGCTATCCCCAATTCGCCGTTTCGATCGCGCTGCGCCACAGGGACCGGCTCGAGCATGCGGTCGTGTTCGACCCGCACAAGAACGAGCTCTTCACCGCCTCGCGCGGCCACGGCGCGCAGCTTAACGACCGGCGCATCCGCGTCAGCCGCGTGCCTAATCTCGAACATGCCCTGCTCGGCACCGGCTTTCCGTTCCGATCGAACGAACACCTCGAGGTCTGGATCAATACCCTGCGCGAGCTGCTCGTGCGCACGAGCGGCATCCGGCGCGCCGGCTCGGCCGCGCTCGATCTCGCACACGTGGCCTGCGGACGCTTCGACGGCTTCTGGGAATTCGGCCTCTCCGTCTGGGACATGGCCGCGGGGTGTCTCCTGATTCAGGAATCGGGGGGTCTGGTCGGGGATTTATCCGGCGGTCCGAAGTACCTCGAAAGCGGCAACATCGTGGCCGGCAATCCCAAAATCTACGCGGAGATGCTGCGCCACATCCAGCCCTACCTGCCGGCGGACCTCAAGCCGTAGCGGCTTCTAGCGGCACGCAAGTCTCGAACAATCCCGAGCGGGAGAATTTCCGGAGCAAATAAAAAGCCGCCTCGCGGATTACCCACGAGGCGGCTTCCTTACTGTACGGCTACGCGGTTTAGAGCTTAGTGACCGCCACCGGAGGTCTGCTCAGCCTTGAACACGGCCGGATTCGCCGGCCCCTCGACCGCCAGGATGCCGAGGCCGCCCTTGTACAGACGGGTCAGGGCATGGTCCACCAGCAGGTAGGCGCCCGGGACATCGAGCTTGAACTCGACCACGGTCGCGCCGCCCGGCGGCACCACGGTGGTCTGCACATCGGTCAGCGCCGGGGCGGTGAGCGAGGCCTGGTTGTACACGCGGTCGAAGATCTCGCCGATCACGTGGAAGGCGGAGGTATAGTTCGGGCCGCCGACACCCCAGTAGATACGCACCGTCTCGCCAACCTTGGCCTTCATGGTGAGCGAGCTCCCGTCGAGCGGTGCCACACCGCCATGACCGTTGAACACCACGTACTCCGCCTGCTCGGCGGCCATTTTATCCGGGCTGTGGGTCAACAGCGTGCCTTTGGGAGCGCTTCGAATCTTCTCCACGGTGTAGAGCTCGCCCTGCATCACGTAGAACTCGCGGTCAACCTTCTTCATCCCGTTCTTCGGCTCGACCATGATAAGACCGTACATGCCGTTCGAGATGTGCTGGTGAATCAAGTGCGTCGCGCAGTGATACACGTACACACCCGGATTCAGAGCCTTGAAGCTGAAGGTCTTGGACTGACCCGGAGCAGTCTGAGTGGCGACCGCGCCGCCGCCCGGACCGGTCACGGCATGCAGGTCGATGGAGTGCATCAGCTTGCTGTCCGGAGCGTTCTTGAAGGTCAGTTCGACCGTGTCGCCTTCGCGCACACGCAGGAACCGACCCGGAACCTTGCCATCGAAGGTCCAGAAGTTATATTTCGTACCATCCCCGAGGTCAGCGGTAATCTCCTTGGCCTCGATCGTGATCTTGTGCGTTTTCGGCGCGCCCTTCGCCAGAGGTCCGGGCAGATCCGCCGCATCGCGCGAGATGGTGACAAGCCCACCCTCGGCGGCTACGGAAGGCAGCGCGGCGCCAGCAAGCGCAACACCCAGCACGGAAACAAGTCCCGGCAGGATCCCTGTAAGGATTTTCTGTTTTGGCATTACGATCTCCTTCAAGCGATTTTATGGATTAAGGATTTTAAGGATTATTTTTCAGGCGTATCGAAGGTAACTGGTGAAGCACGAGTCTGCCTGGGTACAGACGGGTGGAATTAGTATCAAATCCAAGACCGGAATACTAGGTCTTTCCTCAAGATACTTTTTGACATACATCAAGCGGGTACCCTTTGAAGATCATTACCGGTGAGCGGCCCGCATCTTTATAATCATTTGCTAATACTATGTCATCGGTCATCGCGCTATTTTTTTAACGATGCAGTTTTCAAGATCAAATTTGTTTCGCTACAGCGAAAGCGAACAGGTCGAAGCCGTCGGCGCGCTCAAGGAATTTCAACAACCGCGCCGTGCGTAGCGACTGATCGCCGTCGCGCAGCGACAGACTCATTCCCGGTTCATACAGTCCGCGCGAAACGAGCAGCGCGGGCGGGTTGTTTACGGCCGCTACCGCGGGCAGCAACAGTGCCGGCGCGTAGCGCGGATGCAGCGAATGAACCTCCGACACCGGGGCCGCCATCACCGCCGTGACCTCGGGCGCCAACAGCTCCACGCCGATTTCAATACGGTCTACCTCGGGATGCTTGAACCAGCGCACGACACCGGCGCTCCAGCGTCCGATCGCATTGACCCGCTGCACACCGATTACGTCGCCGATCCGAACGGCCGTCGCCACGTCGACGACGCGGCTCGAAAGCGCCAGGCCCTGCGGGCCGATGTCCCGGATCTGCCAGCGGTCGATGCGATACAGTGCACGCGCGGGCGCCGCGTTCGCGGAATCGGACGCGATGCCCTCCTCCGCTGGCGCAAACGCGTGCCCCTCGGTGTCCGGTTCAGCCTGCGCGGGTTCGGACGCAGGTCGGCCGCTGCTGAAGAAATGAAGCGCCGGCACGCCGGAGCACAGCGAGAGATAGCCGCGGCGTTTCATGCGCGTATGCTGACGCCGCGCCGCTGCCCCCCAGGCACGCATCATACGGCGCAGGAGGTCCAGACAGGCCTGACCGGTGCAATCGAGACGCAGGTCCCCGGACGAAACGGACTCGCCCTTTTGCAAGCGCAGCATGAAGACGTGGATCGTCTGCACGAGTTCGATGGTGTGCAGTACGCGATGGCCCGTGTCGGTCGACGGCGTCGTATCCGATGAGACGGGAAAAGGAGGCGCATCCGTCGACGTATCCACGAGAAAACAGCCTGCGGCGCCGGCGGGCCGATTTCGCTGCAACCGCGCCTTGGCGGACCAGGTTTCCAGAAACCGATGAATCTGGAAACCCGCGCCCTGCGGCAACTGGTATGGGTTACACAGGCCGAGCAGCAGTATCTGGAGGTAACGCCGCTCGAGGGTAAGCGGCGTCACGTCCGGACCGCCGTCGGGATTATCGAGCGGCTCGTCAAGCCAGCCGTTCGCCTCCGAGTAAAGATACAGCGCGTGGATCTCTTTCCAGACGCCGGCGGGATACGGCAGGTACGCCTGATACGACCGCAGCAGCACCTCGCCGAGCGCGCGCATGGCCCGCTCGGCGGATGCGGCGAGCATCCGGCGTTTCCCCGGGAGCCGCCAGGACTGCTGCATATCCTGCAACGTGCACTTATAGCCGTAGGCCATCTCCCGGTGCAGTTCGCGTGCAAGTTCAGCCCGCGGTCGCATCCGGGCGGTGAGCGCGAGCGGAAGCCGCGCATAGTCGGACAGCAATGCGGAGGAAACCTGCGCCACGGGATCGCGATGCAGCTCCATGAGGTCGAAGCGCCGGGAAGCGTCGAGCTTCATCCGGTTAAGCGCATAGAGTGACTGGTAGAGTTCGCGCGCCGTCTCGGCGGCATCCGCCAGCGGCAGCGTTGCCAGCCAGGCGCGCGCCGCTTTCGGCTCAGTCTCCGCGCTCCAGGCCGATACTCGTTTCGCCGGGATGGAGAAGGTAAATTCCACCGCACAGGCCTCCGAGATCATGGGTGCAGTTGACTGAATTTTTCCGCGCCAATCATACACTACGCGACACCGGCAATAATTACCGGAAACACGCGCGGCCACGATCCATACGGTTATCGCGGCGCCGCGAGGTTACCCGCCGGTGCGGAAATTTGCGCGCCGCACAACGTGCAAACCCCCGGCTTCGATCGGCGAAAGCTGCGGCCGCACACTGCCAATTGATCGCGATCAAGTTACGATACGGCCCCGCTCCGTACAATTCGACCGCGCAAGCGGGGTACGCGCCTCGCGGGTATTCAACCATGCAGACGAAGTTTGTATCATTCGCACGCGTTTTTTTATCTGGAGAGAGGAAATGGCTTACGTCGTCACCGAAAACTGCATCCGCTGCAAATACACCGACTGCGTGGAGGTCTGTCCCGTGGACTGCTTCCACGAGGGGCCGAATTTTCTGGTGATCGACCCGGACGAGTGCATCGACTGCACGCTGTGCGTGCCCGAATGCCCGGTGAACGCAATCTTCGCCGAAGACGACCTGCCCGAGAATCAGAAACACTTCACCCCGATCAACGCCGAGCTGGCCAAGAAATGGCCCGTGATTACCGAGAAAAAAGACGCGCCGCCGGACGCTGCGGAATGGGATAACAAACCCGACAAACTCAAATACCTCGATCGCTGACCGCGCGGTTGCGCGCACCGCTTCTGCGTTACGCGCAAATCGCCTCACCGACCCACAGGCCCGCGCGTGTCGCGTGCCCTCTCCAACCGGCGCATCTTCACGGCTTATTTCGCCAGCGAGAACCGTCCCGACGGCGAAGCCGCCGCCACTCCGAAAAACCCGAACGATCGGGGGTGGGGGGTCCGTAAGGACCGCGGGATAAAAAAAGGCGGCCATCGCGGCCGCCTTTGGGTACTTCAGGGTAACCGACTTACCCTCCACCAGTGAAGCTTCCCTGCTTCATGGGGACATCCCTGCAAAAACTCTAGTGATAATCTGGCTTACATCCATGTTGGCGTCCTTGCCATGACAATCACTATAGACAGGGCGGAAAAAAAATCAAGAATGACTTTGGAGCTATTCAATAAATATATTTTTTTCCTTTAACGACAATAACTTGGCTATAGCACACTATATTCAAAAAAATGAATATAAGTCCTGTGTCCGCGGGTTATTTACGCACCAAAATCGCAGATGAACTCTAAGCATGGGTCTCGGAGCGAGTGACGACGCGGTTGCGCCCAGTCCGCTTGGCGGCATAAAGCGCGGTATCAGCCTCCCGGAACAGCCATTCTCCCGACGCCGCCCGCTCGGGCGCCGGGCCCGCGGTTAGACAGGCCAATCCGATGCTCACGGTGATGTGGATCGGACTTCGTTCGGGCCCCGGAAACGCTCCGGCGGCCACCCGGGAACGCAGACGGTCGGCGATCATGAACCCATGTTGCTCGGTGGTGCCGGGCAAGAGCAGCACGAACTCCTCTCCCCCATAACGCGCGAGTACGTCGGAGCCGCGCAGATCCTGGCCCAACAGCTCGGCCACCCGCTTGAGTGCGTTGTCGCCGATCTGATGCCCGTAGCGGTCGTTGATGTGCTTGAAATGATCGACGTCCACCAGCATGCACGTCAGAGGTTCCTGATGTCGCTCCCAGCGCTCCACCTCCTCGGCCATGCGGCGCTCGAAAAAGCGCCGGTTGGCCACGGCGGTGAGCGGGTCGGTCAGACCGTCGAGCTTCAGGCGTTCGTGGCTCACGGCATTGTCGACGCACAACGCGGTGATCGCCGCAAGGTGCTCCAGGAGGTCCGTCGCCGTGTCCGTCGCGAAATGCAGCGGATCCATACTTGCCTGGTTGAGACAGCCGATCAGCTTCTCCCGCAGCACCAGCGGCGCGAGCGCCATCGACGCCGCCGGCCGGGGAAGGCCCGGGAATAGGAGCGCGCGCATCCGCTCATCCCCACGACCTAGCCGCGGGGTCCAGGGAACAGGGAAAAGCGCATCCAGGGCTTCACGCGTGAGTGGGATAAAAGCGCTCGTCTCGAAATCCTGCGGCTGACCACCCTGCTCCAGGAGGCGCGCCAGCTCGTACTCGGGATCGAGACAGGCAATCGTCACACAATCGATTCCGGGGAAGGCCCCGGGAATATCCGTGATGAGCACGGAGATCAGCTCCCGCAGGGATTGCGAGGCGACCATTTTGAGCTCGATCCGTCGGAAACCGGACCAGATCCGTTCGTTGTCGCGGATCTGTTTGTTGAGTCTTACGATCTCTGGGTCCAGAAAGACGCCTCCTTGGGACGCGGGGCGAACTCAAGGTTCCAATAGCACCGCAGTCCCGACGATCAGGGCGTCGTGGCGGCCCGCGGCGCGGCCTTAAGGCCGAGCATCGCCAACAATCTATCCGGTGGCACGTACCCCGGGACGCGCTTCCCATTGTCCAGGAAGATCGTCGGCGTGCCGCTTATGCCCAGGCGCACGCCCAGGGAGTAGATCCGGGAGACCGGATTGTTGCAGGTCTTCATCTCCACTTTACCTCCCGCTTTGGCGATCCCGACCGCCTTCACCCGGTCGGCCGCGCACCATACGGCCACTGAGCGCTTATAGGTCTCCGACTCCAGCCCGTTACGGGGATACAGCAGGTATCGCACCTTCACACCATGCTTTGTAAGCTCGGGTACATCGAGGTGGAGCTTGGCGCAATACTGACAGTCGACGTCGGTGAAGACGGTGATCGTGCGCTTGGGGTTGTCGGGCCCCATGAGGATCATGTTTTGATCGCCGACCTCGTCAAACAGCTTCAAAACCACTCTCTCACGCCTGCGTTCCGTCAGATTCGCGTGGGTGTTGATTTCGATCATATCTCCGACCAGGAGATGCTTTCCGTCGGCGCTGACATAAAAGATCTGTCCGCCCAGGTCCACTTCATACAGACTGGGTATCGCCGAAGGCGTAAGCCTGAGCCCGGAAAAATCCGTGTCCGGAAACGTCTTGGCGAGCGCCGCCTTAAGCTGGTCGATATCGGGCTCTGCGGAAAGAACGGGGCCGGAAAGCATCACGCTCAGGGACAACACAAGTAGGGTTCGCAGCATTTTTCGTGAATTTAGGGTCAGATTGCTGTGGGAGGTAAGGGGACGGCCTTGAAGATGATGATAGCTACGCAGTGCGCCCAAGGCCAGCGCCAAAGCTCTAAGCCTGCATGACGGAG
>Ga0154833_1024_pt1 | contig 52225 bp, 50 predicted proteins | sample Rifle2008BG16ft_FD_116137 | JGI IMG/M metagenome (GOLD analysis project Ga0154833, IMG submission 116137) | Candidatus Muproteobacteria bacterium RBG_16_65_34 | reverse complement strand
AGGGCGAGCACCACCAAGCCCGCTATGGTGAACCCATTCAGAAAGATTTTCCTGCGTGGGTTTTTTGCTGGATTTACCGCCAGATCTATCATCGCCATACTTTACGCCGTCATCCCACCGATGCACAGCAAACGTGCATGTATGTTACGCCGTTATTGCGATATGACCAGACCTTTTCTATTTGCCCTCCCCCGACCAGTTGTAGCTGCGCAGCACGCCTGCCAGGTCGAAGCGTAGTTGCAGGATCTTGAGCTTGGCGTCCGACATGTCCGGCAACCGGCCTTCGCCGTAGTAGTACGTCCATTCCTCGAAACGATCGCCGCTGGCGTCCACGTGCATGCCCTGGCCGGCGGGCGCGCCGAGCCAGCCGCGCACTTGCGCCTGCGTGGTGACGCCGCGCTCGACCTTGGACTGGACCGCGCGCAGGTCGAAGTCGCGACCGATGGTGACCGAGGCACAACCGGCCAGCATGGCGGCAAACAAGATGGGAACGAGCCTGTATTGATTCCGCATAATCACCTCCGTTCGTGAAAAGTTCAAAGTTCCAAGTTCAAAGTTGAAAACAGCGAGCCTGTTGTTCGGCGTCAGATTTTGCCTTCGAACCTTGAACTTTGAACTTGCAACTTTGAACTATGTTTTACGCCAACAATACAGCAACGATTCCGGTGATGAAAATCCCGTCGAAGGTGCCCGCCCCGCCGATCGAGGCGAACGGCGCGCCGAGGCGGCGGATGTCGTCGAGCCGCAGCAGGTCCGCGCCGATGAGCACGCCCAGCGTGCCGCCGATGTAGGCGAGCGGCGCGCTCGCCTCGGCGTTGAGCAGCATCGCGATCGCCGCCGCACTGAACGGCGCGACAAATATCGGCATGCCGATCCCGAGGCCCGGGATCGGGCGGCTGATGAGGCGGCTGATCGCGGTCACGGCGGCGATCGCCGCGATGACTTGCCAACCGGGAAGCGCCGCATGACCCAGAAGATACAGAGAAAACAAAAGCGGCATCAGGCAGCCGCCGACGTTGACGGCTACATTTGTCCGCCCGGTGAACGCGCGCGCGGGAAAACGCAACAGCCCGGGAAACGGCCGCGGGACGGGCGCCTCGGGCGGGCGCTCCGCGCGCATGGTGAAGAGCGGCAGGTTCACCGCACTCCCCAGGAGCGAGGCGAAGAGCAGCAGAAACGCGGAGCCGGGCGAGAGCCCGAGCTTGTCGAACGCGACCGTGAGCGCCCCGAGCTGCACCACCCCCAGCAGCAGGCCGAGGATAAAAATAAAAACGAGAAACGGCAGCGGGGCGTAGGGGAAACGCATGATCCGTGATTCGTAACTCGTGATTCGTGATTCGTGATTCGCGAATCGGCCCCGGGTCGACATCGCGGACCGTGCTCGTTCCGAACACGGTCCGCGAGTCACGAGTCACGATTCACGCGTCACGGCTTTATCAGCACAAACAGCCGGCCGCCGCGGCGGATGATGCGCAGCAGCACTTCGTCCTTCTTGCCGAGCTTGCCGGCGATGCGTTTGAAATCCGCGATGTTCTTCACCGCCTGGCGGTTGATCTCGGTGATCACGTCGCCCTCCATGCTGCCCGCCTGCGCGGCGGCGCTGTCGGGCGCTATGCCGCTGACGACCACACCGGCGGCGTTCGGCGGCAGACCAAGCTGGCGCGCGATGTCGGCATTGAGGTCGCGCACCTCAAGGCCCGCGAGCGCCGCGCTCTTGCCTTCGTCCTGCGCACTTTCCTCGCCCGCCTGCGCGACCTCCTTCGGCTGCTCGGTGATTTTGGCGTCGACCGTCATCGTTTTCTTGTCGCGGATCAGCTCGACCTTCACGGTCTTGCCGACCGCCGTCTGCGCCACCGTGTTACGCAGCGCGCTCGGGCTCTCCACGGGCTTGCCGTCGAAGGCGGTGATGACATCGCCGTCCTTGAGGCCGGCGGCGACCGCGGGGCTCTCGGCGATCACCTCGCTCACAAGCGCACCCCTGGCCTCCTTCAGGCCGAACTGTTTGGCGAGCTCCGGCGTCACCTGCTGGATGGACACGCCGAGCCAGCCGCGGATCACCTTGCCGCCCTTGATGAGGCTTTGCATCACCGTACGCGCCATGTTCGCGGGCACGGCGAAACCGATACCCATGTAGCCGCCGCTGCGGGAGAAGATCGCGGTGTTGACGCCGATCAGCTCGCCGTGGACGTTGATGAGCGCCCCGCCCGAATTGCCCGGGTTGATCGCGGCGTCGGTCTGGATGAAGTCTTCGTAGTCGGCGATGCCGACGTTGGCGCGCCCCACGGCGCTGACGATGCCCGCCGTCACGGTCTGGTTGAGACCGAAGGGATTGCCGATGGCGAGCACGTACTCGCCGACCTCGAGCTTATCAGAGTCGCCCCAGGGAATGCTGGGCAGGTCCTTGGCGTTGATCTTGATGACCGCAACATCGGACTTGGGGTCGGTACCCACGACCTTGCCGGTGAACTCGCGCTTGTCGTTCAACAGCACCTTGATCTCGTCGGCCTTGGCGATCACGTGGTTGTTGGTGACGATGTACCCGTCGGACGAGACGATCACGCCGGAGCCGAGGCTTGCCTCGCGCCGCTCGCGCGGCATCTGGAAGCGGCGGAAAAATTCGTCGCCGAAGAACTGGCGGAAGAAAGGGTCTTCCATGAACGGGGCCATGTCCCCGCCGCCCTGCGGGGCGCGCACCACGCGCGTGGTGGAGATGTTGACGACCGCGGGGGTCGCGGCCTTGACCACGGTGGTGAAATTGGGGGGCGTGGCGCCGTTAAACGGGAGCTTCGCCTCCTGCGGCTCGCTGTGGGCGGCCGGCAGCCAGTCCATCCGGGCGCTGAGCACAGCCCCCAAAATCACGCCGGCCAGAAGAAACACGCCGGCCACAACGCCGACCCGGAACGAACGCCGATCTAAAGACATGCAAAGCCTCCCGCAGGGAAAACGTTAATGATACACATCACGCATGGAGGGGGAAAACGGGAAAAAGTTCAGCCGGCGGGCGGTCACGCCGCGCCCGCCTTCTGCTTTTCCCCGGTCTTTTTGCGGAATACCAGCTCGTTGCCCACGACGTCGGTGACGATCGTGTCCTTCGGTGCGAAGCGCCCGGCGAGAATCTCCTGCGCCAGGGGGTTTTCGATGCTCTGCTGGATCGCGCGCTTCAGGGGCCGCGCGCCGTAGACCGGATCGAAACCGGCCTCGGCCAGGCGGTCGAGGGCCTTGGGCGTGAGCTCCAGGTCCATCTCGCGCGCCTTGAGGCGCTCGCGCAGGTACTGCACCTGGATCTCGGCGATGCGGTGCAGCTCGCCGCGCGCGAGCGGATGGAACACGACGATGTCGTCGATTCGATTGATGAACTCGGGGCGGAAATGACTGCCCACGATCTGCATCACCGCCTGCTTCATCTTGTCGTAGTTTTCTTCCGTCGCGAGCTCCTGGATCACCATGGAGCCCAGGTTCGAGGTCATGATGACGACGGTGTTGCGGAAGTCCACGGTGCGGCCCTGGCCGTCGGTGAGTCGCCCGTCGTCGAGCACCTGCAGCAGCACGTTGAACACATCCGGGTGCGCCTTCTCGATCTCATCGAGCAGGATCACGGAGTAGGGCTTGCGGCGCACGGCCTCGGTGAGCTGGCCGCCTCCTCGTAGCCGACATAGCCCGGCGGCGCGCCGATCAACCGCGCCACCGAATGCTTCTCCATGTACTCCGACATGTCGAGGCGCACCATGGCCTCGTCGGTGTCGAACAGGAACGCCGCGAGCGCCTTGGTCAGCTCGGTCTTGCCGACACCCGTGGGACCCAGGAACAGGAACGAGCCGTAGGGGCGGCGCGGATCGGAGAGCCCGGCGCGCGAGCGGCGGATGGCGTTCGAGACCACCGCGATCGCCTCGTCCTGGCCGACCACGCGCTGGTGCAGCTCTTGCTCCATCCGCAACAGCTTCTCGCGCTCGCCCTCCATCATCTTGGACACCGGAATGCCGGTCCAGCGCGACACGACTTCGGCGATCTCGTTCTCGGTGACGGCCGAACGCAGCAGCTTCTTCTCGCCACCCTCGACCGCGGTCGCCGCGACCAACTGCTTCTCGAGCTCGGGGATACGCCCGTACTGAAGCTCCGACATGCGCCCGAGGTCGCCCGCGCGCCGCGCGGTCTCGAACTCCTGGCGCGCGCGGTCGAGTTCCTCCTTGACGCGCTGCGCGCCGCTCACCTGCGCCTTCTCCGCCTTCCAGACCTCATTGAGATCGGCGTATTCCTTTCCGAGTTTTCTGATCTCGTCTTCGAGCACGGCCAGGCGCTTGCGCGAGGCCTCGTCGGTTTCTTTCTTCAGGGCCTCGCGCTCGATCTTGAGCTGGATGAGCTTGCGGTCGAGCCGGTCCATGCTCTCGGGCTTCGAGTCGATCTCCATGCGGATGCGCGAGGCCGCCTCGTCCACGAGGTCGATGGCCTTGTCGGGCAGTTGGCGGTCGGTGATGTAGCGGTGCGAGAGCGTCGCGGCGGCGACGATCGCCGGGTCGCCGATATCCACGCCGTGATGCACTTCGTATTTCTCCTTGAGGCCGCGCAGGATGGCGATGGTGTCCTCGACTGTGGGCTCGCCCACCAGCACCTTCTGAAAGCGCCGCTCGAGCGCGGCGTCCTTTTCGACGTACTTGCGGTATTCATCGAGCGTGGTCGCGCCGATGCAGTGCAGCTCGCCGCGCGCGAGCGCCGGCTTCAACATGTTGCCCGCGTCCATCGCGCCCTCGGCCTTGCCCGCGCCGACCATCGTGTGCAGCTCGTCGATGAAGAGAATGACGCGCCCTTCCTGCCGGCCGATGTCCTTGAGCACGGCTTTGACGCGCTCCTCGAACTCGCCGCGGTATTTGGTGCCGGCGATGAGCGTGCCCATATCGAGCGCGAGCAGCCGCCGGTCCTTCAGGCCCTCCGGCACCTCGCCGTTCACGATGCGGCTCGCGAGCCCCTCGGCGATCGCGGTCTTGCCGACGCCGGGCTCGCCGATCAACACGGGGTTATTCTTGGTGCGCCGTTGCAGGATCTGGATGACGCGCCGGATCTCCTCGTCGCGCCCGATCACGGGGTCGAGCTTGCCCTGCTCGGCACGCTCGGTGAGGTCGATGGTGAATCTGGACAGGGCCTGACGACCCTCCTCGGCGTTGGGGTCGTCCACCTTCTGGCCGCCGCGCAGCGCCTCGATCGCCTGCTCCAGGCCGTTCTTCGAGGCGCCGGCTTCCTTGAGGATGCGCCCGAGCTCGCCCTGATCCTCGAGCGCGGCCAGGATGAACAGCTCGCTGGAAATATATTGATCGCCGCGCTTCTGCGCGTACTTGTCGGTGAGATTCAGCAGCTTCGCGAGATCGTTCGAGATATGCACCTCGCCGCCCGCGCCTTCGACCGCGGGCAGACCGTCGAGCGCCTGGTTCAGGCGCGAGCGCAGCTTGTTGATGTTCACGTCGCTCTTGGCGAGGAGGCTGCGGGTGGCGCCGCCCTCCTGATCGAGGAGCGCGGTCAGCGCGTGGACCGGCTCGATGAACTGGTGGTCGCGCCCGAGCGCGAGGCTCTGCGCCTCGGCGAGCGCCAACTGGAACTTGCTCGTCAGTTTGTCCATCCGCATGGGAAAGGCCCCGGTTCGTCAATTCGTATTGTTGCCACTTAAGTGGGGGATAGCACCCGGGCTTTTCAACCCCCGCGGGCCGTTTTCCGCCCCGCGCCCGCCGCCGGCGCCGCCTCATGCGGCGGGGGCGCATCCCGGGGATACGGATAAAGCTCATCGAGGGGGACGCTGCGGCCGGCGGTCTGGACGATGCGCGCGTGCTTGCGCCGAAGCTCGCGGGCATGCGTGAGCCCGCAGGAGTGCGCGATCATGTCGATCTCGGCGTTCATGCTGCGGCAGTAGCTGGCCGCGCGCAGATACTTCTCCCCCACCACGAGCCCGCGTTGCAGGCGCTTGTTGTGCGTGGTGATCCCCGTTGGGCACTCGTTGGTGTGGCACTTCAGGGACTGGATGCAACCGAGCGCGAGCATGAAACCACGCGCGGTGTTGACGAAATCCGCGCCCACGCACAGCGCCCAGGCGGCGCGCGCGGAAGTGACGAGCTTGCCGCTGGCGATAAGGCGGATGCGGGGCATCAGGCGCGCGGTAATGAGCCGGCTCGCCACGAGCGGCAGCGCCTCGGCGAGCGGCAGGCCCATGTGGTCGGCGAGCGCCTGGGGCGCGGCGCCGGACCCGCCTTCGCCGCCGTCGATGGTGAGAAAGTCCGGTGCCGCCTCCGGACCCCGGCGCAGCACCGCCTCGATCAACTCGTCCACGAACTGCTCGCCGCCGATCGCGGTCTTCACGCCCACCGGCCGTCCGCTGAGCTCGCGCAGGCGCGAAACGAAATCGAGCAACTGGTCGATATCGGCGATGTCGGTGTGGCGGTTGGGACTGACGGAATCTTCCCCTTCCGAGATGCCGCGGATCGAGGCGATCTCGGACGTTACCTTGGCGCCCGGCAGAATCCCGCCCTTGCCGGGCTTCGCTCCTTGCGAGAGCTTCACCTCGAAGGCCTTGACCTGCGCCCCGAGCTCCCGCGCGCGCACGGGAGAGAACTCGCCGTGCAGATCGCGGACGCCGTACTTGGCGGTGCCGATCTGAAAGATCAGATCGCAGCCGCCCTCCAGATGCTGCGGCGACAACCCGCCCTCACCCGTGTTGAGCCAGCAACCGGCCAGCGCCGCGCCGCGCGAAAGCGCCTGCACCGCCGGCGCCGAGGCCGCGCCGTAGCTCATGGCGCTCACGTTCATGACGGAGCGCCCGAGGAACGGCTCCTTGCAATAGCCCTCGCCGATCGCGAGCGGCGGTGTGGGCGCGCGTTCTTCCTCCAGCACCGGAAAGGCGGCGTTGACGAAGATGAGCGAGCCCGGCTCGCGCAGGTCGTTGGTCGAACCGAAGCCGATGGTGCCGCCCAGGCCCTTGGCGCTGCGGTAGATCCAGGAGCGCGTGGCGCGGTTGAACGGCATCTCCTGGCGGTCGCCGGCGAAGAAATACTGGCGCAGAAACTCGCCCTGCCGCTCCAGGGCATAGCGCAGCCGCCCGATGACGGGAAAGTTGCGCCGGACCGAGTGCTGCTTCTGGAAAACATCCTGCACGTACATGACGGCGAGCACGAGCATGGCGAGACCCACCGCCCAGCCGAGGGAAACGATGACGCTGCCGATCGTGGCCGTTATGCTCGCAAGGTCCATGGTCGTGAATCGTGATCCGTGAACGGTGAGCGGTGACTCGTGAATCCGTGACTCGTGAACCTCAGTCCTCAGCACTCAGTCCTGATCCCTGAACCCCGACCCCTACTTCTTCTCCCCAGCCAGAATCCCGGCAAGCTGGTGCAGAAAGTGCTCGGCCGATTCGCCTTTTTTATAGTATAGATGGGCGTGGGGGATGAGCCGGGCGCGGGAGCGCAGGAACACGGCCGGCAGCGTGAGGCCCTTGCCGCGCACACCCTCGACGCGCACGGGGAAAATCGGCGCGGCGGAGACCCGCGCCAGCAGCGCAATCCCACGCTTGAGCGCAACCGGAGGGTGATGGTCGAGGTGGATGCGCCCGTGCGGAAAAAGCGCCACCACCTCCCCCGCCTCGAGCGCCCGGCGCGCGGCGACGAACGCGGCGCGCGGATCGCGGCTGCGCTCGACCGGGATGCAGCCGATCGCGCGAAAGAACCACTTGAGCCACCAACGCTCGTATTCCTCGCGCGCGATGAGAAACCGAAGCGGGCGGCGGCTGGCGGCGCACAGCAACAGCGGGTCGAGCCCCGAGACGTGGTTACTGGCGACGAGCGCCGGACCGCTCCGCGGAAGCCGGAGTTTTCCGTGGCGCAGGCGATGGAACTTGCGGCAGAAAATCCGGATGAGGCCGTCGAGGCGGTTGATCCATTTGCCGCCCCAGTCGGCGGCGTTCGCCTTTTCGCACACGGCAATTGCCCGGCGCCACAGGACAACAAGCGCCAGAACAGCGGCGACGCCGATCCCCAGCCCCTCAGGCAACGTCCGCCTCTCCCGGCGTGAGCGCCGCCGCGCGCCCGCGGCGCTCATCGACCGTCATGAGTAGAAGAAATCCCGCGATGAAAAACACCGTGGTGGCGAGCAGCGCCAGGCGATGATCGCCGTGGGAAAAATAGGTCACGAGACCGTAGCTCACGGGCCCGACGATGGCGGCGAGCTTCCCGGCGAGTCCCCAGAGGCCGAAGAACTCCGCGGTGCGCGCGGGCGGCGAGAACTGCCCCACCAACGCGCGCCCGGCCGACTGGCTCGAGCCGAGCGCCACGCCCACGAGATTGGCCACGACCCAGAAGCCCGCGCGGCTTTCGGTGAAATAGGCGAGCACCAGCGCCGCGATCCAGACCGCAAGCGTCGCCGCGAGCGTCGGCACCGAACCCAATCGGTCCTGCAGATGGCCGAAGGCGAAGGCCCCGGCCGCGGCCGTGAGATTCACCACCAGGATCATCACGATGGTCTCCTGGGTGCCGAAGCCCATCACCTGCTGCGCATATACCGCCGCGAGCACCACCACCGTATTGATGCCGCTGTAGTACACGGCCAGCGTGAGCAAAAACCGGAAGAGATCGCGGTAGTGGCGCGCGTGCGCAAGCGTCTCGCGCACGCGCGCAAATCCGACGCGCACGAAGCCCGCGCCGGCCGGCAGCGGCTGCGGGCGCGCGCGCTCGCGCAGCCAGAGGAAGGTGGGCAGCGCCGCCACCGCAAACGCGCCCGCGGTGATGAGCATCGTGACCGGCACGAACTGCGCCGCCCCCTGCCCGCGCGCCTCCGCCCAGGCGATGTACATAAGGCACAGCCCCAGCACGAGCATGCCGCCGAAGTAGCCGAGCGACCAGCCATAGCCGGAGATGCGCCCCATGTCCTCGGTCTTCGCGATTTCGGGCAGAAACGCGGCGATCAGGTTCTCGCCGGTCGCGAACATGAAGGCCGAGGCGACGATCAGCGCCATACCGAGCGCCACATCGCCCGGACCAATGAGTGCCAGCAACCCGGTGAACAGCACGCAGCCGGCGGTGGTGATCGCAAGAAATCGTTTCTTGTACGCCGAGCGATCGGCGATCGCGCCGAGCACCGGGGCGCTGGCGAGCACCAGAAAATTGGTCACGCCCATGGCGGCGGTCCACAAAAGCGTCGCGGCGCCGTTGCCCGCGCCGCCCGCCACGACGCCGACGAAATAGGCGCTGAACACGGCGGTGAGCACGACCGTGGTGTAGCCGGAGTTGGCGAAGTCATACATCGCCCACGCGAGGATCTCGCGGCGCGCCACGGGCGCGGCGGGGTTTGGCGTTGCGGGTCGGTTCACCGGCTCCCGGGGCATCAGGGGCTTATTGTTGTCACGCTCAGGATAGCAGGAACAAACCGGCGACGCTCAAGCGGAAACGGGGTTGGCCTCGGACGGGACGATCTCGGCGCACGCCGCGCAGGTCTTGGTGGCGGCGTACTCGTGCACGACGCGCAGCACCTCGGCGCAATGGGGATAGTTCACGCGGTAGTAGACTTCCTTGCCGCGCTTCTCGCATTGCAGCACTTCGGCGTTGCGCAGGACCTTCAGGTGATGGGAGATGGCGGGGCGGCTGAGCGGGAACAGGCGGGCGATGTCGTTGACGCAGATTTCCTCGTTCGGCTCGAACACCAGCAGGATCTGCTGGCGGGTGGTGTCGCCCAGGGCGAAAAAAAAGCGGGAGAACTGTTCCCAACCGTCGGGCAAGCGGTCGGCGAACTCGGAATTCATGCAGTACCACGCAGATGACGCATTCCAACACCGGATCGGGTGGTCGAGGCGGACGCAAGCATACCTTAACCGGAAACCATGTCAATATATTCGAAAGTACTGATATGCCGTTTATACTTGCGGAGAAACCGGAGAGATTTGGTTAGACTCGCGCGCAAAGTCGGAGCCAGCCCGGCGGATTCGATCAAGCTTCCGCCGTCGTGTCATTTTGCGCCCGGGTCGCCGGGGATCGGGGGGCCCCGCTCAAGAACAATACATGATCGATCGCTATTCATGATGTCACCCACCGCTACATCCGCCCGCTCGAAGCTACTTATCGGTTTGTCGCTGATTGTCTTCCTGGTCACCGAAGCGTCGGCAGCTTCTTCCGATACCGCCGCGGCGGCCAATACCTTCCTGTGGCTCGCCGTGCTGCTCCTGCTCGCGAAGATCTCTGGCCTGATCGAGAAGCTCGGCCAGACCGCCGTCCTCGGTGAACTGCTGATCGGCGTGCTGCTCGGGAATCTTTACCTGCTCGGGATCGACATCGTGGAGCCCGCCAAGTCGGACGGGGTCATCGCGTTCCTGGCCGAGCTCGGTGTCGTCATTCTGCTGTTCCAGATCGGGCTCGAGTCCAATATCGCGACCATGCGCAAAGTCGGCGTAGCGGCGCTTCTGGTCGCCGCCATCGGCGTTGCGGTACCCTTCGCGCTCGGATCCTACCTGGTCGGACCGTGGCTGTTGCCGGGGCTTTCCGATAATACCTACCTGTTTATCGGTGCGACGCTCACGGCGACATCCGTCGGCATCACGGCGCGTGTGTTCCGCGATCTCAATGTAGTGAAATCGCATGAGGCGCAAATCGTCCTCGGCGCGGCCGTCATTGACGATGTGCTCGGCCTGATCATCCTGGCCATCGTTTCCGCTATCGCCAAGGCAGGCAGCGTGGGCGCGGGGGAGATCGTCTGGATCACGCTCAAAGCGGTGCTCTTCCTCCTCGGCGCGATCGTCATCGGTAACCGCGTCGCCCCGCTGGCCAGCCGCTGGATGTCAAAAATCCACACCGGCGTCGGCATGAAGTTCTCGATCCTGATCGCCTTCTGTCTGATCTTTGCCTGGCTCGCACACCTGCTCGGCCTGGCGCCGATCGTCGGCGCCTTTGCCGCGGGCCTGGTGCTCGATGCGGTGCAGTTCCGCGACTTCGCCGAACCGGAGCTGGTGGCCGACATACGCCGCGCCGTCGCAGACGGCGATCCCGAGACGGCGCGCCAAGTGCGCCAGACGCTCGCGCACCACGAGAGCCACAACCTGCAAGCGCTGATCGAACCCGTCGGACATTTTCTGGTTCCGTTGTTTTTCGTCTACACCGGGCTGCAGGTCAAACTTGACGAGCTTTTCAACCCGGCCATCCTCGCCACCACATTGGGCATTACGATCGCCGCGATCGCCGGGAAACTCCTGTCCGGCCTCGCCGCCGGACCGGTCAACAAATGGGTCGTGGGCTGGGGGATGGTGCCGCGGGGCGAAGTCGGCTTGATCTTCGCGGTCACGGGCAAAGCGCTCGGCGTCGTGAGCGACGGGGTCTTCGCGGTCATCGTCGCGGTCGTTATTCTCACGACCCTGCTGACGCCGCCGGTCCTGACCGCCGTGATTCGGCGCGCGGAAAAACGCGGGAAATGATACCGGATGCCCCGTGCGATCGACGCGACCTGTCCAGATGTCCACGCTGACACTTCCCGACGACATCGCCGAAACCGTGCGCCGCGCACTCGCCGAGGACGTGGGCGCGGGCGACCTGACGGCGGACCTCATTCCCGCCAACATCCGGGCTCAAGCCCAGGTCATCACCCGCGAGGAGGCGGTGCTCTGCGGGCAAGCGTGGTTCGAGGAGGTCTTCCGCAGTCTCGACAAGCGCGTGCGCGTGGAGTGGCTCGCGCGCGACGGCGAACGCGTGCGCGCGAACCAGATCCTCTGCACCCTCGAAGGGCCGGCGCGCGCGCTGCTCACCGGCGAGCGCACCGCGCTCAACTTTTTGCAGACCTTATCCGGCACCGCGACCGTGACGCGTCGCTACGTGGACGCGGTGCAGGGCACGCGCGCGCAGATCCTCGACACGCGCAAGACGCTGCCGGGCCTGCGCGGCGCGCAGAAGTACGCGGTGCGCTGCGGCGGCGGGCAGAACCATCGCATGGGCCTGTACGATGCGATCCTCATCAAAGAGAACCACATCGCCGCGGCGGGCTCCGTCTCGGCCGCGGTGCGCGCGGCGCGCGCCGCCGCCCCCGGGGGCACCACGGTCGAGGTCGAAGTGGAAAACCTCGAACAGCTCAAGGAGGCGCTCGCGGCCGGCACCGACCGGCTGCTGCTCGACAACTTCAGCCTCAAGCGCCTGCGCGAGGCGGTGCATGAGACGGCCGGACGCGCGAAACTCGAGGCCTCGGGCGGCATCACGTTCGAGAACCTGCGCGCGATCGCCGAGACCGGCGTCGATTACATCTCCATCGGCGCGCTCACCAAGCACGTGCGCGCCGTGGACCTGTCGCTGCGCTTCATGGCCTGAGGGGTTCGCGCGCCGCGGACCCGGACACGCGCCCGAGGTACGCCACGAACCGCTCGCGATACTCCGGCCGCAGGAAGGCCCCGATGTGCCCGCCGCCCGGCACGATCCAGAGTTCCTTGGGCTCTTGCGCCGCCTCATACAGCCGCTGCCCGTCGTGCAGCGGCACGATCGCATCCCGGTCGCCGTGGATCACGAGCAGCGGGATGGGGCTGATCCGCGCCATCGTGTAGACCGGGCTGTAGTCGTCCGACACCGACCAGGCGATCGGCCACTGCAACGGCCACGTGAGCCAGAAGCCCGCGGCCTTCTCGCGCGCGATGTCGCGATAGCTCGCGGGCGCGCTCTCGACCACGAGCGCGCGGATATGCGCGCGGTGCGGCGAGTGCGCGACGTAATAAGACGCCAGCGCCCCGCCCAGGCTCTGCCCGAAGATGACGATTCGGCTCCTGCCGATTCCGGGCCGATCCAGGAGATAGCGCATGGCGGCCTCGATATCCGCCTGCGCGCCCGCCATCGACGGCGTGCCTGCGGACGCGCCGTAGCCGCGGTAGTCCAGCAGCAGCACGTCGAATCCGCGCTCCGGCAGCCAGTAGACGCTGCCGATGTGCGTGCTGATGTTCTCGGCGTTGCCGTGCAGAAACAAGATGGTGCCGCGCGCGGCGGCTTTGGCCGGCAGGAACCAGGCGTGCAGCGAAACACCGTCGGCGGTTTTCAGCCGCACGTCCTCGTAGGCGAGCCCGATGTCCGCCGGCGTGCGCACGTGCTGGCGATACGGCTGGAAGAGCAACTGGGTGCACCCGGCAAGCAGCGCCGCGGCCAACACGAAAAGTAAAAAAGTTCTTCGCATCAGTCCGCCTCCGGACAAAATCTGAATAGACAGGATTAACAGGATTTCTCAGGATTTACAGGATTACTTCAAAAAAATCTTTAATCTTGTTAATCCTGTTAATCCTGTCCAACTTAATTTTCTTTAGAAATACCAGTTCCAGAACACCCCGGCCGTACTCCAGCTGCAGTCGAACTCGCGGCGGCGCGCAAGCTCCAGGCGCAGCGCGCTGTTGCGGGTAACGGCGTAGCGCTGATCGAGCGCGACTTCGCCCGCCTTGTGCACATCCCCAAGCTCATAGCGCAGCGCGCGGGCGAAGAGGTTCACCCGCCAGCGGTCCGAGAAATCGGCGAGCAGTCCGATGCTCGGACCGATCCCGAATGCGTAGTCTTGCCGATACCGTCCGCTGATGTCGAGCGCGCCTTCCACGAAACCGTAGGCGAGCGCGCCGGACACGGGCTCGGCGGCGAGACCCGCCCCGGTGTTTAGGCCGAAGACGAGCGGCCGCGAACCGTCGGCGAGCGTCTTGCGCCGCCACCCGATGTTCACCTTCCACGAAACCGGCTTCAGCAACTCGTCGCGCGGCGCCAGCGAGGCGATATCGAGCGGATCGAAACGCTCGACCTTGATCGCGTCGTCGCCTTCGGTGCGCCGCAACCCGAGACTGAAGAACTCGATCTGCGCGCCGCGCACGTACCCCTCCTGCGGATCGAGCAGATCGTGATATGCGGCGCGCAGGCGCAGCTCCTGGAAACTTCGCCCGTCCTCGCGCCCGAAGCCGAGCCCCACGCGCGCCGAGCCGTGGCCCTCGTCCGGGCGAACGACCGGCGTCGGTACCGGCTCGACCGGGTTGACCTCCAGGCGACTGCGCGCGATCAGGAATTCGCGCAACCGCGCCGACGTCGCGGGCGGAAGCTCCGCCTTGGCGCGCCGCCCGCCGAGGCGCTCGTAGTCGAGATACTCGAACGCCAGCTCCAACACCCGCGCCTGCTCGTCCGCGGGCAGATCCCGCAGCCGCGCATCCGTGAGCGCGGGTTTGCCTTGCGCCAACTCCTTGGCGAGCGGCAGGCGCTTGCCGTCCATGAGGCGCTGGCGGTGTTTGAGCCAGGTGCTGCGCGCGGGACGGTAGGTCGCCCGCGTGAGCAGCCCCTCCTCGATCGTCACCGCGCGCACGGTATCGGAGGGAATCGCCCAGGCCTTGAAGCGATCGGTCAGATTGAGCCCCGGCCGCGCGACCTCGAACAGCGACAACAAATGATAGGAACAGTTCTCATCGAAGAAGTAATAATCGAAGCGGATCGGCCCGAGCTCCCAGACGTGCATCAGCAGCCGGTCGATTTCGCCCGGGGTGAAGTTAAGCTCGTACTCCCAGATGTCGCGATTCTCGAGGTCGTTGTATTCCGTGACCTTGACGTAATACGGCGAGATCGAGAACACCCCCGGATAACCGCCGAAAAGACCTTTGACCGCGAAGATGAGCCCGCTGGTCTCATCGGTCAGGGCGGCATAGTTGATGGCGTAGGCCAGCAGCCGCGTGCGCTCGTCCTGATCCTTGGCGTCGACGCGCAACAGCGTATGGCCGTAGAGCGAGGCCGGATTGTTGAGATAGGCCGCCGGGAAGATGAGCGTGAGCGCGTGCGGATTCAGGGCGGCGCGCCAGTTCTCGAACCGCCGGCACGGCTGCTCCGGCAGGCGCCGGGGATCGAAGCGAAGCTCCTCCTTCAGCCAGCGGTAGCGCGCGATGAAGGCGCACTGCGGATTCTGTTCCTTGTCGGTCTCCTGCTTGTCCGAGAAAAAGCCCGCGAGCGTCGCCTCAAGCTCGGCCTGCGGGTTTGTCTGGCCGTCCGGGGCGTTGAAGAACCGGGAGTCGTCCGCAAGGCTTTTGACGCCGGGCCAGACCAGACGCGGCTTGTAGTGCAGGAGCGCATGCCACTCGGGACGCTCGGCGAGTCGTTGCACGCGCGTCTGCTCGACGAGCTCCCGAAGATATTCGTCGGCGGAGGCGAAGGCCGCCGGCCACGGCAGCAGCCACAGGAGCAGCGGCATCAGGCGACCGGGCATGGCGCACGTTCGTTTCGCAGGCATAAAAAAACAGCACCCAGTGGCGAGCCACCGGGTGCCGTCAGGACATGCAGCTGTCTACGTTAGATCTGAGCGGAATATTGCGCGAGCGCACCGTCCGCCGCCAGCACCTGTTTCAGGGAGGCGAGCAAATCGTCCGTCTTCACGTTCTCGGAGGCGAAGATGCGGGCGAAGTTCTCTTTCGTGGCGTGGAAGAACGCCGGCTTGTGCTCGTCGCGCACGCCGATGAGCGACGCCAGCGAATCCAGGGTCTCGCCGTGGCCGACGGACATATCGCGGGCGAGCTTCTCTTTGTTGCCGTCGATGAACATCGCGGTCTTCCAGTTGGACTTCACCACGCCGTCCTGGGTGCAGCCCGAGGTACCGGAGGTGATGCCAAAGGTCTGGTTGCCGGAGGTCCCGTTCGTGGTCGCCGCCAGCACCTGCGGCGCAACGCCATTCTGACCGTCGAACAGCTTGGCACCCCATCCACAACTTCCGGTGTTGTTCTCTCCGGCGGCCATGGCGGCTGCGGGAGCCAGGATGATGACCGCGGCAAGTACGAGCTTCTTATTCATGTAAATCCTCCTGATTCATCGATTGAGGGAGCAGAAATCACGTCCAACCCTACTTCTTATAGGCGCCCGCCTCCGGGGGTGTCAAGCGATCGGCCTCGGGCCGTGGACCGTATGACAAGCCCTTACCGTACGCGAAAAACCGGCGCCCGTAACGGCCGTCGCTATTTATAGACCTTACGTCGGAAAAGATCGCGCCGGCTGACCAGGCGGTCGAGGAACAGCAGCCCGTCCAGATGGTCGAGCTCGTGTTGCACGGCACGCGCCTCGTAGTCGACGCAGCCGTATTCGCGGTACCCGCCCGTGGCATCCTGCGCCCGCAGGCGGATGTGCCCGGCGCGCGCGACGTTGCCGGTGTAGTCCGGCACCGAGAGGCAACCCTCGCGCCCGACGACCTCGCCGCCGCGCTCGAGGACCTGCGGGTTGACCAGCACGAGCCGGCCGTTGTGACGGACGCCCGGCCTCGAGGACACGTCCACGATCGCGATGCGTTGAAACCGGCCGACCTGCGGCGCGGCCAGCCCCACGCAGCCGGGGTACGCGCGCATCGTCGCCTCGAGGTCGGCGAGGAGGCGCCGCAGGTCCGCGGCGAATTCCGTCACCGGAGCGGAAACCTGCTTGAGGCGCGCGTCGGGGTAATGCAGGACTTCGAGAACCGCCATGCACCCTATCCCACCAGGGTGTCGATCGGCGTGAGCCTCACTTCGATGCCGCCGGCGCGTATCGGCGCAAGCGCCGCTTCCAGCACTCCGACACCGTCACGCGCGTAGCCGTCGATGGTCATGATGTAGATCGGCTCGGCCTCGGTGCCGGCGACATCCGATTCGAGATCCAGGATGTTGAGCCCGGCGCCGGCCAGGGCCTCGGTCACCTGCGCCACGATGCCCGGCCGGTCGGCGCCGTACACCGCGATGCGCACGTTCGGTTCCAGGTGCTCGTGCAGGCGCCCCTCGATCGCGTCCACGTGCACGCGCAGCGCGAGCTCGCGCGCGAGCGGCGCCATCAGGCGCTCGAGCTCATTCGCCTCGGCGTCGATCTGCACCATCAGCATGATGGTGAAGTTGCCACCGAGGCGCGCCATGGAGGCCTCGCCGAGGTTCGCGCCGCCGCGATAAAGCGCCTCGGTCAGCCCGGCGACGATACCCGGCCGGTCCTTCCCCACCACGGTCACCATATACCAGCGTTTCATGATCCGCGCTCCGTTGATCCTAAAAACGGCGTTTAACCGCAGATTAACGCAGATTAACGCAAATGAATCGTGCCGTTGATGCACCGAAGGCATTCACCCTTTTAGTGGGCTGACGGATACAGGCAGAGCGCATTGAATATCCGCGTTTATCTGCGTTCATCTGCGGTTAACTGCTTTTTCTAGGTTGATTAATGCAGCAGAACATCCGCGACGACAATCACCGCCACGCCGAGCCCGATGAGCCCGATCTGCTGCACGGTGGCGCTGAACTCGGGCCGCTTGTGCAGCCCCGGGATCAGATCCGCGACCGCGATGTAAATGAAGCTCGAGGCGGCGATGGCGAGCACATACGGCACGACGGAGAGCGCCAGCGCGAGCGAAAAATACGCCGCGATACCGCCGACGACCGTGGTGAGGCTCGAGAGCACGTTGTAAAACAGCGCCCTCGCGCGGCTGAATCCACTGTGCAGGAGGATGGCGAAATCGCCCAGCTCCTGCGGGATCTCGTGCGCGATCACGGCGAGGCTCGTCACGACGCCGAGCTTGATGTCGGTCAGAAACGCCGCGGCGATCAGCACGCCGTCGACAAAGTTGTGGATGCCGTCGCCGATCAGAATGAGATTGCCGGCCGCGGCCTTGCGCGCCTGTTCGATGTTCGGCGCATGGACGATCGCCCGTTCCGATCCCGCGCCCGTCGCGGCGTCGGCCTCTCCGTGCACCTCGGTCGCTCCCGACGTCCCTGCCGTCCCCGCGCTGTACAGGGATGTACGAGTGTCGCGAGAAGCAGGATGCTGAGAGCGACCGACATTTGTACCTCCGTGTACATCACAGTCCTGCACGTGGCAATGGCGCCAGAGCACCATCTTTTCGAGCAGGAAAAAGCCGAGCAGCCCGAGCAGGACCGCGGCCGTAATTCCATACGTCTCCCGCGGGCCGACGCCCTCGAGCGCACGCGGCAGCAGCCCCAGGAAAGACGCGCCGAGCAGCGCGCCGATGGCGAAGCTCACGAGCGGGCCGAGCAACTGCGTGCGCCGCGCCTCCGGCACGAGCAGAAAACCGGCCGCCGCCAGCACGCTCAGCACGCCGCCAAGGGCGGTGAAGGCCACGATCCAGACGATAAGCGAATCCACGGACAGGTTGCGTCTTTCGGAAAGCGCGCATCATACCCCAGCCCGCCACCGGCAGGTACTGAAGTGCCGGCTCATTCCAGCCAGATCAACGACGCCATGCGCCCGCAGGTGCCGTCGCGCCGGTGCGAGAAGAATCTGCCCGCCTCGCGCAACGTGCAGTGCCCGCCGCCGTAAACCTCCCGCACGCCCAACGCGCCCAACCGCTGGCGGGCAAGCGCATACATGTCCGCCAGCCAGCGCCCCGCCGCGCCCGGCGCAAACGCCTGTGCGGCCTCCGGATCTGCGCCGAGGAAAGCGTTGCGCACGTCATCGCCCACTTCATAAGACTGCGGCCCGATCGCGGGACCGAGCCAGGCCGACAAGTTCTCGCCGGGGATCCCCAGCGCCCGAACTCCGGCCTCGATCACGCCCGCCGCGAGTCCGCGCCAGCCGGCGTGCAGCAGCGCCACCTTCGTGCCTTGCCGGTCGCACAGAAAAACCGGCAGGCAGTCGGCGGTAAGCACCGCGAGCACCACGCCGGGCTTGCCGGTCCATGCGCCGTCCGCGGTCGCGCCCGTCTCCGCCGCCGCGCCGTCCACGACATTCGTGCCGTGCACCTGCCTGAGCCACAACGGTTCGGACGGGAGCTTCAGCGCCGCGCGCAGCAGCGCGCGGTTACGCCGCACCGCTTCCGGGTCGTCGCCGACGTGGTCGCCGAGATTGAGCGATCCGTACGGTCCGCGGCTCACGCCGCCCGTGCGCGCGGTCGTGACCGCGCGCACGTTTTTGGGCGCGGACCAGTCGGGGTAAATAAATTCGGGCATTTCGTTCACTCCGGCCGAGCCGCCTGCGAAAAAAAGACGTAGCGTGCGCTGCGCGCACGTTTAAACCAAAAAACGGCATTTGCGAATCCACCCAACCCGGAATATCCCCCTCACCCTACCCTCTCCCGGAAGGAGAGGGTAATCAATTCGTGCGCATGGCGCACGCTACTCGGCGGCCTTCGCATCCGCGGCCAGCACCTCCATCAGCTCGCTCATGTCCCGCGGCACGGAGGCGGTCCATTGCATCTGCTCGCCGCTCGCCGGATGGATCAGCGTGAGCTTCACCGCATGCAGCGCCTGACGCTTGAAGCCGCGCAGGGTCTCGATGAGCTTCCCGCCGGCGCCCTTGGGCAGGAGCAGCCGCCCGCCGTAGGTGGGATCGCCTGCCACCGGATGGTGCAGGTGCGCCATGTGCACGCGGATCTGGTGCGTGCGGCCGGACTCGAGGCGCACCTGCACCAGCGTGTGCGCGCGGTATTTTTTGAGCACACGGTAATGGCTCACGGCCTCCTTGCCGCGGGTCGTGACCGCCATGCGCGTGCGGTCGCGCTGGTGGCGCCCGATCGGCGCTTCGATCGTGCCGCCCGCGACCAGCACGCCGTTGACGATCGCCACGTACTCGCGCCCCATGGTTTTGTCCTGGAGCTGCGCGGTGAAACTCTGGCGCGCACGCTCGGTCTTGGCGACGACGAGCAGTCCCGAGGTGTCCTTGTCGAGCCGGTGCACGATGCCGGCGCGCGGGAGCCGCGCGAGCTGCGGCGCATGATGCAGCAGCGCGTTGAGCAGCGTGCCCTCGGGATTGCCCGCGCCCGGATGCACGACGAGGCCCGGCGGTTTGTTGACGACCAGAAGCTCGTCGTCCTCATAAACGATGTCGAGGGCGATCGGCTGCGGCAGCCAGTCCGTCTCCTTGGGCGGCGGGATGCGGATCTCCACCAGCTCGCCCCCCGCGACCTTGTCGCGCTTACGCGGCGCGCGCCCGTCGAACCGCACGCGGCCGTCCTCGATCCACTGCTGAAGTTGCGAGCGGGTCACCTCCGGGAACAGCCGCGCCAGCGCCACATCGAGCCGCTGGCCGGCGTGGTCTTCGGGAATACGGATGCTGCGGATCGGGGGTGTGGGGTCGCTCATTTGCCGGCTTCACGCCGCGGGGAAATCAGGATAAGCTTCGGCCTCATTCTGCCGCATTCCGCTCAAGGTTCAAGCAAAATCATGCAACGCCATGTAAGACTCGCCGTCGTCTGGGCCGCGCTGCTGCTCGCCGGCTGCGCCGCAATCGAGGACCCCACCAAAGACTGGACACCGGAGCAGTTTTACAAGGCCGGTGAGGAAAAGATCGCGGGCGGCGACTACGACACCGCCGTCAAACACTTCGAGGCCCTGCAGGCGCGCTACCCCTACGGCCGCTACGCCGAGCAGGCGCAGCTCGAAATCGCCTATGCCTATTACAAGGCCGACGAGCCGGCGCCCGCCATCGCCGCCGCCGACCGCTTCATCCGCCTGCACCCGACCCACCCGAACGTGGACTACGCCTATTACCTGAAAGGGCTGACGAACTTCCGCGGCGAGCGCAGCTTCGCAGCCTCGCTGTTCGGTCAGGGGGACGATCTGGTCGACCGCGATCCCAAGGGCACGCGCGATGCGTACAACGACTTCCGCGAGCTGGTGGATCGCTTCCCCCGGAGCCGTTACGTGGAGGATGCGCGCAAGCGCATGGCCTATCTGTTCGACGCCCAGGCGCGCTACGAGATCGCCGTGGCGCGCTTTTATTTCGACCGCGGGGCCTATGTCGCGGCCGTCAACCGGAGCAAGTACGCGCTGGAGAACTTCGCCCGCACGCCCGCGACCGAGGATGCGCTCGGGCTACAGGCGATGTCGTACAAGGCGATGGGGCTCAACGAGTTGATGGAGGACACGCTGCGGGTGCTGAAGCAGAACTTCCCGAACAGTCGATATCTGAATGAGGTACGAGATACAAGGGCCGAGATACGAGAAAAGTGATTTAACCCCGCGCTTCTTCCCCTCGTCCCTCGCCTCTCGTACCTCGTCCCTGCCGTTATATCGCCTCCGCCCCCTGCTCCCCGGTGCGGATGCGGATCACCTGCTCCACGGGATAGACGAAGATCTTGCCGTCGCCGATCTTGCCGGTGCGCGCCGCGCCCGTGATGGCCTCGATGCAGCGCTCGACCTCGTCGTCCTTCACCACCAGCTCGATCTTCACCTTGGGCAGGAAATCCACCACGTACTCCGCGCCGCGGTACAGCTCGGTGTGGCCCTTCTGCCGCCCGAAGCCCTTGACCTCGGTCACGGTAAGCCCGCTCACGCCCGCCTCGGAGAGCGCCTCGCGCACGTCATCGAGTTTGAACGGCTTGACGATCGCTTCGATTTTTTTCATCGGCATTGCCTCAGGTCACTGTTAGCAGTCAACGAGTATGAATTTTCGACGCAAAGTCGCAAAGACGCAAAGATTTATTCACTTAAGGGAACCTCTAAAAATTCCCGTTATTCACGGTACACCGGCCCACCGCAGCGCCGTAGAGGCACAAAGCTACTGAAACAAAAATGGATTTTCTCTGCGTGCTCTGCGTTCTCTGCGGTGAAAAAGATCTTTCCAGTTATTTTTAGAGGTTCCCTTAATTCTCCGGGCTTTTCTTTGCGCCTTCGCGTCTTTGCGTCAAACAATATTATAGGCCTTTACCCCCGCCGCCATAGCCCGAGGTGATGGGGTAGCGGCGGTCGCGCCCGAAAGCGCGCGGCGTGATGCGCACGCCGGGCGGGGCCTGGCGGCGCTTGTACTCGTTGCGGTCCACCATCGCCACCACCCGGCGCACCGTCTCGGGATCGAAGCCGGCGGCGACGATGCGCTCGATGGACTCGTCGCCCTCGACATAGCGCTCGAGAATCGGATCGAGCACGGGATAAGGCGGCAGACTATCCGTATCCTTCTGGTCGGGCCGCAGCTCGGCCGAGGGCGGGCGTTCGAGCACCCGCCGCGGGATGACCGGCGCGATCCGGTTGCGGTACTCCGCCAGGCGGTAGACCAGCGTCTTGGGCACATCCTTGATCGCGGCGAAGCCGCCGGCCATGTCGCCGTAGAGCGTCGCGTAGCCCACCGCCATCTCGCTCTTGTTGCCGGTGGTGAGCACGATCCTGCCGGTCTTGTTCGAGATCGCCATGAGCAGCATGCCGCGGATGCGGGCCTGAAGATTCTCCTCAGTCGTGTCCGGCTTGAGACCCCGGAACTCGTCCTTGAGCGCTTCGAGGAACGCCTCGAACATGGGCTCGATCGGGATCACGCTGTATTGCACCCCGAGCGCCTGCGCCTGCGCGCGCGCATCCTCGTGGCTCATCGCGGCGGTGTAGCGCGAGGGCATCATCACGGTGTGCACGCGCTCGGCCCCGATCGCGTCCACCGCGATGCAGAGCGTGAGCGCCGAGTCGATGCCGCCCGAGAGCCCGAGCACCACGCCGCGGAAGCGGTTCTTCTCGATGTAGTCGCGCACGCCGAGCACAATGGCCGAATAGGCGCTCTTCTCCTCGGAAAGCTCGGCGGCGATCGCACCCGGCGCCGGCGCCGCCCCCGGGATCGAGACCTCCACCGCGATCAGCTCCTCCTCGAAGGCGCGCGCGCGGTGCGTCACCGCGCCCTGCGCGTCCACCACGAAGGAGTCGCCGTCGAACACAAGCTCGTCCTGCCCGCCGATGAGATTGAGATAGACGATCGGCACGCGGTTCGCGCGCGCCGCGCGTGCGACGACGTCGAAGCGCTGCTTTCCTTTATTCAAATGAAACGGCGAGGCGTTGATATTGATGACGAGCTTGGCTCCGGCCTTTGCCGCCTCGTCCACGGGCCAGCCCTCCCACACATCCTCGCAAACGGTCAGGCCCACGGGCACACCCTTGATGTCCACGACGCACGGCTCGCGGCCCTCGGCGAAGTAGCGCATCTCGTCGAAGACGCTGTAGTTCGGCAGGCAACGCTTGTAATACGTCGCCGCGACGCGCCCGCCGCGCAGGAGCGAGGCGGCGTTGAAGAGCTTGCCATACTGGCGCTTCGGGTAACCCACGATGACATCCATGTCGGAGAGCGCCTGCATCATCTCCCCGAGGCTCGTCTCCACGCGCTCGGTGAGATCGGGCCGAAGCAGCAGATCCTCCGGGGGATAGCTCGTCAGCGCCAGCTCGGGAAAGACGACGAGCTCGGCCTCGAGCTCCGCGCGCGCGCGCCGCGCCGCCGCGATCATCTTCTGCGCGTTGCCGGCGACGTCGCCCACCAGCAGGTTGAGCTGAGCGAGGACAATGCGCAGCGAGCCCATTATAAGATTCCGTAACCGCAGATGAACGCAGATAAACGCGGATAAAAAAACAATGGCTTCTTTGCGAATCTATTCATCTGCGTTTATCTGCGTTCATCTGCGGTTGCTTTTCTTATTCGAGTGCCGCGCGCATACGCCGGCCGATGTCGGCCGGCGAGCGCACCGTGTGCACGCCGGCGGCCTCGAGCGCGCGGAATTTTTCTTCCGCCGTGCCCTTGCCGCCCGCGATCACCGCGCCCGCATGGCCCATGCGCCTGCCCTTGGGGGCGGTGACGCCGGCGATGTAGGCCACCACCGGCTTCGTGACGTGCTTCTCGATATATGCGGCGGCATCCTCTTCCGCCTGGCCGCCGATCTCGCCGACCATGACGATGCCTTGGGTCTGCGGGTCGTTCTGAAAGAGCTGGAGACAATCCACGAAGTTGAGGCCCTGTATCGGGTCGCCGCCGATGCCGATGCAGGTGCTCTGCCCCAGGCCTTCGAGCGTCGTCTGGTACACCGCCTCATAGGTGAGCGTCCCGGAGCGCGACACGATGCCGATACTCCCGGGCTTATGGATAAAACCCGGCATGATGCCGATCTTGCACTCGCCCGGCGTGATGATGCCCGGGCAGTTCGGCCCGATGAGCGACACGCCGGGATAATACTGGCGCAACGAGGTTTTGACGCACAGCATGTCGCGCACGGGAATCCCTTCCGTGATGCACGCGATCACCCCGATGCCCGCGGCCGCCGCCTCCATGATCGAGTCCGCCGCATACGGCGCGGGCACGTAGATCATCGTCGCATCCGCGCCGGTCTCCGCGACCGCCTCGCGCACCGTGTTGAACACCGGCAGGTCCAGATGTCTCCGCCCGCCCTTCCCGGGTGTCACACCGCCGACCATCCGCGTGCCGTAGGCGAGCGCCTGCTCGGAGTGGAACGTGCCCTGCTTGCCGGTGAAACCCTGGCAGATGACTTTGGTGTTCTTGTTAACCAGTACGCTCATAGAAACCTATATATGAATTCTTGCCGCAGAGACGCAGAGAACGCAGAGAAAACCAGTTTGGAGCAGGAAAGCAAGTTGTTCTCTGCGTTCTCTGCGTCTCTGCGGCGAAAACTCATATCAACCTACTGCTGCAACGGCAAGCTTCGCCGCCTCGGTGAGGCTCTCGGCGCTGAGGATCTTGAGCCCGCTCGCCTTCAACATTTCGCGCCCCTTCTCGACGTTCGTGCCTTCGAGCCGCACCACCACCGGTACGGCGACGTGCACCTCCTCAACCGCCTTGATGATGCCCTCGGCAATCAGGTCGCAGCGCACGATGCCGCCGAAGATGTTGACGAGAATGGCCTTCACCTTTTCGTCCGAGAGAATGATCTTGAACGCCTCGGCCACTCTTTCGGCCGTGGTGCCGCCGCCGACGTCCAGGAAATTCGCGGGCATGCCGCCGTGCAGCTTGATAAGGTCCATGGTCGCCATCGCGAGCCCCGCGCCGTTCACCATGCAGCCGATGTTGCCGTCGAGCGCGACGTAGTTCAAATCGTGCGCGCGCGCCTTGCGCTCCTTGATGTCGTCCTGGGTCTCGTCGCGCAGCGCCTCCAGGTCCTTGTGGCGGTAGAGGGCGTTGTCATCGACCTGGATCTTGGCATCGAGCGCAAGCAGCTCGCCGCTCTGGGTGACGACCAGCGGGTTGATCTCGAGCAGCGCGAGATCGCGCCCGGTGTAGAGCTGGAAGACATTGAGCATGAGGCGCGCAAGCTCCCCGATCTGCTTGTCGTTCAGCCCCATCGCAAAGCCGATCTCGCGGCATTGATAGGCCTGCAACCCCACGATGGGATCGACGACGGCCTTCAAAATCTTCTCCGGGGATTTGGCGGCGATCTCCTCGATGTCCATGCCGCCGGCGCTCGAGGCGATGAAGACGACACGCTCGAGCGCGCGATCGGTGAGGCAGGCGAGATAAAGCTCGCGCGCGATGGCGCTCGGGGTTTCGATCAGCACCTGGTTGACCGGCTGGCCGGCGGCGGAGGTCTGGTGCGTCACCAGGCGCACGCCGAGAAGCCCCTTGACCGCGGCCTCCAGCGCCTCGCGCCCCGTGACCTTCCGGACGCCCCCGGCCTTGCCGCGCCCGCCCGCGTGCACCTGCGCCTTCACCACCCAGGTGTCGCCGCCCAAGCCGTCGGCGACGGCGCGCGCCTCCGGCACGGACGCAGCCGGCAGGCCCTTCGGCGCCGGGATACCGTGCTCGGTCAGCAGGCCCTTCGCCTGGTATTCGTGCAGGTTCATGGGTTACGCCCGTTCGTTCTGGTTATTGACGGCGGATAAACGCAGATTAACGCAGATCGAGAAAATCCGTCATTTATTTTCTCATACTTATCTGCGTTCATCCGCGTTTATCTGCGGTTCCAAATAATTGGCTCATCGCGTACTCGCGTGAGCAAAAACAGGGCCGCTAACGCGACCGGACCCCGTGATTCCCGGCAAGAAACGCGTTTTGAAGTGTGTCTCTGATCCGCCATGATCCCACCCGCGACTTGCTTTCTGTCGAGCCGCCTCCGGCGGCGTCTAAAAGCTACTTGTGGGTGGCTGACCCACGGCAGGTAGCTTTTCTTTGCTCGTGCAAAGAAAAGCTACCAAAAGAAACACGCCCCGGTCGCTTCGCCGCGCGCACACCGCGCGGTGCCCTGCGCTGCTCGCGCCCCCAAGCGCGCGCCTAACTCGCCGAGCGCTTAAAAACGCGCTTCGGGCTCGAACAGGAGGCGCGCGACACCCCTTGGGGGCGCTGCGCTGCTCGGCTCGCTCCGACGGGGGATTCAACAGCAAAAACACACCCAGGCCTGAAACACCGTTCCCGGAGAGAAACCGTAGCATCTGCTGAGTGGTTTGGGTGTTTTGATGTTTCGAGTCCCCGTAGACGCCGCCGAGCATCGCAGCAAGAATCGGGGAAGTTAGCGAGCCTCTGTTCGAGCCCGAGGCGCGTTGTCTGCGCCCGGCGAGTTAGGCGAGCGCCGATTCTTGCGAGAAGCGCAGGGAAGCCGCGAAGCGGCCGGTGGCTTCGGGGCGGCCTTTTCTTTGGTGACTTTCTTTTGGCCGGGCAAAAGAAAGACACCTGCCGTGGGTCAGCCACCCACAAGTAGCCTTCAATCATCGCCGAAAGGCGATTCGACCCAAACCTGACAAACAGGCGCAACCGGTGAAGCGCAGCGGGGTGACGTTCAATCGCTCACGCGATTTCACGACGACCCAAATTATTATGGCGCGCAGTTACCGCATCGCGCGCACTCCTATTCGTAGCGCAACGCCTCGATGGGATTGAGGCGCGCCGCCTTGCGCGCCGGGTAGATGCCGAACACGATGCCGATGCCGGCGGAAAACACGAATGCGAGCAGCACCGCGCCCACCGACACCGAGGCGGTCCAGCCGGCGAGCTGCGACATGACCACCGTGATCGCCCAGCCCAGGGCGATCCCCGCGAGCCCGCCGGTGAGACTGACGGCGACCGCCTCCACCAGAAACTGCCAGAGGATGTCGCGCCGGCGCGCGCCGACCGCCTTGCGCAAGCCCACCTCGCGGGTGCGTTCCGTGACCGATACCAGCATGATGTTCATGATGCCGATGCCGCCGACGAGCAGCGAGATCGTGGCGATCGCGGCGAGCAGCAGCGACATCGTGCGGCTGGTCTCGGTCATCGCCGCCTGGATGTCCGCGAGGTTGCGGATCTGGTAGGCGTCCTGGCGCTGCGACGGCGGCACCCGGTGGCGCGCGAGCATCTGCTCCATGACGGCATCGGTGACCGGCTGGAGATCCGCCGGGCTCTGCGCCTCGATGTCGATGTAGTCGATGTAGTCCTTGCCGAGCAGCCGGTGCATCGCGGTGAGCACCGGAATCACGATCACGTCGTCCTGATCCTGAAAGCTGGTGGCGCCCTTCTCCGGCAGCACGCCGATGACCTGAAAGTTCACTCGGTTGAGCTTGATCATCTCGCCGACGGGATTCTCGCCGCCGAAGAGCTCGCGCACGACCGTCAGCCCGATCAGCGCCACCCGCGCGCGCCGCTGGTTCTCCTCGTCGGTGAAGAAGCGGCCGATCTCCGGCTGCGAGGCGCGCATGCGGGCGTACGCCGGCACGGTGCCGCGCACGAGCGTGTTCCAGTTCTTGTTTCCGGACGTGGCGCGCACGCGGCCGGTGACGTTGGGCGCCACCTCCTTGACGCCGGTAATGCGCTCCCGGATCGCCGCCACATCCTCGATGGTGAGCCGCGTGGCGGCCCCGACATCCTGCGCCACGCCGCCGACGCGCACCGCTCCCGGGCGCAGCAGCAGCATGTTCGACCCGAGCGAGGCGAGCTGGGTCTCGATGGCCTTCTGCGCTCCGCGCCCGAGCGCGAGCATCGCGACCACGGCCGCCACGCCGATCAGAATGCCGAGCATCGAAAGCGCGGTGCGCACCTTGTTGGCCGCGAGCGTGCGCAGGCCCTGGCGCAGGTGCTCGCCGGCCTCGCGCAGCCGCCAGCGCGTCGGCGCCGGCGCGGCCCGGTCGGCGGCGGGCGCGGACAGCGCCACCGCGCCGGTGCGCCGGTCCGACTGGATCACGCCGTCGCGGATGCTGATGCGCCGGCGCGCCTCGCGCGCCACCTCTTCCTCGTGGGTCACCATCACGATGGTGATGCCCCGACGGTTGAGCTCGTTCAGGACCGCGAGGATCTCGCGCTGGCTGGCGGTATCGAGATTGCCGGTCGGCTCGTCCGCGAGGATGATCCGCGGCTCGTTGACGAGCGCGCGCGCGATCGCCACGCGCTGCTGCTGACCGCCCGAGAGCTCGTTCGGCTTGTGGCGCGCCCGCTCCGTGAGCCCGACCTGCGCGAGCAGCGTATTGGCGCGCGCCAGGTCGAGCCGGTGCAGCGAATACAGCAGCGGCATCGCCACGTTCTCGTCGGCGGCGACGCGCGGCAGCAGGTTGAACTGCTGAAAGATGAAACCGATCGCCTCGCGCCGCAGCACCGCGAGCTCGTCCTCCTCGAGGTGCGCCACCTCCCGGCCCAGAAGCCGGTAGGAACCGGACTCGGGCACATCGAGCAGCCCGATCGTGTGCATCAGGGTCGACTTGCCGGACCCGGACGGTCCGGTGATGGCGACGAATTCCCCGGGCTCGATCGTCAGCGAGACGCCGCGCAGCGCGTACACGGTCGTATCGCCCATGCGATACGACTTGTGGATGTCCTTGAGCTCGATCAGCGGCGCGTCCACGTTCAGCGCCTTCGCGTGGACGGCATGAACGGGCTCGACTCCGCGCGCCCACCGCCCGTGCGCAGGCGCGAGACCAGCAACGGCTCGCCCTCCGTCACGCCCTCGAGCACCTCGATATGCTTGCCGTCGCTCACGCCCGCGCGGATCTCGCGCTCGAGCGGCGCGGCCCCCTTGGCCCCGGCCGCCGGCAACACATACGAATGCCCGTCGCGCACCTTTACCGCATCGCTCGGCACCAGCAGCACGTCGCGGCGCGTGGCGATGACGAAGCTCACGTTCGCCGTCATGCCGCTGCGCATGAAGGCCGGGGTCTGCTGCGGCAGCACGTCGACCTCGTAGGTCGTGACGTTGTTCACCGTCTTGGCATCGTAGGCGATCTGGTTCACGCGCCCGGGAAACGCCTGGTCGGGATAGGCATCGAGCACGATGCGCGCCGGCTCGTGCAGGCGGATCTGCGCGATATCGGTCTCGTCCACCTGGGCCTTGACGGTCAGGCGGTCGGACATCACGAACACCGCGTCGTTGCCGGTGAAGGTCTGGCCCGGCTCGATGTTGCGCAGGATCAGCGTGCCGCCGATCGGCGCGAGGATCGGGGTGGCGCGATAGAGCTCTTCCCAGCGCTTCACCTCCTCCGGACCCTTGGCGTGCGCGGCGTCCATCAGCGCCGCGCGTTCCGTCGAGCTCATCCACGCGAGAATCTGGCCCTTGGTCACGGTCTGACCTTCGCGCGCGAGCACCTCCACGGCGCGCCCGGGGATCGGCGGCTTGATCTCGAGCCGGTTCTCCGGCTGCACCACGCCCGTGGAGAGGATCGTGATCTCGAGGTTGCCGCGCGTCACCGCCGCCTCGCGGTAAGCGGGCTGCGCCTCGCGGCCGGTGCGCCACCAGTACGCGGCCACCGCCGCCCCCACCACGAGCACCGCGACGACCGCGATCGCCTTGCGATGCGCCCGCATACGTTCCACGACGCTCACGGAATCACCCCCTTGCCCTGCGCCTGCTCCCACGCGGCCTCGGCGTTGACCCGATCGCGGCGGCTGACGAGCAGGCTCTTCGACCGCTGGATCAGATCGCTCTCGATCCGATCCCAGTCATCGAACGTCATGAGACCGTTGTCGTACCGGCTGCGCGCGATCTCGGCGCGCGCCGTCGCCGCCTCGACGAACTGCCGGTCCACCTTGAGCTTCTCCGCCGCCTCGACGTAGCCCGCATAGGTCTGCCGCAGCCTCACGAACAGTTGCCGCTCGACGTTGTCCTTGCCGGACGATGCCGCCTCGAGACTCGCGGAGGCGCTCTTGGTCGCGTAATAATCCTTCCCGCCGCTGAACAGCGGCAGCGTGAGATTGAGCCCCACGGTGCGCCGGTCGTTCTGCGGCGCCCAGTCGGGGCCCTCGCGTCCGACACTGCCGCTCAAGTTGACGCTCGGGTAAAACCCCGAACGGGCGAGCGCGACGTCGGCGGTCGCCGAACGTTCCTGTGCCTGGACCTGGAGATAGTCCGGCGCCCCCCGCGCGAGCTGCGCGAAGTCGGGTGCGGCGCCGGGCTCCGCCAGCGGCACGCCCTCCGCGACACGCAGCGCGCCGCGCGCCGCGCGCCCGAGCGCGCGCGCGAGCTGCGCCTGCGCCGAAACGACCGCCTGCTGCGCCTGGAGATATTCATAGCGCGCCTGCGCGAGCGAGGCCTGGCTGAACAGGTAGGAGCCCTTGTTCTCGCGCCCGCCCTCGAAGCGCAGCTCCACGAGCCGCAGGTTCTCTTCCAGGCGCCGCACGATCTTTTCGGTGAGCACGATGTTTTCCTGGGCGTACAACAGCCCCGCATACGCGGCCTTGAGGTCCTGGCTGAGACGGGCCCGGGCCGCCGCAAGGCTCGCCTCCGCCGCCGTGCGGTTCGCGGCCCCCTGCTCGATCTTCGCCTGATCCTGAAACCCGGCGAACAGATTCTGGGTCAGCGACAGCGAGGTGCTGTAGGCGGTCGTGCCGGTGTCGCCCACGACGCTGCCGGAGGTGTCGGTGTAGCCGGCGCCGGCCGAGAGTTGCGGCAGGTTGCCGCTGTAGGCCGCGTCCGCCTTGTAGGCCGCGGCGGCGAGGTTGGCGCGCGCGGTGCGCAGCTCGGCGTTGTTGGCCGCGGCCTCCTGCACGCATTCGTCCCACGTAATCGCCGGCGGTTCGGCGCGCGCCGGCGCCCCCCACAGCAACACCCAAAGCGACCAGGAGAGGAGGCGTCGTATCATCGGGCAAATGCGTTCCGGCTCGGACAGCGAAGCACGCGCGTCGTGCGGTCGCGGCATTGTGCGGGAAAGCCCGGCGCGATCCAAACGCGCGCCCGGGCGGCGGCGGGGGGACGCACACCGCACGCGATATTTCTCAGCCGCAAGGAAATCTCCGTTGCCAATTCACCAGACCCTGATATAGGATGTACTGACTGACCGGTCGGTCAGTTGTATTATTGTTGATGTTCAACACGTTGGTCAACGCCGCGATGACGCCGGAGCCCAGCAGCGCAATTCATCCCCGTGCCGGCACGGACACGGTGGCGCGGATTCTCAAGGCCGCGGGGACGCTTTTTGCGGAGTCCGGCTTCGACGCCGTCTCCATGAACACGATCGCCGAACGCGCCGGCGTGAGCAAGGCCAACATCTTCCATCACTTCGATTCCAAGGACGCGCTCTACGTCGCGGTCCTGCGCCAGGCGTGCGAGAACTCGACCGAACGCCTCCAACGCCTCGGCAGCGACACCGGCCCCTTCCCCCAGCGACTCGCCGCCTTCGCCCAGCATCTGCTGGCGGACATGCTCGATCACGCCGAGGTCTCGCGCCTCATCCTGCGGGAGCTCCTCCTCGGCGGGGCCCAGCGCGGGCGCGAGTTCGCGGAAAAAGTGTTCGGCGACAACTTCGCGCGCCTGGTCGAGATCTTGCGCGCCGGCCAGGCGCGCGGCGAGCTGCGCGCCGACATCGACCCCGCGATGATCGCCGCGCTGCTCATCGGTGCGAACGTCTTTTTCTTCGAGGCCCAGGAGGTGCTGCGCCACTTCCGCGACGTGACCTTCGCCCAGGACCCGGCGCGCTACAGCCGCATGCTCGCGGACGTCCTGCTGGACGGCATCCTCGCGCCGAACGACCCGGCGCAACGCCTGTCAGAATGAATCGTCCGCCCACGCCCGGCATGGAGAAAAACAACATGGCCCACGCAACCCGCGTCCTGCTTCCGGCGCTGCTCGCCGCCCTCGCGATCGGCGGCTGCGCCAAACAGGAAGCTCCGAAGCCGCCCGAGAAGATCGTCAACATCACCACCGCGCCCGTTGCGCGGAAGAACCTGTCGATCGTCGAATCGGCGGTCGGCGCCGAGACCGCGGTCGGCTCCGCCCTCGACTACGACCCGACCCGCGCCGCAGCCGAGGCGGTAACCGTGCGACTGCCGTTTCCCGAGCACGTGGCCCGGAATCTCAAGGTCGGCCAGAGCGTCTCCCTAAGCAGCTTCACCGGCGGCCGGCGCGCCGAGGGCCGCATTCGCGGGATCCTCCCGGCGCTCGACAGCACCACGCTCTCGCGCGAGGTGATCGTGGCCGTGACCACCCCGGGCTGGCGGCCCGACGGGAGCGTGCGCGGCGAGGTCACGATGGGCCTGCGGCAAAACGCGCTGGTCGTGCCGGAGCAGGCCGTGGTGCTACGCCCGGGCGGGGCCGTGGTGTACGTCGTCGAGGGCGAGCGCGCCCGGGAGCGGCGCGTCAGCACCGGCATCCTGCGCGACGGCGAGCTCGAGATCGTCGCGGGGGTCAAGGCGAATGAGACGGTGACGGTGGCGGTGGACGGCGCCGCGCTGCTCTCCGACGGCGCCAAGGTGAGCGCGCGCGCGCCGAAAGGAGGCAAGTCCCCGTGACGCTGCCAGAATTTTCCATACGCCGGCACATCCTCACGCTGATGGTGAGCATCATGCTCATCCTGTTCGGCGTGATCAGCTTTATGCGGCTCGGCCTCGACAAGTTCCCGAAGATCGAGTTTCCGTTCGTCGCGGTCATCACCACGATGAAGGGCGCCGACCCCGACATCGTGGACCAGAACATCACCGACATCGTCGAGGAAGTGGTGAACCAGGTCCCGGGCGTCAAGTCCATCATATCGAGCTCCTCCCTCGGCGCCTCGGTCGTGAACATCGAGTTCGAACTGGAGAAGAACGTCGACGTGGCCTACCAGGAGGCGAAGGCCAAGGTGGACAGCATCCTCAAGCTGCTGCCCAAGGACGCCGATCCCCCCGTGGTCCGCAAGGTCGAGGCGGGCGCAACCGCGGTGCTGTGGGTCGCGCTCACCGGCGACCGCACGATCCAGGAGCTCAACCGCTACGCCGATGAGGTCATCAAGCCGCGCATCGAGACCGTGACCGGCGTGGGTGACGTGCTGATCGGCGGCCAGGTCAAGCGCACCATCCGCATCTGGCTCGACCCCGAGCGGCTGCGGGCCTACGAGCTCACGCCCAACGACGTCGCCACCGCCGTCACGCGCGAGCACCTCAAGCAGCCGGCGGGCTTCATCGACAGCCGCAGCCGCGAGTGGCTCATCAAGTTCGACGCCGAGTACGACAAGGTCGGCGACCTGAACGGCCTGATCGTCGCCTACCGCCAGGGCGCGCCGATCTACCTGAAGGACGTGGCGCGCCTCGAGGACGGGCTGGAGGATGCGCGCAAGCTCGCGCGCTACAAGGGCGAACCGGCGGTGGGTCTCGGCGTGGTCAAGGCGAGCGACGCCAACACGGTGGCGGTCGTCGACCGCGTGAAGGAGCGCGTGGAAAAAGAGATCCGGCCGAATCTGCCGCCGGGACTCGATATCCGCTACTCCTCGGACGACTCCATCAGCATCCGCCAGTCGGTCGACGCGCTGATCGAGCACCTGTTTCTCGGGACGTTCTTCGCCGCGCTCATGGTGTTCCTGTTCCTGAAGAGCGGACGCTCGACGCTGATAATCGCCACCGCCATCCCGGTGTCGCTCATGGCGACCTTCGCCGCGATGTATTTCGCCGGCTACACCCTGAACAAGATCACCCTGCTCGGGCTGCTGCTGCTCATCGGCGTGGTCGTCGACGACGCGATCGTGGTGCTCGAGAACATCTTCCGCCACCGCGAGGAGCAGCGCGAGGAGAAGGAGAAGGCCGCGGTCGCAGGCTCGAACCAGGTGATCTTCGCCGTGCTCGCCTCGACGCTGACGCTGGTGTCGATCTTCCTGCCGGTCGCCTTCATCACCGGGATTCTCGGTCGCTTCCTCGCCTCGTTTGCGCTGGTCGTGACCATCGGCGTGCTCGTCTCGCTGTGGGTGTCGCTCACGCTCACGCCCATGCTGTGCGCGCGCTTCCTGGAGCTGCCGGCGACGCACGGGCCGGTCTACCGGTTCCTGGAAGGCGCGTTCGCGGGTCTCGAGCGCGGTTACCGCGCGCTGCTGCGTCTCGCCCTCGCCCACCGTTGGGCGGTGGTGTTTGCGGCGGTGGCGATCGTCTCGCTCAGCTACTTCCCGTTCGCGTACGTCGGCAAGTCGTTCGTGCCGGAGGAGGACGAGTCGCGCTTCATGATCATGACGCAGGCGCCGCTCGGCGCGAACCTCGAGTACACGAGCGCCAAGCTCGCCGAGATCGAGGCGATCGTGGGCAAGCGGCCCGAGGTGTACAGCTACTTCTCCGCCGTCGGCCTCGGCGAGGTCGGCCAGGTGACGACCGCGCGCACGTTCGTGCGGCTCGTCGACCGCGGGGAGCGCAAGCGCGCGCAGGCCGACATCATGAAGGAGCTGCGGCGCGAGCTCACCCAAGTGACCGGCGTGCTCGCCTTCCCCGCGAATATCTCGCCCATCGGCGGCCAGCGCGGCGAGCCGCTGCAGTTCGCCATCAAGGGCGAGGACCTGAGAAGTCTCGATGAGCTCACCAACCAGATGATCGAGCGGCTCGGGCAGATCTCCGGCATCGCCAAGCTCGACAAGGATTTGAAGCTCAACCTCCCCGAGCTGCGCCTGACGCTCGACCGCGAGCGCGCCGCGCAGCTCGGCCTCTCGGCCGCCGACATCGCGCAGACGCTCGGCCTCATGACGAGCGGCGTGGACATCGCGCAGTTCCGCGACGGCGCCAAGCGCTACGACATCCGGGTCCAGATCGAGCCCGGCGCGCGCACGAGCGCGGACGTCATCAAGAAGCTGTACGTGCGCAACCGCAGCGGCGAGCTGGTGCGGCTCGACACCCTGGTCAAGGCGCAGGAGGGCCTCGGGCCCGCCGTAATCACGCGCCGCGACCGCCAGTACGCGAGCCTGGTCTTCGGCGCGCTCGAGGGGCTGCCGCTGGGTGACGCCACGGCGGCGGTGAACCGCATCGCCGCCGAGATCCTGCCGCCCGGCTACTCGATCGCCTACCTCGGCCAGGCCGAGGAGTTCCGCAAGACCGGGGGCTACGTGGTCTTCGCCTTCAGCCTCGCGCTCGTCATGATCTACATGGTGCTCGCCAGCCAGTTCAACTCGCTGCTGCAGCCGCTCGTGGTGATGCTGGCGCAGCCGCTCGCCGTCATCGGCGGGGTGGCGGCGCTGTGGGTCGCGTCGCTGTGGGTCCCCGACATAACGCTCAACCTCTTCTCCATGATCGGCATGATCCTGCTGATGGGTCTCGTGGCCAAGAACTCGATTCTGCTGGTCGATCTCACCAATCAGTATCGCGCCCAGGGCCGAAGCATCGACGACGCCCTGAGCGAGGCCTGCCCGCACCGGATGCGGCCGGTGCTCATCACCTCGCTCACCGTGATCGCCGCCATGACGCCGGCCGTGATCGGGCTCGGGCCCGGCGTCGAAAGCAACCGCCCGCTGGCACTGGTGGTCATGGGCGGCATGATCTCCTCCACCCTGCTGACGCTCGTCGTGGTGCCGGCGGTGTACTCACTGGTGGAGAACGCGCGCGCGCGCCGCCGCGCGGCGCCCGCGGCCGCGCCGGCGCGCCTCGCCTGGCGCAACAAGCTCCCCCGGATCGGACGCCGCTAGGAATCCCGCGCCATGAAACGCCTGCTCCTCTTCGGGCTGCTGCTTGCCGCGAGTAGTGCGGCGCCGGCGACCGATCTGCTCGATGTCTTCCGCCAGGCGCTGGAGCGCGATGCGTCCTGGGCCGCGGCGCGCGCGGCCTATCGCGCCGGCATCGAGCGCGCGCCGCAGGGCCGCGCACAACTGTTGCCGACGCTGGGTCTTTCCGCCGCGACGACGGAAACCGATCTCGCGCTCAAGACCCCGACCGTCAACAACACGTTTAACTATCGCACCGACTCCTACAGCCTCACGCTCACGCAGCCGCTCTACCGCAAGCAGAATCTCGCCGAGTACGCCAAGGGCCAGTCCGGCGCCGCTCAGGCGGAGCTCGATCTCGCCGGTGCGCGCCAGGACCTCGCGTTGCGCGCGGCGCAGGCGTACTTCGGCGTGCTCGCGGCGCAGGAGGCGCACGAGACGGCCGTCGCGGAGAAGGAGGCCGTCGGCAAGCTGCTCGCGCTGGCGCGGCGCAACTTCGCCGTGGGCGTCGCCACCCGCATCGACGTGCACGAGGCCGAGGCGCGGTACGACACCGCGCAGGCGCAGGAGATCGCCGCGGCCAGCGAGCTCGAGGTGCGGCGCGAGGCGCTGCGCGCGATCGTCGGCGAGGCCCCGACCGCGCTCGCGCCGCTCGTGGCGCGGCTCGATCTGGGCTTGCCCGAGCCGGCGGATGCGGAGCGCTGGGCCGCCACGGCGCAGGAGGGGCCGCGCGTCAAATCCCAGGAGCAGGCGGTGGCGATCGCCCGGGAAGAGTTCGAAAAAAGCCGCGGCGGGCATTACCCCACGCTCGACCTCACCGCCGCGCGCACCTACACCGACGCCGGCGGCAGCACCTTCGGCACGCCGGTCGAGAGCACCGCAAACCAGGTGGGGCTGCTCTTTCAGATGCCGCTCTACCAGGGCGGCAATATCTCCTCCAAGGTGCGCGAGACCGCCGCGCGGCTCGACGAGGCCGAGCAGCGGCTGGACCAGGCGAGGCGCCAGGCGGCGCAACAGGCGCGCGAGGCCTATCTCGCCGTCACCAGCGGCGCGGCGCGCGTGCGGGCGATCGAGCGGGCGCACGCCTCGAACCAGCGGGCGCTCGAATCGACGGTCCTGGGCTACGAGCGCGGCGTGCGCACGGGCGTGGACGTGCTCAACTCGCAGCGCGAGCTCTTCCGCGCCAGGCGCGATCTCTCGCAGTCGCGCTACGACCACCTCGTGAGCCGCCTGCGCCTCAAGGCCGCGGCCGGCATCTTGACCGAGCAGGACCTCGAAGACACCAACCGCCTCCTGGCGCACTGAATTCGCAGTTCAAAGTTCAAAGTTCAAAGTTTCAAGTTTCGGGTTTCGATCTGACCCCTGATCCCCGACCCCTGACCCCTCACTGCTTATTGCCGATAGCGATGTTCTTACTGAGCCCCGACACCGAGGACCTGCGCTTTCCGCCGGTCGAGCTCGCCTCGCCCGAGGGGCTGCTCGCCGTGGGTGGCGATCTGCGCGCCGCGCGGCTGCTCGAGGCCTACCGCTGCGGGATCTTCCCCTGGTACAACGAGGGCCAGCCGATCCTCTGGTGGTCGCCGGATCCGCGCGCGGTGCTGTTCCCGCCCAAGCTCAAGATCTCCCGCAGCCTGCGCAACACCCTGCGCCGCGGGGTCTACGCGGTGACGCTCGATACGCGCTTTCGCGTGGTGATCGAGGCCTGCGCCGCGCCTCGGCCCAAGAGCCCCGCGGGCGGCACTTGGATCACGCCGGAGATGCTCGATGCCTACACGCGCCTGCATGAGCTCGGCTACGCGCACTCGGTGGAAGCCTGGCGCGCGGGCGAGCTGGTCGGCGGGCTGTACGGTGTGGCCCTGGGCGGGGTGTTCTTCGGCGAGTCCATGTTTGCGCGCGCGCCGGACGCCTCCAAAGTCGCGTTCGCGCATCTCGTGCGGCAGCTCGAAAAGTGGGGGTTTACGCTCATTGACTGTCAGCTCCCGTCGGCGCATCTTTTCAGTCTGGGCGCCGAGGAGATCCGCCGGCGCGCGTTTCTCGGTCTGCTCGCCGCGGGGCTCGCGACGCCCGAGCGCCGCGGCCCGTGGCGCTTCGATCCCGATATGCAGGTGTGTTGACCGTATGACCCGCCAGCAGAAAACGCCGGAGATGTTCCTCTCCATGCCGCACCCGTGCAGCTATCTGCCGGGGCGGGTGGCGACCTCGCTCTTCATCGATCCGCGCGCGCGGCTCGACAGCGAGCGCTACGCCGCGTTCATGCGCCAAGGCTTCCGCCGCAGCGGCGATCTCGTCTACCGCCCGCACTGTCGCGATTGCGACGCCTGTATCCCGGTGCGCGTGCCGACGGCGCGCTTCGCGCCCGACCGCGGCCAGCGGCGCATCTGGCGGCGCAACCAGGACCTCGCCGTGCGGGCGCGCGCCCCGGTCTACGATCAGGAACATTTCGACCTCTATCTGCGGTATCAGGAGCAGCGCCACCCCGGCGGCGGGATGGACGACCCCGACCCCCAGAAATACCTCAACTTCCTTTTCAGCCGCCAGGTCGACACGGTGTTCTACGAGATGCGCCTCGCGGAGCGCCTGCTCTGTGTCGCGGTGGTGGATCACCTGCCCGAGGGGCTTTCGGCGGTGTACACCTTCTTCGACCCGGAGGAAACGGCGCGCGGGCTCGGCGTGTACGCGGTGCTGTGGCAGATCGCGCAGGCGGCGAAGCTCAAGCTCCCGTGGTTGTATCTCGGCTATCTCATCCGGGAATGCCCCAAGATGTCCTACAAGGAAAACTACCGCCCGCTCGAGGCCTACCGCAACGGCAGTTGGGTGCCGCTGGCCCATGAATCCTGAAGGACAATCCCGGCGGCGGCGGATGCCCACGGACCGCCGCGCCGGGCGAAGCCGGGTCCACGGTGACGACCTCGACGATTTTCCGGCTTTACGCCCGCGGGCGAGTACGGCATGATACGCCGCCAATCGCATCCCGGCATACGCTCAGGATGTTCGATACCGGCATTCAAGAGGCTAGCGTGGCGAAAGAAGAGCACATCGAGATGGAAGGCACCGTCATGGAGACGCTGCCCAATACCCTGTTCCGGGTGAAACTGGAAAACGGCCACATCGTGACCGCGCATATCTCCGGCAAGATGCGCAAGAACTACATCCGCATCTTGACCGGCGACCGCGTCACGGTCCAACTCACGCCTTACGACCTCACCAAGGGCCGCATCACCTTCCGCGCGCGTTAGGGCGCAAAGAAAGGCGAATGGACAGGATTAACAGGATTTACAGGATTAGATCAAAAAAAACCGTTCACAAGTCTTGTTTTTCCAATCCTGTTAATCCTGTAAATCCTGTCTAATTTCTTTCTTTGACTTACACCCGGTAGATCCTTGCCTATCCGTTAGCCGCCTGCCGGCGCGCCGAAAACCTCCCTCAGAAAACAAAAAGCCCCGGGGGGTCCGGGGCTTTGTAAGGCCGGGGGCCGCTCCCGATTTACTCTTCTTCCGTCTGCGCGGCGCGCTGCGGACTTTCCGCGCGCGGGATGAACTCGAACTTCAGCCCGGATTCGTCCCCGGAAACTTTAACGTGTCCGCCGGAGGAGAGTTTGCCGAACAGCAGCTCATCGGCAAGCGGCTTCTTGACCTTCTCCTGGATGAGGCGCGCCATCGGGCGCGCGCCCATCGCGGGTTCGTAACCGTGCGTGGCGAGCCAGGTCCGCGCGGCCTGATCGAGCTCGACGGTCACGTGCTTGTCCATGAGCTGCGCCTCGAGCTCGAGGATGAACTTGTCCACCACGTGGATGATGGTCGCCGCATCGAGCGGCTTGAAGTGGATGACCGCGTCCAGGCGATTGCGGAACTCGGGGCTGAAGAAGCGCTTGATCTCCTGCATTTCGTCGCCCGCGAGGTCCTGCTTGGTGAAGCCCATGCTCGTGCGCGAGAGCCGCTCGGCGCCGGCGTTGGTGGTCATCACCACGATCACGTTGCGGAAGTCGGCCTTGCGCCCGTTGTTGTCGGTGAGCGTGCCGTGATCCATGACCTGCAACAGCAGGTTGAACACGTCCGGATGCGCCTTCTCGATCTCGTCCAGGAGCAGCACCGAGTGCGGCTGCTTGGTGATCGCCTCGGTGAGCAACCCGCCCTGGTCGAAGCCGACATACCCGGGCGGCGCGCCGATCAAGCGCGATATCGTGTGTCGCTCCATGTACTCCGACATGTCGAAGCGGATGAGCTCGAGCCCGAGGATACGGGCGAGCTGGCGTGTGACCTCGGTCTTGCCGACACCCGTGGGACCGGAAAAGAGATAGGAGCCGATCGGCTTTTCGGGATGCCCGAGCCCCGAGCGCGCGAGCTTGATCGAGGTAACGAGCGCGTCGATCGCGTCGCCCTGGCCGAACACGACCGACTTCAAGTCCCGATCCAGGGTCTTCAGGGCCTCGCGGTCGGAGGTGGTGACGTTCTTGGGCGGGATACGCGCAATCTTGGCGACGATGTCCTCGATGTCGCGCACGCCGATGGTCTTCTTGCGCTTGGCGGCCGGCAGCAACTGCTGGCTCGCGCCGGCCTCGTCGATCACGTCGATCGCCTTGTCCGGCAGATGGCGGTCGTTGATGAAGCGGTGCGAGAGCTCGACCGCGCTGTGCAGCGCCTGCTGGGTATAGCGCACGCCGTGGTGTTGCTCGAAGCGCGCCTTGAGCCCCTTGAGGATCTCGATCGCCTCTTCCACCGAGGGCTCGGTGACGTCGATCTTCTGGAACCGGCGCGACAGCGCCCGGTCCTTCTCGAAGATGTTGCGGTACTCCTGGTACGTGGTCGAGCCGATGCACTTGAGCTCGCCCGTGGACAGCACGGGCTTCAACAGATTCGAGGCGTCCATCGACCCGCCCGAAGCCGCGCCGGCGCCGATGATCGTGTGGATCTCGTCGATGAACAGGACCGCGCCCTCCTGTTTCTTCAACTGGTGCAGCACCGCCTTCAGGCGCTTCTCGAAGTCGCCGCGGTACTTGGTGCCGGCGAGGAGCGCGCCCATGTCGAGGGCGTAGATGGTGCTCGCGGCGAGCACGTCCGGCACCTCGCCGTCGATGATCTTCTTCGCCAGGCCTTCGGCGATCGCGGTCTTGCCCACGCCGGCCTCGCCCACGAACAGCGGATTGTTCTTGCGCCGGCGGCACAGCACCTGGATGGTGCGCTCGACCTCGCGCGAGCGCCCGATGAGGGGATCGATCTTGCCGAGGCGCGCCTGCTCGTTGAGATTCACCGTGAAGACATCGAGCGGGCTCTTCTCGGCGGGGGTCGCGCCCTCCTCGCCTTCCTCGGCGGCCGCCGGCTCGCCCTGACCCTCGCCCGGCACCTTGGAGATGCCGTGCGAGATGTAGTTCACGACATCGAAACGGCTGATGTTCTGCTTGTGCAGGAAGTACACCGCGTGCGATTCCTTCTCGCCGAAGATCGCGACCACCACGTTCGCGCCGGTGACCTCCTTCTTGCCCACGCCCTGGACGTGCAGCACCGCGCGCTGGATCACGCGCTGAAAACCGATGGTCGGCTGCGTGTCTACTTTGCTGCTCGGCGGAAGCTTCGGGACGTTTTCATCGAGAAAGGCGTTGAGGCTGCGGCGCAGCTCCTCGACATTGCCGCCGCAGGCGCGGACGACGCGCGCGGCCGAAGGATTGTCCAGCAACGCCGCGAGCAGGTGCTCCACGGTGATAAACTCGTGGCGCTTCTCGCGCGCGTTCTGGAAGGCGCTGTTCAGCGAAAATTCAAGTTCCTGGGACAACATGGCACGGCCTCCGGGTCACCCCACCTTAGCTGGATACCATACAAAAATCATTCCGGTTCCATGGCACACTGCAAGGGATGTTGATGGTCCTTGGCATAAGCGGTCACCTGGCGCACTTTGGTCTCCGCGATCTCCCGGGTGTACACCCCGCACACCCCGATTCCCTTCTGGTGCACATGCAGCATGATCTGCGTCGCCTCTTCCCGATTCTTGAAGAAAAACCGCTCCAGCACCGCGACGACGAATTCCATGGGAGTATAGTCGTCATTAAGCAGGATTACTTTAAAGAGCTGCGGTTTCTGCAGCTTCGGCCTGGTCTCCTGGACCACCGGGCCTTCGAGATGACGGGGCTGCTTGTCGCTCATGACGTAAAATAGGTTAGACCGAAAATTTTCGGCGCCGGACTATTCGCAAAGTGTCATTTTACTGTCATTGTGCGAGCACGGCGCAAAATTTCAACCCCAGAAAATATGGCATGAATTTTGAGTGAATTCCCGCGTGCGCTCCGTTGGGGGCACGCTCCGACGCTTGACTTGCGGAAAACAACGGGATGAAGATGATACCCGGATACCGCGTCCGACTTGCAGGGTAAGGTATTTGTTTTCGGGCAACACGCGGCGGTCGCGCCGCGGCACCAGGGGGATGTATGACGACAGGCACCGTGAAGTGGTTTAACTCCAGTAAAGGATACGGCTTCATCACGCCCAGCGACGGGGGGGACGATGTGTTTGCGCACTATTCCGCCATCGAGATGGATGGGTACAAGACCCTGAAGGAGGGTCAACCGGTGGAATTCGAGGTCCAGGACGGTCCCAAAGGCCCTCAGGCCTCGCACATCCGCGCCCTCGCCAAATAACGCCCGGGGTTATCGCGCTTCGTTTTTCATGAAACCCGGCCCAGGCCGGGTTTTTCTTTTTCCCCGGCTTTACATGTGCCGGATCACGGCCTCGCCAAACCCCGAACAGCTCACCTGGGTGGCGCCGGGCATTCCGCGGGCGAAGTCGTAGGTGACGGTCCCGGCCTGGATCGCCGCCGCCATCCCCTTGACGATGAGGTCGGCGGCCTCGCCCCAGCCCAGATGCCGGAGCATCATCTCGGCCGAGAGCACGAGCGAGCCCGGGTTGGCCATGTCCTTACCGGCGTACTTGGGAGCGGTGCCGTGGGTGGCCTCGAACATGGCCACGGTATCCGAGAGGTTCGCGCCGGGGGCGATGCCGATGCCGCCCACCTGGGCCGCCAACGCATCGGAGATGTAGTCGCCGTTGAGGTTCAGGGTGGCGATAACGCTGTACTCCCCCGGGCGCAGCAGGATCTGTTGCAGGAAGTTGTCGGCGATCACGTCCTTGATGACTATCTCACGGCCGGTTTTCGGGCTCTTCAGCCGCATCCAGGGGCCCTGTTCGATAAGCTCGGCGCCGAACTCGCGCCGGGCGAGTTCATAGCCCCAGCTTTTGAATCCCCCCTCCGTGAACTTCATGATATTGCCCTTGTGCACCAAGGTCACCGAGGAGCGGTCCTGGTCGATGGCGTACTGGATCGCCCGGCGCACCAGCCGCTCCGTGCCCTCGCGCGAGACCGGCTTGATGCCGATCGCCGAACTCCCGGGGAAGCGGATCTTCGTCACCCCCATTTCCTTTTCAAGGAATGAAATAATCTTGCGCGCCTCGGCCGACTCGGCCGGCCATTCGATGCCGGCGTAGATGTCCTCGGAGTTCTCGCGGAAGATCACCATGTCGACCTTCTCCGGCGCCTTGACCGGGCTCGGAACACCCTTGAAATAGCGCACCGGGCGCAGGCAGACGTAGAGGTCGAGCTCCTGGCGCAGCGTCACGTTGAGCGAGCGGATGCCGCCGCCCACGGGGGTGGTGAGCGGGCCCTTGATAGAAACGGCGAATTCTTTGACCGCCCGCAGCGTCTCCTCGGGCAGCCAGGTATCGCCGCCGTACACCTTCACCGCCTTCTCCCCGGCGTAAACCTCCATCCAGGAGATTTTCCGGCGCCCGCCGTAGGCCTTGGCCACCGCCGCGTCCACGACCTTGCGCATCGCCGGGGTGATGTCCGCGCCGATGCCGTCGCCCTCGATGAAGGGGATGACGGGGCGGTCGGGGACGCTGAGCGAGAAGTCCTTATTGACCGTGATTTTGGCGCCGTCGGCGGGGATGACGATGTTCTGGTAGGCCATGGATGCTCCGGGGGTTTTCGCGGCGGATTCTAACACCCCCGCTCGCCCTGCTGTAACCTACGCCCATGAAAACCGCCTATGGCGAGATCCGGCCGTTCGTCACCAAGGACGGCTCGGAGATCCGCGAGCTGATGCACCCGTCCGTGCACGGCGTCCGCCACCAGAGCCTGGCCGAGGCCGTGGTCGCGCCGGGCATGACCGCCCGGCTTCACCGGCACGGGCAGTCCGAGGAGATCTACCACATCACCGCGGGCACGGGCCTGATGATGCTCGGCGGCGAGGATTTTCCGGTCGCGCCGGGCGATACGGTGCTGATCCCGCCCGGGACGCCGCACGGCATCCGCAATACCGGCGTGGAACCGCTGCGCATTCTTTGCAGTTGCGCACCGCCCTACTCTGACGACGATACGGAGCTGCTGTAGCCGCAGCGGCATACCGCAGAGACGCGAAGAAAACAAACAGGATTATCCGCAGATTTCGCAGATTGGCGCAGATTTTTCTTTGTCCCGGATACATCTGCGTAATCTGCGGATGCAATCGCCGTTTTAGGTTCAAAGATGCTTATATTGTTCAACAAACCGTACAACGTCCTCACCCAGTTCACCGACAAGGAAGGCCGGGCGACGCTCGCGGATTATATTCCGACCCCGGGCGTCTATCCGGCCGGGCGGCTCGATCGCGACAGCGAGGGACTGCTGCTCCTCACCGACGACGGCAAGCTCCAGGAACGCCTGAGCGATCCGCACTTCAAGCAGCCCAAGACCTATTGGGCGCAGGTCGAAGGCGAGCCGGATGAAAAAGCGCTCGAACAACTGCGCCGCGGCGTGATCCTGGACGCCCGGCGCACGCGCCCGGCCGAAGTGCGGCGCATCCCGGAACCCAAGCTCTGGCCGCGCGACCCGCCGATCCGCTTCCGAAAATCGGTCCCGACCTCGTGGCTCGAGATTACCATTACGGAAGGTCGCAACCGCCAGGTGCGGCGCATGACCGCCGCCGTCGGTCACCCGACGTTGCGCCTGGTACGCTACGCCGTCGGGGACTATACGCTCGGTGGCCTCGCGCCGGGCGAGTGGCGGGAGGAAAAAGCAATAGACAGGATTTACAGGATTTAGCAGGATTAACAGGATTAAGGCATTTAAGGAAGGTCCAACTAAATTCGTTCGCAGTGAGCTTGTCAACCCGCAAATAGATGGAGCACCGAGAATTTACGGCATTCCCCGTCCGTCCCTTCGATAGGCTCAGGGCGAACGGCTAACTTAGTCAACTTCCCTAACGAATTAATCCTGTGAATCCTGAGAAATCCTGTTAATCCTGTAAAATTGATTTTTGTATGATCTGGAAACCGAATGTCGTGGTCGCGGCCATCGTCGAGCGCGACGGGAGATTTCTGCTGGTCGAGGAAGAGGCCGACGGCGAGACCGTGCTCAACCAGCCGGCCGGGCACCTCGATGAGGGCGAGAGTCTGATCGAGGCCGTGGTGCGCGAGACGCTGGAAGAGACCGCCTGGCACTTCGAGCCGCAGGCCCTGCTCGGCGTCTACCGCTGGCCGCACCCGACCAAGGGCGCCACCTACCTGCGCTTCGCCTTCATCGGCCGCGCGGTCCGCCACGATCCGGAACGTGCGCTCGATCACGGTATCGTGCGCGCGGTCTGGATGACGCCCGAGGAGATTCGCGCATCGCGCGCCCGCCACCGAAGCCCCCAGGTCGAGCGCTGCCTGAACGACTACCTCGCCGGCCAGCGGTTCCCGCTTGATCTGCTTGCCGAGGTTAAAATTTGAATAGACAGGATTAACAGGATTTTTCAGGATTTACAGGATTAATTCAAAAAATGCTTTTTGGTTGTAGTCCCGTCACTGATCGCGTCTAATTTCTAAAGTCTTAATCCTGTTAATCCTGAAAAATCCTGTTAATCCTGTGAATTCGTTCTTATGAAAATCATCGTCGGCATCTCCGGTGGCGTGGACTCCGCCGTGGCGGCGTTGCTCCTGAAACGCCAGGGCCACGACGTCACCGGCCTGTTCATGAAAAACTGGGAGGAGGACGACACCGCCGGGCATTGCGGCGCCGCGGAAGATTTGAAGGTGGCGCGCGCGGTCTGCGAGCACATCGGCATCGCGCTCAAGACCGTCAACTTCTCCGCCGAGTATTGGGACCGGGTGTTCAGCTATTTCCTCGCCGAGCACGAGGCCGGGCGCACACCGAACCCCGACGTGCTCTGCAACAAGGAGATCAAGTTCAAGGCCTTCCTCGATCACGCGCTCGACCTCGGCGCGGACATGATCGCCACCGGCCATTACGCACGTATCGAGCACCGCGACGGACACTGCCGCCTGCTCAAGGCGCGCGATGCGAACAAGGACCAGAGCTATTTCCTTTATCTCCTCGGACAGAAGGAACTGGCGCACACGCTGTTTCCCGTCGGCGAGCTCGCCAAGCCGGAGGTCCGACGCATCGCTGAAGAGGCGGGCCTGCCCAACCACGACCGCCACGACTCGACCGGCATCTGCTTCATCGGCGAGCGCGACTTCAAATCGTTCCTCGCGCGCTACCTCCCGGCGCAACCGGGCGAAATGCGCACGCTCGCGGGCCGCGTCGTGGGCCGGCACGACGGCGTGATGTACTACACCATCGGCCAGCGCCACGGGCTCGGGATCGGCGGCGCGGGCGAGGCCTGGTACGTGGTGGACAAAGACGTGAAGCACAACATCCTTTATGTCGAGCAGGGCGAGCACCATCCGGCGCTTTACAGCGAGGCCCTGATCGCGAGCCAACTGCACTGGATCGGCGGCGCTGCGCCGTCCCTGCCGCGCGGACTTACGGCTAAGACCCGCTATCGTCAGCCGGACCAAGCCTGTGTCCCGGAGCCACAAGAAAACGGGCTGCGCGTAACTTTTGATGCGCCGCAACGCGCCGTGACACCGGGGCAGTCGGTCGTACTCTACGACGGCGCGGAGTGCCTCGGCGGCGGCGTGATCGAGGAGGCGCTGCGCGCGGCGCGAGCGCCCGCGTCCGCGGCGAGCGCCTGAACACGGCATTTCCCGCCCCGATCTGGTAAGATTCGCCTGTTTTCCGGGACAGGCCACCTTACCGACAGGCACGCATGAACAAGCCGAAAACACCGGACACCCCGCCGCTCAGCCCGCTCACCGCCCTCTCGCCGCTCGACGGCCGCTACGAAAAGAAAACCGCCGCCCTGCGCGCGCTTTTCAGCGAATACGGCCTCATCCGACTGCGGGTGCTGGTGGAGGTGCGCTGGCTCCAGGCGCTGAGCACGCACAAGGGCATCGAGGAGGTGGCGCCGTTTTCACCGGCCGCGAAGACCCTGCTCGACGACATCGCCGCGAATTTCTCCGAAGCCGACGCCCGGCGCGTGAAGGAGATCGAGGCGGTCACCAACCACGACGTCAAGGCGATCGAGTATTTCCTGAAGGAGAAGGTGCGCGACAACGCCGAGCTCGCCAAGGCCGCGGAGTTCATCCACTTCGCCTGCACCTCGGAGGACATCAACAACCTCGCCTACGGCCTCATGCTCCGGGACGGCCGCGACCGCATTCTGCTCCCCCAGATGGACCGGCTGATCGCGGCCATCGAGGACCTCGCGCACCGTCACGCCGACCAGCCGATGCTCGCGCGCACCCACGGCCAGCCGGCCTCGCCGACGACGCTCGGCAAGGAGATGGCGAACGTCGCGCACCGGCTCAGGCGCGCGCGCGAGCAGGTCGCGCGCGTCGCGATCCTCGGCAAGATCAACGGCGCGGTGGGCAACTACAACGCCCATCTCATCGCCTATCCCGAGGTGGACTGGCCGGGGCTCGCGAAATCCTTTGTCGAGGGTCTCGGGCTCACGTGGAATCCGTACACGACCCAGATCGAGCCGCATGACTACCTCGCGGAGCTTGCGCACGCCGTCGCGCGCTGCAACACCATCCTCATCGACTTCAGCCGCGACGTCTGGGGCTACATCGCGCTCGGCTATTTCAAGCAGAAAGTGGCGCAGGGCGAGGTCGGATCGAGCACGATGCCGCACAAGGTGAACCCGATCGACTTCGAGAACTCGGAAGGGAATTTGGGGCTCGCGAACGCGCTCCTCCAGCACCTTGCGGAGAAGCTCCCCATCTCGCGCTTCCAGCGCGACCTCACCGACTCCACGGTGCTGCGTAACCTGGGCGTGGGCTTCGGTTACGCCCTGCTCGCCTATGACTCCTGCCTGCGCGGCATCGGCAAACTCGAAGTGAACCCCGCGCGGCTCAACGAGGACCTCGACGCCAACTGGGAAGTGCTCGCGGAAGCCGTGCAGACCGTCATGCGCCGCTACGGCGTGCCCGAGCCGTACGAAAAATTAAAGGAACTCACGCGCGGCAAGAACGGCATCACGCGCGAGACGATTCAGGCCTTCATCCGCGACCTCGCCATCCCGGATGCGGCCAGGCAACGCCTGCTCCAGCTCACGCCGGCCGCCTACACCGGCAACGCCGCCGCGCAGGCCGCGGCCGTGGGCCACGAAAAACCGCGCTGACACCGCGTCCCGGGCCGATGGCACGCCGATCCGCAACCTATACTTAAAAAGATATTCACCACAGAGGGCACGGAGGACACAGAGAAAATCGAATAGACAGGATTTACAGGATTAACAGGATGAGAATCAGTCTTGAGTCTTGAGTCTTGAGTCTTAATCCTGTAAATCCTGTTAATCCTGTCCATTTCCTTGTTTCTCTATGGAACCGACCTCCGACCCATCGCAGCCGCAAGCCCCGAGCGGACCCCTGCTGATCCGGGGCCAGGACGAAATCCGCGATCACATCGCCGCCCTGGTGGAGGGCGCACACCACGAGCTTGCGATCTTCGCGCCGCAGCTCGACCCGCGCTGGTTCAACACCGAGCGCTTCGCCTCGGCCCTCACGCGTTTCGCCGTCAGCCATCGAAACAACCGGGCACGGTTGCTCATCGAGGACGCGGAACAGGCCGTAAGCGACAACAACCGCATCGTCGAGCTCTCCCGGAGACTGAGCGATTTCTTCGAGTTCCGCCAGGTGGGCGAAGAACACGCCGGCGTGCGCGAGCTGTTCGTGCTCGCCGACCGCCGCAGCTATCTCCATCAGGAGGACCTCACGCGGCTCACGGCCGTGGCGGACCTCAACGGCGCGCGTGCGGCGGCAGACCTGCGCCTGCGGTTCCAGGCGATGTGGGACCGCAGCGAACCCATCGCGCGCCTGCACACCACGGGCCTCTGATGCCCGCATCGTCCCCGACTCCGCGGCATCTCCTCGGCTGGTCCCTGCCGCTGCTTCTGGCGCTCGCCGGAGGCTGCGCCTTCGAGCCGCGCAGCGGCCTGCCCTCCGCCGCCGCGAACCGCGCCGCGCAGACGGCGATCTCCATGATCGGGAGGCCCTACCACTATGGCGGCGCGACGCCGCGGGGCTTCGATTGCAGCGGGCTCGTGCAATACAGTTATGCGCAGGCCGGCGTGCGGCTGCCCCACGGCACCGAGTACCTGCTGCGCTCCACGCGCACGGTGCCCTACGGCGATATGAAACGCGGCGATCTGCTGTTCTTCGATCTGAGCGGCAAGAAATCCTCGCACGTGGCGATCTATCTCGGCGACGGCCGCTTCGTCCACGCCCCCGCCACCGGCCGATCCGTGGACCTCGGCAGCCTCGCGGACCCGTTCTGGAAGGACTACTTCTCCGCGGCCCGGCGCATCGATGCGGATTAGCGCCCGCAGCTCCGCGCTCATATCGGTCGCCGTGCTGGCGCTCGCCTTCGGGCTGGCGCGCGGCGCGGCGCCGGCCGAAGACGAAACGCGCGTCATTCAGTTGAAGCACCGGCCGGCCGCGGAGATCGCCCCGATCTTAAAACCGCTCCTCGGGCCGAACGACGCCATCAGCGGCACGGACTTCCGCCTGATCGTGCGCACCTCGAAAAAGAACCTGCGCGAGATCGAGCGACTGCTCGCGCAGCTCGACGTCGCGCGCCGACGCCTCAAGATCACCGTCAAGCAAGCCGTTGTCGCGGAGCGCGCGCAGACGGACCAATCGCTTTCCGGCGAGGCCGGAAAAGAAGTCCGCATCACCTTGCCGCGCAATCGCCCCAAGGACGACAAGGGGCTCACGGTCGGCGGCGACCCGCACTACCAGACCAAAACCATCACCACCGCGGCACGCGACGAAAACACGCAATTCATCGCGACTCAGGACGGCCAGCGCGCCTATATCCGCGTCGGCCAATCCGTGCCCCACGTGCGCAGAATCCTGATGCTCTCGGGCGGCCGGGGAAAGGCCGCGCAGGGTGTGGAATTTCAGAACGTGACGACCGGCTTCGACGTAGTCCCGCGCGTGCAGGGCGAAACCGTGCACCTCGAGATCACACCGCGCTTGGCCACGCTGGACAATACCGCAAGCGGCCTGGCGAGCTTCCAGGAGTACTCCACCACGGTGACGGCAAAGCTCGGCGAGTGGGTCGATCTCGGCGCCATCGGCGGCGCGGGCGAAGAACTGCGCCGCGAGATCCTCGACAGCGCCGGCGTGCGCGCGGGCGAGCGGCGGACGATTCTGCTCAAAGTCGAAGAAAACAAGAATAGACAGGATTAACAGGATTTTTCAGGATTTACAGGATTAAAACAAAAACTCGTGCTACACCAAACCTCAATTTCTGGGGACAACGATGTACGGACGATCGGCTCACGTCCCCGCCGCGGGCGCCGTAAGGTAAGGGCCTGACCCAATGCGATTGCGGTTACCCGGTCGGCCGCGTCGTGGGCGTTGTGATATGCTTTGTTCGTGAACACCGACTGCGGGATTGGCCATGGCCCGACTCAATATCAAGCTGGAACTACCCGATAGTCTCGCCAAACAGGCGAAAGAGGCTGGACTACTGGAACCGCAAGCGCTCCAAACCATGCTGCGCGATCAACTGAAGAAGCAGGCCGGCGAGAAATTGCGCGCGATGTGGGCACGCATGCCACGCGAGGAACTCACGCCGAAGATCGAGCAGGAGATCGTCGAGGAAGTCCGCGCGGTGCGCGCCGCGAAACGCAAGCGAACCGGCGGTTGATGCGGCTGGTGCTGGATACCAATGTCGCGGTCGCAGGCCTGCTATGGCATGGCGCGCCGCGCCAGCTGCTCGACCGAACCATTGATGACGAGACCGTCGAGTTCTACAGCAGCCCGGCATTGATGGATGAACTGACGAACACATTGGGCTACTAAAAGTTCGCAAAGCGAATCGCACGCTACGAGACAAGCATCGAGGCGCTGGTCAGGCAATACCAGGCGCTCGTGGTCCTGGTTTCACCGACCCTTACCCCGCGTGTAGTACCTGAAGATCCCGACGACGACGCCGTGCTCGCCTGCGCCGTGGCGGCCAAGGCCGAGCTTATCGTCTCGGGGGATCGGCATTTGCTCGGACTCAAGGACTACCAGGGCATCCCCATCGTCGCCCCGGCCGAGGCGTTGCGACGCATCGGCGCTGCCTCCTAAGACAACAGGTCCCCCAGGGCTGCGGGGTCAGGTCTTGCGCTGCAACATTCGTCTGAGCAGCGTCAAGGAGCGTCCCCGCTTCGGGGAGCAGCTTGTCGTTGGTTTGCCGCGGTAGTTCCAGTTCCGGGACCACGGGTCTCTCCTATTCTTCAGACTTCTCGACGATCAGGTTCATGGCAAGGTGCTTGCGCTCGGCCGCGTCCATGCCGCCGCGCAGGGCGTCGGCCGTCTGCCAGAGTTGGGCCTCGTCGAGGTTGGCGCCGGTCAGCGTGCGGCGCACGGGCAGGCCGTTGGCATTTGCCTTCTTCGGCTTCTCGATGGTTTTTTCGTTTCCTCTTGCCACTTCCCCTCCCTGCGTTTTTGCTGTCACCCTCACAAGGGCGGATCAGCGAACCGCTTTACGCTGCGCGTCTTGTTGTCTTGACGGCGAGTTGAATGTGCTCGGCGGCTTGCAGAACCTTGATGATGCCGAAGAGACTTTCGGCTGTCGGATTTCCACGGGGTCCGAGCATGCGTTGCAGGCTTTTGCTGGGTTTTCCTGTCTCCTTCGCCAAGCCGTCGAAGGTGAGGGTGGCATTGACGTAGTCGCGCAGCATCGCTTTGCCGGTATCGATGCCGCCGGCAAGCAGCTCGTTGATCGCCTCGGTGAGCATCGCGGCACGGAAGCGCGCATCGCCCTGGGCTCGCGTCCAGACGGTTTCACGGAATTTGCGTGTGATCGGCATATCGCTTACCTCTTCTTGCGCGCCCTGTAGTCGCGCCAACGTTGTTGGGCCAGTTGAATGAGATATTTAAGGGGTCGGGAGTCTTTTCAGAAAAGACTCCCGACCCCTTTTTCCAGAAAAGACTCCCGACCCCTTTTTCGACCCCTTCCTTTTTCGACCCCTTTTTCGACCCTTTTTCATTGTCCGCGTGATGCGCTCCATGGGAACGGCGGTTGCACTCCTCCCGGACTTCTTAACTCCGATGCCCTGGCTCCCCAAGTTTTTCGTATCTGGCTCCGACCACGCCGGTGGCTTTGTCATATAGAGCAGATAGCCGGCAAAGCCGTGGGCCGGTTTTCCGATTACCTGGCTCTAATCCTGTTTAGAAAACCTCTAAATATTCCCGTTGTTCACGGTACATCTGGCCTACCGCAGCGCCGTGGAGGCGCGAAGCTACTGAAACAAAAATGGATTTTCTCTGCGTGCTCTGCGGTGAAAAAGATCTTTTTCAGGTATTTTTAGAGGTTCCCTGAATCCTGTCCATTCCCATTCTCCGCTTGCAGCGCGACGCCGGCCGCGCGCTCAGCGGTGCGTCATGAACCATGCGATGAAGAGCAGAAGCAGCGCAAGCCCCTGCAAGCCGACCCGAAGGAGCATGA
>Ga0154833_1076_pt1 | contig 60621 bp, 56 predicted proteins | sample Rifle2008BG16ft_FD_116137 | JGI IMG/M metagenome (GOLD analysis project Ga0154833, IMG submission 116137) | Candidatus Muproteobacteria bacterium RBG_16_65_34 | reverse complement strand
ACATGGTGTTCGGTGCCGAAACGCTCCGCGACCGCGCGGGCATGGGGCGTCTCGTCGAAGCCCTGCTCGGCAAAGCGCAGGCTGAAGGTCTTGAGCGGGCGGGCACCGGCCTGGGCCATGTAGTGGACCATGAGGCTCGAGTCGATGCCTCCCGAGAGAAACGCGCCGAGCGGCACGTCCGCCACGAGTTGGCGCCGCACGCTGTCGGCGAGCGCCGTATCCACGGTGGCCAGCAACTCCTCGCGATCCGGTGCGGGTCCGGTGGGCGAAGGGATGCTCCAGTAGCGGCGCACGTCGAGCCGGCCGCTCCGGGCCGCCCAGGTGAGCTGCGAGGCGGGCGGGAGCTGCCGGACCGCGGCCAAGAAGGAATGGGGCGCGAGCGGCGTCTGGAACGCGAGGTAATCGCGCAAGGCCTCGTAGTCGAGACCGCGGGGGAACCCCGTGAGGCTCAGAAACGGCGCGAGCGTAGAGGCGAAGGCGAAACCCGACGCGATGGAATAGAAGAACGGCTTGATGCCCATGCGGTCGCGCGCCGCGAACAAAACGCGCTCGCGGGCATCCCAGACGACGAACGCGAACATGCCGTCCAGACGCGGCGTCAGCCGCTCGCCCCATTCGGCGAATCCGTGCAGCAGCACCTCGGTGTCGGAATGGGTGACGAAGACATACCCCACGGCCTCGAGCTCGACTCGCAGCGCGCGGTAATTGTAGATCTCGCCGTTGAAGACGATGGCGTAGCGCCCGTCGGGTGAGCGCATCGGTTGATGTCCGCCCGCGAGATCGATGACGGCCAGCCGGGTGTGGCCCAATATCGCCTCCCCCAAATCCAGCAGCTTGCACTCGTCGGGGCCGCGCGCGCGCAGGGTATCGAGGGCCGCCGTCGCGCTGCCACGCCAGGGAGTTTCGATCAGTCCGAATATGCCGCACATGGTTGTCCGATAAGGGCTGGTTTGACGATCGCAACTCAGTTCTTGCCGCTCTGCTTTCTGAACAGATATTCGTCGTTTCCGGAACCGAACAGTCCCGACCTGCGTCTCACGTTCTGCTTGACGAGGTCGAACCCCAGCGGCGCCAGCAAGCGGTTCAGCTCCTCCGGCGCGATCGACTCGTAGGGATAGCCGCCGATCCAGTCGCGCACGTCGTGATAGAAATCCATGCCGCGCTTCTTCTTATAGTTGGCGATATGGGTGGACAGGCGCTTGCCGCGCAGCAACATATAAAAGCCGAACAACCGGATGTAAAGACGTTCGGCCCGGGCCTGCTTCTCGGGCGAGGCGTTGACGTACCAGCGCTTGATCTTCTTCCAGATGCCGCAGTAGCGGGTCTTTCCATACAGCGCCACGGCGAACAACCCGCCGGGTTTGACGTGGCGCGCGGCGATCTCGATCGCGCGGTTCATGTCGCCGGTGTGGTGCAACACGCCCCACGAATAGACGATATCGAACTCGCCGAGCGGCTGCTGGCCCAGGTCGAAAACGCTGATATGCCGCACGGACTTGTTGGCGCCCGTCCAGAGCCGTTCCAGCACCGCCCGGGCGGTGGACACCGAATAGGGATCGACGTCGATCGCCACGATCTCCTGCGCGCCGAATCGCAGCGCCGCCAGGGAATGCAGCCCGGAGCCGCATCCGATGTCGAGGAACGTCCGCCCGGAGAGATCGCGGGTGCCGAGGAACGCCCCGAGCCCGTCCTCGGCCTTGGCGATCTTTTCCGCGTCGATCAGCCGGGCGTAACTCTCCCAGTTCTTGCCGAAGTCGAATCGATCTTCGCTCACGTTGTGCTCCTGTCGTTCGGACCGGCTGTCGTTTCCGCCGCCAACCGCTCGTACGCGGCGGCCACGCGCTCGGCGGCGTAGGGGCCGAGATCCACGCGCGCCGGATCGGGTGGATCGGCCAAGGCACGGGCCATCGCCTGCGCCAGCGACCCGGCGTCGTTCACCGGGACCAGGCACCCGGGGCAGGCGGCCCCCAGTATCTCGCGCGGGCCGGAGGGACAGTCGGTGCTGACCACGGGCGTACCGAGCGCCAGCGCCTCGATGAGGACATTGGGCAGACCCTCATGATCGGAAGACAGTACCAGCAGGTCGGCGCCCGCGATCCACGGATAGGGGTTGGGCTGGAAACCGGCCACCGTCACCCGCCGCTCGAGCCCGCGCGCCTCGATCAGGCGCGCGAGCCGCTCGTCCGGCGGGGTGAGCAGCACCAGCCGGTGCGGCGTGTCGAGCCGGGCCCAGGCGTCGAGCAGCAGGTCGTGGCGTTTCTGCGCGGAGAACCGGCCCACGTGGATGACGTAGCGGCCCTCGGGCAACGGCGCGGGTTCCGCCGCAGCCGCGCGGATCGCGGCGAAATCGAACGGGTTGTAGATGCGCTCGATGCGCGCCCGCGCGAGCTGCAAGGCATCGCGCAGGTCGGCCGCCACGCCGTCGGACACGGCGATCAACGGCCGCCGGCCGTACAGCCGCCGGTAACGTGTCCGCCGCCGCTCGGCCTTGCGGGGATCGGTCGCGCGCAGGCGCGCGATCTCGGCCGAGAGCGTGTTGGCGATCCGGCACCAGTGGCGCGGCAACCCGGCCCGGATCGCGACCTCGTCGGCGAACGGCAGGGTCGAGACGACGAGGTCGAAGGGACCGTGCGCGGCGAGCCGGTCGTGCAACCGGCGCAGGCGAAACGCCGCCAGCCGTTTGCCGAGCATGCCTTTGGACAGCGACCGGCCCGGGGGGGTCAGCGCATGAAGCGCGACGCCGGATGGAACGGCGTGCTCGACCCGATGCTCGAGCAACAACAGCTGAACCTCGTGATTCCGAGTCGTGAGCAGCGCGCCGAGCTTGAGCAGGGCCTTCTCGGCGCCGCCGCCCGCGAGATTGGTGACGACGAATCCGAACTTCATGGGGCGCGCCGCTTGGCCGGCGCGGGCGGATGCTCGGCGAGCGCGCGCCGCGCCTGCGCGAGCACCGCCTCGACTGAAATCTCGGACATCGGCGTCTGCTCGGTGCAGTCCCGGCCGGTGCGCGGATGGTCGAGCGCGTACAGGCACGGATGGTCGAGGGGGCCGGTCAGGCGGCTCGAGGACAGGCAGTGGTAGAGACCCACGAGCGGAATGTCGAATGCGCTCATGATATGAGTCGGACCCGTGTCCACACCTATATACAGATCAGTCAGACTCATCAGGGCCGCGGTTTCGCGCAGCGTCAGGCGCCCGGCGTAGAGCGTCGCGTGGGTGCCGAGCTGCTCCTTAAGCCAGCGGGTGCGCGTCTGTTCCTCGGCGCCGCCGTAAATCAAAAAGTGTGCGCCCGGCCACTCGGCGCGGATGGCCTGCGCGAGGTTCGCAAAGTATTCGACGGGCCAGTTGCGGTAGTCCTTGGTCGGGAAGCTCGCCACCTGCAACCCGATCAGCGGGCCGGCGCCGACGGGGACGTCGACCGCGAGCCGCGCCCGCGCAGCCGCGGCTTCGTCCGGCAGGACCCGATAGGCAATGCGCCGTCCGGCCGGAGCCACGTTCAGCGCGGCAGACAGGCGCAGATGGTGCATGACGGCGTGCTCGCTCTGGAACGGGGGAATCTCCACGCAGCGATACAGGCGCCGGTTGAGCACGTCGCGCTTCTGCCGAAAGGCGACGACGCGCTCCGCGACGCGCAAGGCGTACGCCACCAGCGGATCGTCGAAGCCATACACCAAGGCGTAATCATAACGGCGCCCCCCGAACCGACCCCGCCACGGCGCGGTTTTCTTGGTGATGCCGCCGACGCGTGCAACAAACGGAAGGCCCTGCAACACTTCCGCGCGCTTCGGATGCGCGAGCGCGGTGATGTGACAACCCGGATAGGCCGCAGCGACCGCGCGCATGGCCGGCGTGGCGAACAGTGTATCGCCGATGCGCGAAACGTTGATGAACAGGAATGACGAAATTGACCCCGACATCGGACAATCAACCGGCGTCTGGCTGCGGAATCCGGTACTCAAAAAGGAAGTCCGGGAATGTGTACTCCGGCGCCCGGTAGCGCCAAGCCAGCCGCTTGAGCGGTTGCTTCCATGGAGCAATCGGCTTTACCAGGTGATAGGCGTGCAGCGCCAGACCCGCGCGACGCCCGAGTTCCAGTGCCATGGTCTGACTGAACCAGGCAACGTGGTCGAGGTTGATCATGACCACGCCGTCACGCCGGAAGCGTCGATAGAATTTGCGACTGAAGGGATTGGGTGTGGCCACCAACAGACGGCCGCCGGGCGCCAGGTGCCGCGTGCCAAAGCGAAGCAGGGCCGCCGGGTTATCGACATGCTCGATAACGTCGCCGATGAACACAACATCGAAGCGCTCGCCCAGATCCGCCTCGGAGGTAGCGTCGACACAGCGCACGTCGTAACCCTTGGTCTGCAGGTCGCGCACCAGCGACTCGAGGATGTCGACACCCACGCAGCGCGTCGCGACCGCGTGAATTTTCCCGTGGCGCCAGCCGGGATCATCGATGTAACGCGCGGCATGAGCCGCAACGCCGATGTCCAGGACCCGCTTTCCTTTCGCCGCGTCCAGCACATACTGGGACAGATCCATGTTCATGTGGATCTGGCGCACGGCAAGCAGGCGGCGCCTGACCAGGCGCTTGGCCTCGCTGTTGTTGGGATCGTCGGACAGCCTCGTCCAGTCGAGGATTTGGGTCATTGCGGCGCGTCCGCGGCGGTTGAGTGCCGGTGGAGAAAGCCATCGATACCGGCGCGCACGAGTAGCCACCGATAAGGCACTGCCGGATTGCGGGGCAAGCACGCGAGGCCGTACCCATAGGCCAGCGGAGCACGATCGCCCTCGAAACAGCGATCCGCCGGCATGCCTGCCCAGCAGGTCGCGTCGAGGACACGCGCGATGCGGGCAAACTCGATCGAGTCGCTGTAGATCGCACCCGGAACGTGCCGATCGAGGAAGCTGCGCTCGGCTATGCCGACGCCGCAGTCATGGACGAAGACCAGCGCCGGACGGCCGGTCGCGAGAAGACGCAAGGCCAGACGCAAGCCACGAAAACCCTTCGGCCCGTCGATCAAGACAACATCGCCCTCCCGCACCTCCGCCGGCAGGATGCGGGTGGCATCGCCGAAGCGCAGATCGACGCGCTCCCGGCCGCGCAGCCGTTCGTTGGCCACGGCCACGTCGGGCGAGCCGGGATCGTGCTCGAGGCTGACGATCGGGATGTCGGGAAACAGCACCGACAGCAGCAGCGTGCTCTGGCCGCGCGCGCGCCCGGACTCCAGCACGCGGCGCGGCGCGACCCGCTGCGCGCACAGGTACAGAAAGAACATCTCGGAAAACAGCACGCCCTTGCGCTCGTAGGGAATGCCCGCGATCCGCGCCTGGAAATCGCGAAGCTGCCGTGCCGCGTCGGCGCTGATGCTCGCCGTGTCGAATGTCATCGTGACGGCTCCGGGGAGAATGAAACGGGCGTGGCGAGTCGGCGGAAAACCGCCTCCATACCCGTAAGCATGGTTTCGAGGCCGAACTGTTTCGGCGCGCGTTCGCGCGCCGCACCGCCGAGCCGCGCGGCGAGCGCGGGGTCGTCGAGCAGCCGTCGCAGCGCCTCGGCCAGCGCCGGCGCGTCCTTGGGCGGGACGACGAGACCGGTGACGCCGTCCGTCACCGCCTCACCGATGCTGCCTACCGAGGTGGTAACCACCGGCAGGCCCGTGAACATCGCCTGGAGCAGCGCCTGCGGCACGCCTTCGTTGGCATAAGACGGCAGACAGAACGCGTCCAGCGCCTGGAGCCATTGTTCCACCCGTTCCTGGCGACCGGCGAGCGTGACGCGGGAGGCGAGGCCCAGGCGCGCGATGCGCTCCTCGATCGGTTGGCGCATCGGCCCGTCGCCCACGATGACCAGCCTGAGCCCGGGCTCGTCGGCGACGAGCCGCGCGAACGCGTCCACGAGATACAGGTGGCCCTTCCAGCTGCGCAGCGTGGCGACGATTCCCACGTAGCGCGCGGACGGATCGAGCCCGAGCGCGCGGCGCGCCGCGCCCTTCTCGCCCGGGTGAAAACGCGCGGGGTCGATGCCCGTCGGGACCGACGTGATCCGATCGCCCGGATAGCGGTTGTCGCGGATCAACGTCTCCCGCAGCCGTTCTCCGGTCGTGACGATATGGCGCGTGGCGCGGGTATAAAGCCAATGCGTGGCGCGATTATCCGGCACCGGCGCGGAGATATGGCGCGTGCGCACCATCGGCGGGGGGTCGCGCAGCGTGCGGCACGCGAGCGCCACGAGCCAGGCGTCCGTGGAGCTGTGGGTGTTGATAACATCTGGACGGGTTAAGGCAAGCGCACGGCGCACGGCAATAATCCCGCGCAGTCCCTTGCGCTCGATTGGCAAGGCCCGATGCGCAATAGCGCGCCGAACCGCTTGTTCGAGAATGTCGGAGCCGGGTACGGCCCAGATCTCAACCAGATGCCCGCGGTGGATCATGCCTTCCGCCTCGGTCAAAATCCGGATTTCCTGCCCACCCCAGCCACACGAGGCCTCGGTATGCACGATGTGAAGCGGCGTTCGTTTCAATTGTCCTTCCCGCTATGCATTGCTCGTTAATGCGCCTCGTGCGCCGCGCGCCAGAACTTCTGCGTACATTGGGATACCGCCATCGATCGGCTATGACCAGAAATGCGCGAGCCGGCCGGCCCATCTTCACCGGAAGGATAAAAGCAGCTGATTAGACCGCACCAGCGATGTCTATCGCCAAGACAGTTTTTCTCCGGGAATGATAAAGAAAAGATCGCCCGATGACCAGATGCCTTTGCTCCGCGAAGATTGCGATAAAATATATAGTGCCAGGTGGTGACACGCTGGTCGTGATTGCATGCGCTTTTCCGGCGGTGTGTCCCGAACTTGGCCGATACCCCGGATGAGGCAGTGTATCGCGCACTCGCTGGACGGGTTTCTCATACCCCGGCAATGCGATTGAGCTGTCGCACGCTGCGGCAAACCGATTCCGACGACGTTACAAAGAATTAGCATGGCGACTCAATAATGGTGAACGATCAACCATGTGGTGACAAATGATGCAACGTATCGCGTTCTTTCACATCGAGAAGACGGCAGGGTCAACGCTGCGCACGATCCTGCAGCGAAATTACTCGCTGGGCGAGCTTTACCCGATGTACACCGAACAGGCCCGCACCGCCTTCCGGCAGATGGCCCCAGAGGTAAAGGATAAGGATCAAGGTTGTCTACGGCCACTACTGCCTGGATGTGGCGGATTGGCTTCCTCGCGACATGGCGTTCATCACCATGCTGCGCGATCCGGTCGCGCGCGTGGCATCCCGCTATTACTTCGACAGATATGTGCGAAAAACCGGTCCCGCGGTCCAATTACCGCTACGCGCGTATCTCGAGCAGCGCGACCACCTGCCGATCGACAACGGGATGGTGCGGTGCCTCTCCGGGGTGACCGACAGCGTACCATTAGGCGGATGCACGGCCGAAATGCTCGAGGCCGCGAAACAGGCCTCGGACCGTTTCCTTTTCGTCGGGCTGTCCGAGCGATTCGATGAATCCTATGCGCTGCTGTGCAAGTTGCTCGACTTTCCGGTTCGTTATTGTCCGCCCACAAACATCAATCCGAAGCGCCCGGCCATAGAAACGATCAGCCCCGAGGATATCGCCACCATCGAGCAGTTCAACCGGCTCGACCGGGAACTCTACTTGCATTGCTGTCGCCGGCTCGATAAACAGCTTTCCGAGGTGGACGTCTCGGCACAACTTCATGAGTTGCAGCGGCGTCGCGACAGCGCTTGGCTCAGGATCTTCGACACCCACAGCCAATACGGGAGACAACGCTGGCGCCGGTTCGCCAAAAAGTTGCTTAGAAAAAAACAATATGGATGAGAAAAACGATTTTGCCAAATAAGGAACGGGCGCAATCTCCACGGTCGGCAAACACCGCCAGATTTTAGAATTACACGAGGCGGCTATACAAAGCGGAAAGTGCGTGCGCCATGCTGCTCAGATCGAGCCGCTCGGCGACGGCGCGCGCGGCACGGCCCATTGCAGCCGAACGTTCCAAGACAAGCAGTGACTGCATGGCCTTGCCCAGAGCTGAAATATCGAGCGCATCGCATATCAATCCTCCTCCGCTACTTTCCACCAGCTCGGCGGCACCGCACTTCGTGCTTGTGATCACGGGCAATCCACTTGCCATGGCTTCGAGAACAACGTTGGGGAAAGGGTCGTAAAGCGTTGGCAGGACCAGGACATCTGCGGCGCCGTAGTAAGGCTTCACGTCCGGCTGGCTGCCGGCAAAGATGACACGGCCGCTCAACCCCAGTTGTCCGACACGGCGCTGGAAATTCTTGATCCTCTTGTCGCGACCGACAATCAGCAAATAGGCGTGCGGGGGCATTTGCGCCATTACCTCAAGCAATACGGCGACACCCTTGCGTTCAAAACCGGAGCCGACAAACAGGAACAGCCTTGCCTCTTCGGGGATGTTGTATTTCGTGCGAACCTCGGTACGGTGTCGCTTGAGACGTGGATGAAAGGCTTCGGTGTCGACACCGTTGTGGATGATCGGCAGTTTCTCATCTGGCAACCCGAAGTAATGCTGGATCTCCTCTTTGACCATCTTCGAGTTACAGATCACGGCTTTGAGACGCGGGCTCCTGAAAACCTTTTCTTCAGCCCACTTGACATAAAGGTGGTAGGGATTGAGCGCCTGCATCCAGCGGCGGCGCCCTCGCAGCGCTCGTGCGCGTTGCTTGAGCCATTCGCGATGCACACCGTCGCCTGCACGATAGACGTCGCAGCAGCTGAGGCGTTCATGCGACTGCACAAGATCGAACGATCTGCTTTTCAGCTCACGGCAGACAGCACGCGCAAACGACCAGTCACGCCACAATCGACCGATATAAAAAGGATTGCAGATGATGACTTCAAATCCCTTGCCGCCGCACCATTCACGCGTGACCAGGGCAAGCTGCACGTTACGTGAACCGAGCGCCTCGAGCACGCGCGATACAAAGCGCTCGGCGCCGCCATCCTGGGCATAACGACTCCGAACCAGCGCGATGGAAATCGGTTTCACTATCGGCTCATCTGTCCTCGAAGACGGGCAAAGTAGGGAGAATCGTCTTTTACCATAAAAAAATTTCTTTCTTTGGATTCCAGAATATTTTCACACAGCTTCAATGTGAATTTCTTGGGCTCATAGATGAGGTAGCCGTGGGACCAAAAAAACTTCTGCGCCGCATCCATCGCCGCCCGATTCTTGTCTCGAAGCTCCGCCATGACCATCGGACCGAATTGTGAAAAGAATTTTTTTCCGCCGTTAAGAACCTCCATCTGATAGCCCTCCACATCGATCTTGACAAAATCAGGAGGGGGAAGACCCGCGTAGAGATTATCGATTGTATCGATTTCAATCAGTTCGGTATGTGGCCCCTCCTCGGACTTCAACGAGACGGTGCCTTCGGCCAGATCGGGGTGATTCAGGAATATTCGACGTCGCCCCGGGGAATCGCCCAGGGCTATCTTTTTTACCGTCACGTTCTGAAACCCGTTGAGGCGGATATTCTCCTCAAGAAAAGCCCTGGTAGAGGCGATGGGCTCAAAAGCCACCACGCTACCCTGCTCCTTCACCAGCGTCGCGAACAGGCAGGTGTAAAACCCTACGTTCGCGCCGATATCCCAGCATACGTCTCCGGCCTGAAGAAATTTAACGATATTATTTATCTCATACCGCTCGTCATGTTCGCCGTAAAAATACATGCGTTGGTGCTCGGCATTACGCAGGTTGGCCGTAAGGCTAAATCCATGCTTGGTCGGAAAAGTAATCAAGGATTCTTCCGGCAGGATAAAACGCTTCGTCAATTCCAGCAGGCGTCTTTTCCCCTCGGTAACCGGGGAATACCGAAGATATGCGCGAACAAGCGTGTTTATCGCGGCCTTGAATTGGCTGGTCATGAAGGCAGGGTTATTTGTTTGATGGCGCTCAATACCTGCTCCACGGCAATCGTGGTCAGACATTCGCTCACTTTGCCGTTGCCACAACCGTCCTGGCCACAGGGACGGCAGGAATGATTCGAGGTCAGCACGCGTGCTTTCACTTGCCAAGGTCCCCATTCGAGGTCGCCGCTCGGGCCGAACAAAACCACGGTAGGCGTCTGCATCGCCGCGGCGATGTGCATGGGCACGGAATCCACGCCGACGAAACATTTCGCCTGCCGGGTGAGCGCCGCGAGCTGCTTGAGGTCGAGCTGGCCGCACAGGTCCGCCACGGGACGCTTGAGTTGTGAAGTGATGCTGGCGACGAATTGAAGCTCATGCTCAGCCGGTGCGGCCGTGAGCACGATGCGTTCACCCATTTCTTGCAGGGCGTCAATCAGCGCGACGTACTTGTCCACCGTCCAGCACTTGAACAGCCAGCGCGAGGTCGGATGGATATGAATGGATTGCTTGGGCTCAATTCCATGACGCGCCATGAGGGCGCGCACCGAGGTCTCGGCCTCGTCGCTCACACTGAGAACCAGATGCCGCTCGTCGAGCTCGGGGTAAATCCCGAGGCGACGCAGGGCGTCGAGATGGATTTCCACCGTGTGCCGCGGTTTCGTCGGCACCTGATACAGGTGGGTAAAGCTGTTGCGCCACAACGTCCCGCGCCTGGCGGGGTACTCGCGTGCGACGCTGTAACGCGCTCCCAGCAGCAGGCTGAGCACCGCGCCGCGGGGACTTTCCGTCAGATGCACGATGAGATCGTAATGCCGCGCGCGCAGGGATCGGAACAGGCGCCACTCGTTCGCAATCTGCGCAGACCGGCCTTCCTGTTTCCAACCGCGATCCACCGTGAAAATGTTCGCGATCGCAGGATGGCCGAGCAGCATGGGCTCGGTGTCGCGGTAGACCAGCGCATCAACCTCGACGTGCGGCGCGTGGTTTTTCAGAACGGTGAACACCGGCGAGGCGAGCAGCACGTCGCCGTGGTGGCGCAGCTTCACCACCAGCACGCGGCGTAGCGCGGAAAGGTCAATGGCGTCTTTAAGCATCACGGATAGAGAAAAGTGCAAAGAGAAAAGAGAGAAGAGAAAAGTCTTCGGCGCGCCGTGCTTATCCTTCCCTTTTCTCTTTGTCCTTTGCTCTTTTCTCGGGCATCTTACCACTTGCCTCCGACAAACTCTCAAGCACAAGACCCGGGGCGATATCGCGAAGGCACCTGAGATGCCCCAGCGGACACTCGCGTTGGAAACACGGGCTACACGATAGGCCGAGATAGCGCATGGTGGCCTTGTCGCTCAAGGGCGGCGTGTGGCCGGGATCCGAAGACCCGTAAATCGCGACGACGCGGCGCCCGAGCGCGGCCGCGACGTGCATGAGCCCGGAATCGTTGGTCACGACGGCGGTTGTCAGCGACATCAGATCGATCGCCTCGGCAAGCGCGGTCTTGCCGCCGAGGTCGAGGCAGCCCCCCTGGGTCAGGGATTGAATCGCAAGGGTCACGGGCGCGTCCTGGTCCGAACCGAACAGCCACACCTCCCAGCCTTCTGCGAGTTTCGTCCTGGCGACGTCGGCAAAATATTCCGCCGGCCAGCGCTTGGCGGGACCGTACTCGGCGCCGGGGCACAAACCGAGCACCGGAGTTTTCGGAAGGCCGCGGCCGAGGCGCACAAGCGCGGCGCGAGCGCTGTCCGCATCCGCCTCGAGCCACGGTTGGGGAATCTCCGGCAACGCCTCGCCCGACTCGATTCCGAGCGCCACGAACCGGTCCACGGTGCGCGGGAGTTCGGTCTTATCGAGGCGGCGCGCGTCGTTGAGCAGCCCGTAGCGCAGCTCGCCGACGAAGCCGGTGCGCACGCGGGCGCGCGCGGCGAACGGGACGATCGCCGACTTGAGCGAGTTCGGCAGCACGATCGCGCGGTCGTAGTTTCGCGCGCGCAACGCCCGCCCGAGACGCCAGCGCTTCGCCAACGCGAGCGCGCCGTGGCGAAACGGCGCCGGGATCGCCTCGGCCACCTCCGGCATGCGCGCCAACAGGGGAAACGTCCATTCGGGCGCCAGCACGTCGATACGACATTCGGGGTGGCGCTGTTTGAGCAGCCGGAACAGGCTCTGCGCCAGCACCATGTCGCCGACCCAGGACGGGCCGACGATCAAAAATCTAATGCGCTCTTTCACCACGGAGATCACAGAGGGCACAGAGGATCTTGGTCTTTACAAACTCTGTGTCCTCTGTGGTTAATCATCTTAGTCTTTAAGCACGTACACCGCCCCGCAATACATACAACGCTCCTCGCCGCTCTTCTCGATCGGCAAATAAACTCGCGGGTGCGAGTTCCACCGCACCATGCCCGGCATCGGGCAGGAGAGCGGCAAATCCGCGTGTGTGACCTCGTAGCGGTTCTCCGCGTTGGCGGGGAGTCCCTTCGGTTGCTCAGTGCTGGTGTGGACCATTGTCGGATTCCTTCAGGAAAATAGATACGAGGGGCGAGGTGCGAGGTGCGAGGGAATGTGGATAAGGCACTTGTTCATAAAAGACGTTGCCCCTCGTCCCTCGTATCTCGTATCTCGTCCCTGGTCGCCTTAGGCGACCAACGTCAGCCACTCCGGGTGCTCGCCGCTGCGCCCGTGCACCAAATCGAAGTACATGGTCTGCAGCTTCTCCGTGATCGGGCCGCGCGTGCCGGCGCCGATCTTGCGGCCGTCGAGTTCGCGGATCGGCGTGACCTCGGCCGCGGTGCCGGTGAAGAAGGCCTCGTCCGAGATATACACCTCGTCGCGCGTGATACGCTTCTCGCGCACCGGAATACCGAGATCGCCGGCGAGCCGGATGATCGTATCGCGCGTGATGCCGTCGAGCGCCGAGGTGAGATCGGGCGTATAGATCGCGCCGTCGCGCACGAGGAAAAGGTTCTCGCCGCTGCCCTCGGAGACGTAGCCCTCGGTGTCGAGCAGCAGCGCCTCGTCGCAGCCCGAGGCGAGCGCCTCGCGCAGCGCGAGCATGGAGTTCATGTAGTTGCCGTTCGCCTTGGCGCGGCACATGGTGATATTCACGTGATGACGATTGTACGAGGAGGTGCGCACCTTGATGCCGTGCTTCTGCCCCTCCTCGCCGAGGTATGCGCCCCAGCGCCAGGCGGCGACGATCACATGCACCTTGAGTCCCTCGGCGCGCAGGCCCATGCCCTCGCTGCCATAGAAGCCCATCGGACGGATATAGGCCGACTCGAGCTGGTTCTCGCGCACCGCCGCGCGCGTGGCCTCGTTGAGCGCGGCCTTGTCGTACGGAATGTCCATGCCGAGGATATGGGCCGAGCGGAACAGGCGATCGGTGTGCGCCTGGAGCCGGAAGACCGCGGTCCCCTTCGGCGTCTTGTAGGCGCGCACGCCCTCGAACACGCCCATGCCGTAGTGCAGGGTGTGCGTGAGCACGTGGGTGGTCGCCTCGCGCCACGGCACGAGCCTGCCGTCATACCAGATGACGCCGTCACGATCCGCCATCGACATCGAGCTTTCTCCAAAAAAAGGAATTCACAGGATTAACAGGATTTTTCAGGATTCACAGGATTAATTCTTAAAAGCCTTAATCCTGTTAATCCTGTTTTTAATCCTGTTAATCCTGTCTATTCGCCTTCGCCTTTTTCAAACACTTCATCCCAGATCCGCCGCACCCGCTCCGGTAAATCGCCGAGCTCCGCGCGATCCACCTGGGATCCGCGCTCCATCAGCCGGGTGCGGTGCTCCAGGGAGAGGTAACGGCGGTAGGCCTCGGCCAGGGTCTGCGCCTGCCCGGCGTTGAGCCGGCCGGCCGCGGCCAGGGCCTCGAGTAACTGGATGTTGTCCGTATGGCGGGCAAGCACGGGGTGTTCGTGCGCCCACCTCAAGACCCCGTATTGCACCATAAATTCGATATCGACGATACCGCCCGCATCGTGCTTGAGGTCGAAGCGCACGGGGTCGCCCGCGCCGTGGGCCTGCGCCATCTTCGCGCGCATCTCCAGGACCTCACGCTTGAGCCGCGCCGGGTCGCGCGCCTGGCACAGGACCGCGCGCCGCACCTCCTCGAACCCGCGCCGCAAGCCGGGGTCGCCGGCCACGGCGCGGGCGCGCACCAGCGCCTGGTGCTCCCAGGTCCAGGCGTGCGTCTGCTGGTACGCGCGGAAGGCCTCGAGGCTCGTGACCAGCGGCCCGGACTTGCCGGAGGGCCGCAGCCGCATGTCCACTTCATAAAGGATGCCGCCCGGCGTGCGCGTGGTGAGCACGTGGATCAGCCGCTGGCCGAGTCGGGCGAAGAAGGTCTCGTTCGGCAGGCTGCGCGCGCCCTCGGTCGCGCCGTCCTCGCAGCCTTCATAGATGAAGATCATGTCGAGATCGGAGGCGTAACCGAGCTCGAGCCCCCCGAGCTTGCCGTAGCCGACGACGACGAACCCCGGCCGCGCACCATCGGGGCAGCGCGGCGCGCCGTGCCGCACGATGAGGGCGCGGCGCACGAGGTCGAGGCTTTCCTCGATCGCCGCCTCCGCGATCCACGCGAGGTGCGCGCCGACCTGCTCCGGCGCGAGCCCCGGGCCGGCGCCGTTGGGCGCGCCCGCGCCGCCGGCGATCGCGGCCGCCGCGACGCGCAGCACGTGCGAATGCCGGAACTCGCGCAGCACCTCCATCTGGAGCTCGAGGTCTTCGGCCGGGATATGCGCCAGGCACTGGCGCAGCTCGTCCGTCAATCGCGCGTGCGTGAGCGGCTCGTACAGGCTGCGCGGATCGAGCAGCTCATCGAGCACGATCGGATGTTGCGCGACCCAACCGGCGATCCACGGGCTCGCGCCGAGGAGCTTCACGAGCTGCGCGAGCGCCATGGGATTTTCGATGAGCAGCGCGAGATAGGCCGAGCGCCGCCCGATGGCCTCGAGCAGGTTCACGAGGCGCGCGAGCGTGGTCTGGGGATCGGGGCTCGCGCCCGCGGCCGCGAGCATGAGCGGCACGAGCCGGTCCATGCGCGCCTTGCCCTCCGCGGAGAAGGCGCCGTAGGCCGGGCCCGAGCGCAACCCCTCGAGCAGCGCGAGCGCGGCCGCGGGCTCCGGGTATCCGGCCCGGCGCAGCGCCTGCTGGGCCGCGTCTGCGTCCGGCGGGCCGGGCCAGACGGCGCCGAGGGCGTCTGCGGCCTGCGGCTGCGCCGCGCCCGGCGGCGGCGCGAACATGCCCGCGAACAGCTCCTGCACCCGGTGGCGGTGGCGCGCGAGCGCGGCCTCGAACGTCGCCCAGTCGGCGAACCCGGCGGCGAAGGCGAGCCGCAGCCGCTCGCGCTCGTCCGAAGGCAGTTGCTGCGTCTGGCGGTCGTCCGCCATTTGCAGCCGGTGCTCGACGTTGCGCAGGAACACATAGGCCGCGGCGAGCTCGCGCTCTTCCTCCCGGCCGATGTGCCCGGCGGCGGCGAGCCGCGGCAACACCTTGAGCAGCGCCGGCTCCTGGAGCTGCGGCTCGCGCCCGCCGCGGATGAGCTGGAGCGCCTGCGCCAGGAACTCGATCTCGCGTATGCCGCCGGGGCCGAGCTTGATGTTGCCCTGCATCCCCTTGCGCTCCACCTCGCGCGCGATCATGGACTTCATCGCGCGGATGCCCTCGAGCGTCCCGTAATCGAGGTACTTGCGAAAGACAAACGGCTTGAGGCGCGCGCGCAGCTCCTCGCCCGCGGCGCGGCTGCCGGCACAGACGCGCGCCTTGATGAGCGCATAGCGCTCCCACTCGCGCCCGTGGGTCTGGTAGTAGTGCTCCAGGGCGTCGAAGGAGAGCGCGAGCGGCCCGCTCGCGCCGTTGGGCCGCAGGCGCATGTCCACGCGAAACACGAAGCCCTCGGCGGTGGCCTCGTTGAGCGCGTTGATGAGCGACTGGCCGAGCCGCACGAAGAACTCGTGGTTGCTCAGGCCGCGCGCGGTCTCACCCTCCTCGGTGTAGGCGAAGACGAGGTCGATGTCTGAGGAGAAGTTAAGCTCCCGCCCCCCGAGCTTTCCGAGCCCCAGCACTACCATCGCGGCCGGCGCGCCGCCGACGCCCACAGGCGCGCCGTGGCGCGCCGTGGCCCAGAGGTTAAGGTGCTCGAGCGCCGCCGCGAGACAGGCGTCGGCGAGCTCCGTGGCCGCCGTCACGACCTCGTCGAGATCGGCCCAGCCGGCGAGATCGCGGAACGCGAGGCGCAGCATTTCGCGCCGGCGCAGCAGGCGCAGGCGGCTCTTGAGCGCGGGTTCGTCCGGCACACCGGCGAGCTCGCGCTCGATGCGCCGGCCGAGCTCGCCGGCGGCGTAGGCGCGGAGCAGGTCGCGCGACTCGATCAGCTCGCGCAGCACCTCCGGGTGCTGCACGCAGGTGCGCGTGACGAACTCGCTCGCAACAAACACACGGGGCAGCGCGGCGACCCAGTCGCCGCCGGGCACGGCCATTGCGCCAAGGTCCGAAAGCTGCGCGCCGACCTGCCGCGCGTCGTCTTCCGCCAGGGCACGCAGGCTGAGCGGGATCTGCGCGAGCGCATCCGTGAATCTGTTTTCGCCGGCTTCCATACCCGGATCATTGTAAGCGGTCGTCCGGGGAAATCTCGCCCCAGAAAAGGAAAGGCCCCGCACGCGGGGCCTTTCGGTACCGCCGACCGACAGCGGCCTACATCTTCGTGCCAACCTTGCCACCGGCATCGGCGGCCGTCTGCGGCGCCGGACGGGCCACCAGGCGCGCCGGAAGCTCATGCAGCGCGGGACTGAACCGGGCGTACTCGGCGTAGTCGCGGATGCTGCCATCGAGGTTGTCCAGGACGTAGCGATTATCCACCACCAGCACGGCATGCGTTTTATCCATCAACTCGAACGTCGCGACCTTGAGTCGCTCCTCGCCCACACCTCGGTCCTGCAGGGCGTAGACCTTGCGCATCACATAGCCCTTGCAGTCGATGAAATCGGCCCGGGCGAGTTCCTCGCGCGAGGGCAGGCCGCTCTGGCAGGTGTTCAGCGGACAGGGCCGGGCCTGGTTCGCCTCGATGTTGACCTGGTTCAGGGTTTTATCGAAGCTCGTCGCGCCCGGATAGGCATCGGGCGCAAAAGCCGCCGGCTGCTCGAATGAAACGCAGGCCGGCAGAAATGCGGCAATGCATACTGCCAACAGCTTGTTCATAAACGGCTCCTTGATCGATTCGGCCGATCGCACCGCGCCGACGTGATGCACCCGGCACACGTGGGTCACGGCGCAGGTACCACAACCTTTATCGTCAAGGAGTGTGCATTCTTTAGGCCAAGTTTCGGTTTCGGCCACAGGTGGCGGGCCGGTATTACAGATATTGCGTGGTTTCAGCCGGTTGCCGGCCAGGCTTGGCCGGCGGGTGGAAATACGTCGTACCATAAAGAAAGGCCCCGTTTCCGGGGCCTTTCGGTTATTGCGAGAAAGCGGGGCGGCCTACATCATGCCTTCCATGCCGCCCATGCCACCGCCGCCACCACCACCGCCGGCAGCTTCGTCCTTCGGCAGCTCGGCGATCATGGCCTCGGTGGTGATCATGAGGCCGGCGATGGAGGCCGCGTTCTGCAGCGCCGAGCGCGTCACCTTGGTCGGGTCGAGGATGCCCATTTTCACCATGTCACCGTACTCGCCGGTCGCGGCGTTGTAGCCGTAGTTCGTCTCCTTGGCTTCCGCAACCTTCTGGTACACGACCGAGCCTTCGGCGCCGGCGTTCTCCACGATCAGGCGCAACGGCTCTTCCATCGCGCGCAGCGCGATCTTGACGCCAACGTCCTGGTCGTGGTTGTCGCCCTTGAGGTTCTGCGTCTTGATGGCGTTGATGGCGCGCACCAGGGCGACACCGCCGCCCGGCACAACGCCTTCCTCGACCGCCGCGCGCGTGGCGTGCAACGCATCTTCGACACGCGCCTTCTTTTCCTTCATCTCGACCTCGGTCGCGGCACCGACCTTGATGACGGCGACACCGCCGACGAGCTTGGCCAGGCGCTCCTGCAGCTTTTCCTTGTCGTAGTCGGAGGTGGCCTCCTCGGCCTGGGCGCGGATCTGCTTGATACGCGCCTCGATGTCGGCCTTCTTGCCGGCGCCGTCAATGATGGTGGTGTTGTCCTTGTCCACCACAATGCGCTTGGCGTGGCCGAGCGCATCCACGGTCGCGCTCTCGAGGTTCATGCCGACTTCCTCGGAAATCACTTGGCCGCCGGTGAGGATGGCGACGTCCTGCAACATCGCCTTGCGGCGGTCGCCGAAGCCCGGGGCCTTCACGGCGCAGACCTTGAGGATGCCGCGGATGTTGTTCACCACCAGCGTCGCGAGCGCCTCGCCCTCGACGTCCTCGGCGATGATCAGCAGCGGCTTGCCCTGCTTGGCCACGCCCTCGAGGATCGGCAGCATGTCGCGGATATTGCTGATCTTCTTGTCGGTGATGAGGATGAGCGGGTTCTCGATCTCGGCGCTCATCGTCTCCTGCTTGTTGATGAAGTACGGCGAGAGGTAGCCGCGGTCAAACTGCATGCCCTCGACGATGTCGAGCTCGTTTTCCAGGCTTTGGCCCTCTTCCACCGTGATCACGCCTTCCTTGCCGACCTTGGCCATGGCCTTGGCAATGATGTCGCCGATGTTGGTGTCGGAGTTGGCCGAGATCGTGCCGACCTGGGCGATTTCCTTCTCGTCGGAGCAGGGCTTGGAGATCTTCTTGAGCGCCTCGACCGCCGCGATGACGGCCTTGTCGATGCCGCGCTTCAAGTCCATCGGGTTCATGCCCGCGGCGACGGATTTGAGGCCCTCGCGCAACATCGCCTGGGCGAGCACGGTGGCGGTCGTGGTGCCGTCGCCGGCGACATCGGAGGTCTTGCTCGCGACCTCCTTCACCATCTGCGCACCCATGTTCTCGTATCTGTCCTTGAGTTCGATCTCCTTCGCCACGCTCACGCCGTCCTTGGTGACGGTTGGCGCGCCGAAAGATTTCTCGAGCACCACGTTGCGGCCCTTGGGGCCGAGGGTGACCTTCACCGCGTCGGCCAGGATGTTGACGCCGCGCAGCATACGCGTGCGCGCGGAATCGCCGAAAATAACGTCTTTAGCAGCCATAGTTTCCTCGCTTGTAAAATTACTTCTCGATCACGCCCATGATGTCTTCTTCGCGCATCACGAGCAGTTCTTCGTTGTCGACCTTCACCTCGGTGCCGGAATATTTGCCGAAGAGAATCTTGTCGCCGACCTTGACGTCGAGCGGGCGCACCTTGCCGTCTTCCAGGATCTTGCCGTTGCCGACGGCCATTACCTCACCCTGGATCGGCTTCTCCTTGACGGTATCGGGGATAACGATGCCGCCCGGGGATTTGCGCTCTTCTTCGACGCGGCGCACGATCACACGGTCATGAAGGGGACGAATTTTCACTGTGGTTTCTCCTTTTGCAGCGGGTTTGGCACTCATTACGATTCCTCCTTTGTTTCTGCGAGTGTTTCAAGAATGCCGTAATTAATGTTTTTGCCGAGGCCGGCACTCGACAGCAGTGATTGTTAGCACTCGGCAGAGAAGAGTGCTAATCATATTCTGCGGGAGCCGGCTGTCAACCCCCAAAAGACGCCGCGGGCGCTGCGCGCGAAAATTCGCTAGAATAATCAACGTTTAGAGACATCCATGTGGCTCTTCGATACGTCATTTAACCTAACTTCTGGTTTCCGAGCACAGCTTCCTTCCAAAAAGTCCCCGCCCGAGGTTCCGGCAGGGGGCGCGGCGATGATGAAAATCGTATGACTTCCCGTTTATTGCAGCGGCATCGTGGCTTCGATCCCGGGTCATCGGAGAAACAGCCCATCGGGAATGTTCCAGTGGATTCATGCCGCCGCAATAAACCCAATCCATGAAACGGCAACCCTACCAGTTGGTGCTGACCACCTGCCCCAGCGCCGCCGCGGCCCGGCGCATCGCCCGCGCGCTTGTCGAGGAGCGTCTGGCCGCCTGCGTGAATATTCTGCCGATCCAGCAGTCCGTCTACCGCTGGCGCGGCAAGGTCGCGTCGGCGCGCGAGTTGCTGCTGCTGGTCAAATCCCGCGCCCGTGCCTACGGCGCGATCGAAAAGCGCATCCTGGCGCTTCATCCCTACGAACTTCCAGAGATCGTCGCGGTCCCACTGGCCGACGGGTACGCCCGCTACCTCTCGTGGATAGCCGATCCGGACAAATCCGTATGATGCGACCGCCCGCCCTGCTCCTCGCCGTGCTGCTCCTCATGCCGGCAGTCGCCACGGCACAGGAGGAAGAGCTGCTTGAGCCGGACAAGGCCTTCGCGCTCACGACACGGGTGCTCGATGGCAACACGCTCGAGGCGAATTGGAACATCGCGCCCGGTTATTACCTGTACCGGGACAAGATCAAGTTCGAGGCGCTGGATGGCGGCGTTGCGCTCGGGAGCCCGGTATTCCCGGGCGGCAAGCAAAAAGACGACCCGCTTTTCGGGCGCGTCGAGACCTACACCAAGTCCGTTCGGGTGCGTCTGCCGATCGACCGCGCCGGGGCCGGCGCGGCGCGCCTCAAGATCACGTTCCAGGGCTGCAACGAGCCTATCGGTGTGTGTTACCCGCCGATCGTAAAGGAAGTCGTCTTCAACCTCCCGGCGCCCAAAGCCGCCGCGGCAATAGCCGCCGCGCCCGCGCGCTCGCTGAAAGATGTTCTTACTTCCGCCGGCACAGAGCAGGAGGTCATGGACCCGGAGCTCGCGTTCGGCGTGGGTGTGATGCCCGAAGGCGGCGCCGCGCTGCGCGTGCGCGTGACGGTCGCCGACTGCTGTTACCTCTACCGCGACAAGACCCGCTTCGAGCTTGCCCGCGCGGACGGAGCGCCGCCCGCGGGCGTGCGGCTCGGCGCCTACACGCTCCCGCCGGGCAAGGAAAAGACCGATGAGTTCATCGGCAAGACCGAGGTCTATACCGGGAGCTTCGAGATGCGCCTTGCGCTCGAAGGCGCCGCCGGCAAGACCGCCGATCTCGCACTCAGAATGACTTATCAGGGTTGCGCCGAGACGCCGGTGGCGATCTGCTATCCGCCGAGCACGAAGACCTTCCCGCTGCGCTTGAGGGCCGGCGCGCTCACCGTCGATACCCCGGCCGCGCCGCCGTTCGCGCCCGAGGCGGGCGACACGCTGCGCGCACGCGTGGACGCCGGAACCTTTCTGCTCGCCATGCTCGCCGCCTTCGGCACCGGGCTGCTGCTGACCTTCACGCCCTGCGTGTTGCCCATGATCCCGATCCTTTCCAGCGTGATCGTGGGCGCGAGCAACGGGAAAATCACCAAGCTGCGCGGGGGTCTGCTCTCGGCGAGCTACGTCCTCGGCACCGCAGTGACCTATACCGCGGCCGGCGCGATCGCCGGCGCCACCGGCGAGCAGCTGCAGGCCTACTTCCAGAACCCCTGGATCATCGGGATCTTCAGCGCGCTGTTCGTGGCCCTGGCGTTCTCCATGTTCGGGTTCTATGAGCTGCACATACCGGCCTTCATCCAGTCGTTCCTGCATCACCACTCCAGCCGCCTGCACCATCATTCCAAGCGCTTCCGCGGCGGGGTGTTCTTCGGGGTGTTCCTGGTGGGACTGTTCGCGGCGCTGATCGTCGGCGCCTGCGTCTCGCCGCTCATCATCTCCGCCCTCGGCGCGGCCATCGCCAGCCGCGATCCCTACCTGGGCGGCGCGATCATGTTCTCCATGGCCCTCGGCATGGGTGCGATCCTGATCGCGATCGGCGTCGGCGCCGGGTTCCTGTTGCCGCGCGCGGGACCCTGGATGGAGCGCACCAAGCACGTGTTCGGTGTGCTGCTCATTGCGGTCGCAATCTATCTCCTGGGCTTCATCCCCCAGGTGCCGGTGCTGCTCGCCTGGGCGGCGCTCTTTATCGTCTCGGCGATCTATCTGGGCGCGACCGAGAGTCTGCCCCACGGCGCGAGCGGCTGGCGCACCCTCTCGAAGGGCTTCGGGACTTTACTGCTCGCCTGGGGCGTGATCGCGCTGCTCGGGGGGCTTGCCGGCAACCGCGATATTTTGAGTCCGCTGCCCATCGGCGTATCGGGCGGGGGGCTGAGCATCGGCGCGCCGGCGACGCCCGCGGCCGCGGAGCGCCTGTTCACGCGCGTGAAAACCCTGCGCGAGCTCGAGACGCGCCTGGCCGAGGCCAAAGCCGCGGGCAAACCGGCGATCCTCGATTACTATGCCGACTGGTGCACCGATTGCCTGCGCATGGAGAAAGCGACTTTTGCCGATGCGCGCGTGCGCGCAGATCTGGAAGGCCGCTTCGTGCGGCTTCAGGTCGACGTCACCAATCCCGCCGACCCCGAGGTCAAGGCCATCAAGGGCCGCTTCGGCGTATACGGCCCGCCGGCGCTGCTGTTCTTTGGCCCGAGCGGCGTGGAGCAGCGGGCGCTGCGCACGTACGGGTTTCGCGCGGCCGAGGAATTTCTCGCGTTACTGCGCAAAGTTTAAGCCGTGAACAGTGAACGGTAATCGGTGATCGGTAAACCGAAAACACAGCCGCCTATTGTTCCCGGTTCACGGATCACTGTTCACCGTTTATGAGCCACTCATGACTTCATCCACAAGAAACATCCTGCTCCTGGTAACGGCGCTGGCCGCCGTCGCCGGCGCCTACTCGGTCGGCCAGAAGCTCACTACCACCGGCCCCTCTTCCCGGCTGGGCGAGGCGCCAACCGGAAAGGTCGAATTTGCGCTCCCCGACCTCGAGGGGAAAGCCAGAGCGCCGGGCGACTGGGCCGGACGGGTGGTGGTACTTAACTTCTGGGCCACCTGGTGCCCTCCGTGCCGGGACGAGATCCCGCTGTTCATCGAGCTGCAAAACAAATACGCGGCGCAGGGGCTGCAAATCGTGGGCATCGCCATAGATTCCAAAGACAACGTCGCGTCCTACCGCAAAACCGCAGGGATCAACTACCCCTTGCTGCTCGGCAGGGACGAGGGGCTCCCCCTGATGAAGCAGTACGGCAACACCCCCGGCGCGCTTCCTTTCAGCGTGGTGATCGGCCGCAATGGTGAGGTCATTACACGCAAGCTCGGGGTCTTTAAGCGCGATGAGATTCTGAATCTCGTTCAGGCGGCCCTGCGGACCTGATTTACTGAACATCCGGTTTTTTGCCGGTAACTTGCCGCGATCTTTCGTGTTTTAACCGCCATCTCTCGGGCCGCGGCCGACCGTCTGGACAAACCGGGATGGCCTAGGCACAATGTCGCCTCTCCGAAGATAGCAACAATTGAAAGCGTTATTGCGCAATTTCAGCGCTGACGCGAAGATTCTCCGCCGCTTAACCGCCGAATCGCCCTTTTATGGCTGAACTGCTGGTCCTGAATGGTCCCAACTTGAACCTGCTCGGCGAACGCGAGCCGGAGCACTATGGCGCGGACACCCTCGAGCGCATCAACGCGCGTCTGGCGCAGCAGGCCGAAGCGGCGGGACACCGGATTGGGTTTTTCCAGAGCAACGCCGAGCACGAACTCGTTGGGCGGGTCCAGCAGGCGATGAAAGAAGGCGTGGCATTCATCGTTATCAACCCCGCCGCCTTTACCCACACAAGTATCGCGCTGCGCGACACGCTGGCGGCGGCCAAGATCCCCTTCATCGAGGTCCATCTCTCCAACGTGCACGCCCGCGAGTCGTTCCGCAAGCATTCGTACTTCTCCGACCTCGCCGCGGGCGTAATCAGTGGCCTCGGGGCCCAGGGCTACGAGCTGGCCCTTGCCGCAGCGATTGAAAAACTAAAAAAGAAGTGAAACCGCAGATAAACGCAGATTATTGAAAAAGCCGAATCTGTTTTGATTTTTATCTGCGTTTATCCGTGTTCATCTGCGGTTACGCAGTTTTAAAGGAGTAAAAATGGACATACGCAAGGTCAAGAAATTGATCGAGATGCTGGAGGAGTCGAGCCTCGCAGAAATCGAGATCAAGGAAGGCGAGGAATCCATACGTATCAGCCGCACGAGCGGCGGCGCCGTGGCCGCCGTATCCGCGGCGCCGGTCACGGGTCATGCCCCGGCGCCCGTTCAGTCACCCGCCCCGGCAGACGCGGCCAAACCCGGGCTGCCTGCCGGGCACGTCGTTACCTCACCCATGGTCGGCACCTTTTACCGCACCCCCTCCCCCGGGGCGAAGTCTTTCGTCGAGGTCGGCAGCCAGGTCAGTATCGGCGACACCCTGTGCATCATCGAGGCGATGAAGATGATGAACGCCATCGAGGCCGACAAGGCCGGCATCGTCAAGGCGATCCTCAAGGAAAACGGCCAGCCGGTGGAGTTCGGCGAGCCGCTGTTCGTTATTGAATAAGAATTCTTGACGCAGATTAGCGCTGTTTTTTCGGTAATCGCATCTGTGTTTATCTGCGTTCCAAAAATCATATGATCGAAAAAATCGTCATTGCCAACCGCGGCGAGATCGCGCTGCGCATCCAGCGCGCCTGTCGCACGCTCGGCGTTCGCACGGTCGCGGTGCACTCCGAGGCCGATCGCGAGGCCAAATACGTGCGGCTCGCGGATGAATCGGTCTGCATCGGCCCGGCGCGCGCCAGCGACAGCTACCTGAACGTCCCCGCGGTCATCAGTGCCGCCGAGGTCACCGATGCCCAAGCCATCCATCCGGGCTACGGGTTTCTCTCGGAGAACGCCGATTTCGCCGAGCGCGTGGAGCAAAGCGGCTTCATCTTCATCGGCCCGCGCGCCGAGACCATCCGGCTCATGGGCGACAAGATCTCCGCGATCAAGGCGATGAAAAAGGCCGGCGTGCCCTGCGTGCCGGGCTCCGACGGCCCGTTGCCCGAGGATGAGGACAAGATCCTGAAACTCGCCGCCGACATCGGCTACCCCGTGCTCATCAAGGCCGCCGCCGGCGGCGGCGGCAAGGGCATGCGCGTGGTGCACACCTGGGCGGCGCTCTTAAGCTCCGTATCGCTTACGCGCGCCGAGGCCAAGGCCGCGTTCGGCAACGACACGGTGTACCTCGAGAAATATCTCGACGATCCGCGGCACATCGAATTCCAGGTACTCGCCGACACCCATGGCAATGCGATTCATCTCGGCGAGCGCGACTGCTCGCTGCAACGGCGCCACCAGAAGGTCGTGGAAGAATGCCCGGCGCCGGGTCTGCCGGAGAAACTCAGGCACCGGATCGGCGAGCGCTGTGCCGAGGCCTGCCGCAAGATCGGCTATCGCGGCGCCGGCACCTTCGAGTTCCTGTACCAGAACGGCGAGTTCTATTTCATCGAGATGAACACGCGCGTGCAGGTGGAGCATCCGGTGACCGAAATGGTGACGGGCGTGGACATCGTGCGCGAGCAGATCCTGATCGCCGCGGGCGAACGGCTCTCCCACCGCCAGCGAGACATCGCCTGGCGCGGCCACGCCGTCGAATGCCGCATCAACGCCGAGGACCCGCGCAGCTTCGTCCCCTCGCCCGGGCGCATTACCCAGTACCATCCCCCGGGCGGGCCCGGGATCCGCGTCGACACCCACATCTACAACAATTACACGGTGCCGCCCTATTACGATTCGATGATCGCCAAGCTCATCGCCTACGGCGAGACCCGCGCGGTCGCCATCGCGCGGATGCGCATCGCGCTTTCGGAAATGTACATCGACGGCATCAAGACCAACATCCTGCTGCACCAGGAGATCATGAATGACGCCGCGTTTCTGAACGGGGGCGTCAACATCCACTATCTGCAGAAGAAGCTTGGGTTGCAGAGCTAACCGCGTGAGGGGTGAGGTGTGAGGGGTAAAATCGTTATGTGCCTTTCGCTCCTCACCCCTGACTCCTCACGCTTTTTATGCCTTGGCTGAAACTCAAGCTGCACTCGGACAAGGACGAGGCCGAGCGGCTCGCCGCCTGCCTCGAGGAATGCGGGGCAATCGCGGTCACCTTGGAGGACGCCGCCGACGAACCGGTCTTCGAGATCGCCTGGGAGCGGCCGCCGATCTGGTCTGCGGTCCGGCTGACCGCGCTGTTCCCCGAGTACGCGGATGTGGAGGCGGTGCTGGCGCAGGTGGCCCAGGCGCTCGGGCACGAGGTCGCCGGACACCAGACCGACCTGCTCGCCGATCAGGACTGGGCCTGCTCCTGGATGGCTCACTACAAGCCGCTTCAGGTCGGGCACAATCTGTGGGTCTGCCCGAGTTGGCGCACCCCACCCGATCCCACGGCGATCAATATCGTCCTCGACCCCGGGCTTGCCTTCGGCACCGGCGACCATCCGACCACGGCGCTTTGCCTTGAGTGGCTCTCGGAGCAGGCGCTCGCAGGCAAGACCGTGCTCGACTACGGCTGCGGCTCGGGAATCCTCGCGATCGCGGCGCTCAAGCTCGGCGCGAAAGAGGCCTATGCCGTGGACATTGACCCGCAAGCGCTCGCAGTCACGCACCAAAACGCGGCGCGTAACGCGGTCGCCGAGCGCCTGCGGGTATTGCCACCCGAGGACCTGGCGCCGGAATTCGCGGCGGATATCGTGGTGGCCAACATCCTCGCGGGTGCGCTCATCGAGCTGGCGCCGCAGCTCAAGGGCCGGGCGCGCCCGGGCGGCAGGCTCGCGCTTTCGGGTATCCTGGCGGAGCAGGCCGATGAGGTACGCGTGCAGTATGCGCCTGAATTTGCGTTCGAGACGCGCCCGGACCACGGATGGGTGCTGCTCGCCGGCACCCGGCGCGTGAATTCATAAATACTGGAAGAAGCAGTTAACCGCAGATCAACGCAGATAACCGCGGATATTTAATCCTAGAAAAAGCAGTCTAACCGCCAAGGACGCCAAGTGAATGCACGACTTACGCCCCAAAAGTGCGTCACCCAATTGGTGTGCCGCATTTCATTCTTAGCGTTTTGATTCTCTTGGCGATCTTGGCGTCTTGGCGGTTCAAATGCCGTTTTTAGGATAACCCATGTACACCCGCTGCCCGGACTGCCACACCGTCTTTAAGATCACCGAGGCGCAGTTGAGCGCCCGCGAGGGCCGTGTGCGCTGCGGGAAATGCGCCGCCGTGTTCCATGCCGAGCAGCATCTGTTCAACGAACCGCCTGCGATCGCAGCGCAAGAGCAGCCGCAAGCCTCTGACGCCGCGCGCGCGGGGGGGGATGCGGAGACAACCGAACGCAAACCGGTGCCGGCGCCGGTGGCGACCGACCCGGGCGGCATCCCCACGGTCACCGAGCTTACCCTGCTGGCAAGCCCCGGGCGGCGGATTCCGCCGGTTTTCTGGGCGCTCGGCGATGTGGCGTTGCTTCTGCTGCTCGCCTTTCAACTCGCATACTTTTATCGCGATGAACTGGCGCAGTACCCGGAGCTACGTCCGCCGCTGCTCGCATTCTGTGAGCACCTGGACTGTGAGATCCGGGAGCGGCGGGATGTTTCGCAAGTCGAGGTCCTCGAGCAAACCCGAATCGCGCCACATCCCAAATACGAAAACGTACTGCGCATCCACGTCGTCCTGGTCAACCGCGCGGCGTACGCGCAGAACTACCCGCTGATAGAGGTGGGCCTGACCGACAACGGCGGAAATCTCCTCGCCCGACGCGCGTTTTCGCCCGATCAATATCTGGAACCGCCGGCCGTCAAAGACCGTTTGCTCCCGAACGTTGTCGCATCGGCGCAACTCAACGTCACCAATCCGAATAACAAGGCGGTCGGTTATGAAGTTCGCCTGGTGACACCGCCTTGATCGGCAAGAACAGAATCAATTTTCGGAAATCAGGGGCTACAGCGGCAGTTTGCGTACGTAACTAAAATAAATTGTTGTTGCGCCGCGCCCGGTTAGCTCTACATCGACACCGAATTCCCGAATTGCGTCACCGAATTTAAAACCGTTCAACTTTGCAACAACCTGGTGAGGTCTTCCGCTCGTCGCTCCCCCCTTCCCAGCGTGCGGAATTTTTGGTTATGATTCGCCCCTTTCCTCGCGGATACGCGAAAGGGTAAAGAGATCCGACATGAGAATCGGACCCTATACACTAAAGAACAATCTCTTCCTCGCCCCAATGGCGGGCGTCACCGACAGGCCGTTCCGCCAGTTGTGCCGCAGGCTCGGCGCGGGCATGGCGGTCTCCGAGATGGTCGCATCGAACTCGCTGCTGTGGGGCAGCGAGAAGACGCGCCGGCGCGCCGATCACTGCGGCGAAGACGAGCCGCGCGCGGTGCAGATCGTGGGCAGCGATCCGGCGTTGCTCGCGCAGGCCGCGCGCTACAATGTCGAACGCGGCGCGCAGATCGTCGATATCAACATGGGCTGTCCGGCGAAAAAGATCTGCAATGTGTACGCCGGTTCCGCGCTGCTCCAAAACGAAAAGCTGGTCGCCGAAATTCTTCGTGCGGTGGTGCAGAGCGTGGACGCGCCGGTGACCCTGAAGATCCGCACCGGCTGGGACCGGCGTCACCGCAACGCCGTGGCGATCGCGCACATCGCCGAGGACGCCGGCATCCAATTGCTCGCCGTGCACGGGCGCACGCGCGCCGATCTGTTTCAGGGCGCGGCCGAGTACGACACCATCGCCGCCGTCAAGGCGGCGGTGCGCATCCCCGTGATCGCCAACGGCGACATCGCCTCCCCGGAAACGGCCGCCCAAGTGCTGCGCTACACCGGCGTCGATGGGGTCATGATCGGGCGCGCCGCCCAAGGAAACCCGTGGATTTTCCGGGAGATAGCGCACTGTCTCGCCACCGGCCAGAGGCTTCCGCCGCCCGCAATCGCGGAGGTGCGCGATACGCTGCTCGCGCACCTCGAGAACCTGTACGCCTTCTACGGCGAGCACGCCGGCGTGCGCATGGCGCGCAAGCACATCTCCTGGTACAGCAAGGGACATGCGGGCGCCGCGGTGTTCCGCAATACCGTCAACCGCGCGGAAACGGTGCGTGAGCAGCTCGCCCTGGTGCGCGAATTCTTCGCCCGGCAGATCGAGAGCGAGAGGCTGGCGGCATGACGAAGGAGCGCAAAAGCCCCATCGCCGCGTGCGTCAAGAGTGCGCTTGAACGCTACTTCAGCGACGTCAACGGGGAGAAGGTCACGGGCATATACGAGATGGTGATCCACGAGGTGGAGAAGCCGATGCTCGAGATCGTCATGCGCCACGCCAAGAGCAACCAGTGCAAGGCCTCCGAGATCCTGGGCATCAACCGCAACACGCTGCGCAAGAAACTGAAGCTGCACAAACTCGACAAGTAAATGCGGAGTTCGGAATGCGGAATATCGAGGAAAACCCGGTTTGTATGAATATTCGACGCAGAGACACAAAGACGCAGAGAACACCTAAGCCGATCACCCTTTCGCCGGGCATTGTAAATGCAGGCAGCACTTTGAATATCCGCGTTTATCTGCGTTCATCTGCGGTTAATTGTTTTCAACTTTTTGAAATTCCGCATTCCGAATTCCGCACTTCGCATTCGCCATGATTCAGCGCGCCTTAATCAGCGTCTCGGACAAAACCGGTATCGTCGAGTTCGCCAAGGGCCTCAGGGAACTCGGCGTCGAGATCCTCTCCACCGGCGGTACGGCGAAGCTGCTGGCGCAAAACGGCGTGGCGGTGACGGAGGTCGGCGACTACACCGGCTTTCCCGAAATGCTCGACGGCCGGCTCAAGACCCTGCACCCCAAGATCCACGGCGGCATCCTCGGCCGACGCGATCGCGACAGCCACCTCAAGGAGATGCAGCGGCACGGCATCCCGCCGATCGACCTGGTGGCGGTGAACCTCTATCCCTTCGAGGAGACCGTCGCGAAGCCCGACTGCACGCTCGAGCTTGCGATCGAGAACATCGATATCGGCGGCCCGACGATGCTGCGCGCCGCGGCCAAGAACTACACCGCGGTCACGGTGGTCGTGGACAACCGCGACTACGCGGCGGTGCTGGATGAGATGCGCCGCAACCGCGGCGCCGTCGGCCGGGACTTGCGCTATCGCCTGGCGGTCAAGGCCTTCGAGCACACCGCGCGCTACGACGGTGCGATCGCCAACTACCTCGGGGCCGCGCGCTCGGACGGCGCGCACGAGGACTTTCCGCATACCTATAGCACGCAATTTGTGCGCGCCTACCCGCTGCGTTACGGCGAGAACCCGCATCAGAAGGCGGCGTTCTACGTCGAGCATCGCCCGGCCGAGGCCTGCATCGCGACCGCGCGGATGCTGCAGGGCAAGGAGCTTTCGTACAACAACATCGCCGATGCCGACGCCGCCCTGGAGTGCGTCAAGTCCTTCGAGGAAGCCGCCTGCGTGATCGTCAAGCACGCCAATCCCTGCGGTGTGGCGATCGCCGACAGCCCGCTCGAGGCGTACACGCACGCCTACGTCACCGACCCGACCTCGGCCTTCGGCGGCATCATCGCCTTCAACCGCGCGCTCGATGCGCCGACCGCGAAGGCGATTCTCGATCGACAGTTCGTCGAAGTAATTATTGCGCCGGCGGTAAACGAGGACGCGAAGCCGATCCTCGCGGCCAAGCCGAACGTGCGGGTGCTCGAGTGCGGCGCCTGGGGCGCTAGCCGCCCGGCGGCGCTCGACTTCAAGCGCGTGACCGGCGGGCTGCTGGTGCAGGGCGTCGATCGCGCGATGGTGACGGAGAAGGTCCTCAAGATCGTCACCCAGCGCGCGCCGACGCCGCAGGAGCTGAGCGACCTGCTGTTCGCCTGGAAGGTCGTGAAGTTCGTCAAATCGAACGCCATCGTCTTCTGCAAGGAGGGTCGCACCATCGGCGTGGGCGCCGGCCAGATGAGCCGCGTCTACAGCACGCGCATCGCCTCGATCAAGGCGACCGACGCGGGCCTCGAGGTGCGCGGGTCGGTGATGGCCTCGGACGCCTTCTTCCCGTTCCGCGACGGCCTCGACCAGGCGGCCGAAGTGGGCATTACCGCCGTGATCCAGCCGGGCGGCTCGATGCGCGATCAGGAGGTGATCGAGGCCGCGAACCAACACGGCATCGCGATGGTGTTCACCGGCATGCGGCACTTCCGGCATTGAATATGATTATTTGACGCAAAGACGCGAAGGCGCAAAGAGAAGCAAAGGGAAACTAAGCGTGCCTACTCATTTCGTATTTCTTTGCGTCTTTGCGCCTTTGCGTCAAGAACTCTTATGAGAGTTCTCATCATCGGCGGCGGCGGGCGGGAGCACGCGCTCGCGTGGAAGACCGCACTGTCGCCCAGGGTCGAGAAGGTCTTCGTCGCTCCCGGCAATGCCGGCACCGCGCGCGAATCGAAATGCGAGAATGTCGGAATCGGCGCGGAAGACATCGACGGGCTGCTTCGGTTCGCGCAGGGCAATAAAGTCGATCTCACCGTCGTGGGTCCCGAGGCGCCGCTCGTGCTCGGCGTCGTGGACCGTTTCGAAGCGGCCGGGCTGCGCTGCTTCGGACCCACGAAGGACGCCGCGCGGCTCGAGGGCTCCAAGGCCTTCGCCAAGGATTTCCTCGCGCGCCATGGAATTCCCACCGCGGGCTACGGCAACTTCACCGACGTCGCCGCAGCCGAGGCCTATATCAAAAAACTGGGCGCGCCGATCGTGGTCAAGGCCGACGGCCTCGCGGCCGGCAAGGGCGTGGTCATCGCGCGGGATGTGGCCGAAGCGATCCAGGCCGCGCGCGACATGCTCGCCGGCAACGCATTCGGCGCGGCCGGCCATCGCGTGGTGATCGAGGAGTTCCTCGCGGGCGAAGAGGCGAGCTTCATTGTGATGGTGGACGGCGAACACGTACTGCCGCTCGCCACCTCGCAGGACCACAAGCGCCTGCTCGACGGCGACCGCGGGCCCAACACCGGCGGCATGGGCGCATATTCGCCCGCGCCGGTGGTGACGCCGGCGATCCATGCGCGCATCCTGCGCGAGGTGATCGAGCCCACCGTGCGCGGCATGCGCGCGGAAGGTCATCCGTACATCGGCTTCCTCTACGCCGGCGTGATGATCGCGCCGGACGGTACGTCGAAGGTGCTTGAATTCAACTGCCGCTTCGGCGATCCCGAGACCCAGCCGATCCTGTTGCGGCTTCGTTCCGACCTTATCGAGCTTATCGAGGCCGCGCTTGACGGCCGGCTCGATCGCATCGAGGCCAGGTGGGACCCGCGCGCGGCCCTGGGGGTAGTCATGGCCGCGGGCGGCTATCCCGGCACTTATAGCAAAGACGATGTCATCACGGGGCTCCCGACGCAGGACGATCCGGACTGCAAGGTCTTCCACGCCGGCACGACGCTCAAGGACAGCGTCGTCGCCACGAACGGCGGGCGGGTGTTGTGCGTTACGGGCCTCGGCGCTACAGTGAGCGCGGCGCAGAGTCGTGCGTATGACACCGTGCGGCGGATTCATTGGAGCGGCGCGCAGTACCGCAGCGACATCGGCTGGCGCGCGATCGCCCGGGAAAAACAACAATAGACAGGATTAACAGGATTTTTCAGGATTCACAGGATTACTTCACTTCAAAAAATTGCTTTAATCCTGTTAATCCTGAAAAATCCTGTTAATCCTGTGAATTAGTTATGACCAAGACCTTCGTCGCCATCCTCATGGGGTCGGACTCCGATCTCGACACCATGCAGGCCTGCATCGATACGCTCGATAAGCTCGGTGTGGCGCGCGAGGTCAACGTGCTCTCCGCGCACCGCACGCCCGATGCCACGCATGCCTACGTGAAGGACGCCGATCGACGCGGCTGCGCGGTGTTCATCGCCGCCGCCGGCATGGCGGCGCATCTCGCCGGCACGGTGGCGGCGCTGACCCATAAGCCGGTGATCGGCGTACCGATGGAGGGCGGCCCGCTCAAGGGTCAGGACGCGCTGCTCTCCACGGTGATGATGCCGGGCGGGGTTCCGGTCGCCTGTGTCGCCATCGGAAGGGCGGGTGCGAAGAACGCCGCCGTCCTCGCCGCGCAGATCCTCGCGCTTGCGGACCAGGAGCTGGCGCAACGCCTCGCCGCGGACCGCCGGGCCAACGCCGCCGAGGTGCTGGCCAAGAACGAGACGGTGCACAAAAAGTTCGGGAAGTAGCCTGCCGTGTACTTCGGCGAGCTGCGACGAGCGGCAAAAATTCTCCGCCGGGGCGGCATCATCGCCTACGCCACCGAGTACTGCTTCGGCTTCGGTTGCGATCCGCGCAACCGCGCCGCGGTGCTTAAACTGCTGCACCTCAAGCGCCGCCCCGTGAGCAAGGGGCTTATCCTCATCGCCGCGGACGCGGCGCAACTCGCGTCCTATGTCGCGGACGTTCCGCCGCGGGTCTTATCCACCTGGCCCGGTCCGCACACTTGGCTGCTCCCAACGAAGGAAGGCGCGCCCCGCTGGATCGCCGGTCATAACCCACGCATCGCGGTGCGCGTCACGGCCCACCCGCAGGCCGCCGCGCTCTGCAAGGCAGCCGGGATGGCGCTGGTCTCGACCAGCGCCAACCGCGCGGGCGAGGCCCCGGCGCGCAGCCGCCGCGAGGTGCTGCGCCGCTTCGGCGGGCTGCTCGACTATGTCCTGCCCGGCGCCGTCGGCGACGCGCACGCGCCGACGCCGATCCGCGACGCCGTCACGGGCGAGCTCGTGCGGCCGGGATGAGATTATTTTGAACCACAGAGGGCACAGAGGACACGGAGAAACCGAAATTGACAGTGCTAACAGACTTCCTTCGTAAACCTTTATCATTCAATTTCTCTGTGCTCTCTGTGTCCTCTGTGGTGAATTCATAAGGTCACAAGGCCGTGCCCAACATCCAAGCCGTCAAAGATTATCTGCTCGGGCTCCAGGATCGCATCTGCGCGGCGCTGGAGCAGGAAGACGGCGTGGGGAAATTCCGCGAGGACGCCTGGGAGCGCCAGGAGGGCGGCCGCTCCCGGCAGCCTGCAGCGCGCGAGATTGGCACGTCCGTGTACGGCAGCGGAGGCGCGCGCGTGCTGGCGGAGGGGGCGGTGTTCGAGCAGGCGGGTGTGAACTTCTCGCACGTGCGCGGCACGGAGCTGCCGGCCTCGGCGAGCGCGCGCCGGCCGGAGCTTGCAGGCCGCGCGTTCGAGGCCCTGGGCGTTTCCGTCGTCGTCCACCCGCGCAATCCCTACGTGCCGACCTCGCACTGCAACGTGCGCTTCTTTACCGCCGAGAAGGCGGGAGCCGAACCGGTGTGGTGGTTCGGCGGGGGCTTCGATCTCACGCCCTATTACGGCTTCGCGGACGACTGCGTTCACTGGCACCGGACGGCGCGGACCGCCTGCGAGCCCTTTGGCGCCGATTACCATCCGCGCTTCAAGAAATGGTGCGACGAATACTTTTTTCTGACGCATCGCAACGAGCCACGCGGCGTGGGCGGGCTGTTCTTCGATGATCTCAGCGAGCGCGGTTTCGACCACTGCTTCGGCTTCGCGCGGAGCGTGGGCGATCATTACCTCGCGGGATATCTGCCGATCGTGAAAAAACGCAAGGCCACGCCTTACGGCGATCGCGAGCGCGATTTTCAGCTTTACCGCCGCGGGCGTTACGTGGAATTCAATCTCGTGTACGACCGCGGCACCCTCTTTGGGCTTCAGTCCGGCGGCCGCGCGGAATCCATCCTGATGTCGCTTCCGCCGCTCGTGAAATGGCGCTATAACTGGAGGCCGGAGCCGGGAACGGCGGAGGCCGAACTCCTCGAGGTTTTTCTTAAACCTCGGGATTGGGTTTGAGGCCTGAAACCCGAGGAGGCGACATGGCTGCGGATACTTTGCCCACCGAACAACCCACGTTACGCGTGGTGCCACTGCCGGCGGACACCAACGCCGCGGGCGATATCTTCGGCGGCTGGATCATGTCGCAGGTGGACATCGCCGGCTCTATCGTCGCGAGCCGCCGCGCCGGTGGGCGCATCGTCACCGTTGCGGTGAACTCGTTTTTTTTCAAAAAGCCGGTGTTCGTGAGCGACGTGGCGAGCTTCTACGCCAAGGTGACCGGCGTGGGCACGACCTCGCTCACCGTGGATGTCCGGGTCTTCGCCGAGCGCGGCTGGCACTCGGAAAATCCCGGCGAGGTCGTGATGGTCACCGAGGCGACGCTGACCTATGTGGCGCTCGACGCGAACCGCCGCAAGCGCCCGGTGCCGCCGGAATAACCCACGGGAGCGATCGCATGGGAAACCTCGCGCCAGAGCGCCGATTCTTGCGCCACTGCGGCCTTCTCGGTGCAGGGCTATGCCTGGCGCTCGGCCTCGCACCGGCCCAGGCCGATGACGAACCCGCTCAACCCGCTCTGGCGGTTTTGCAGCACGGGCGCGGCGGCGCGCTCGTCAATACCGCCATCCCGCCGAAGGCAGGTCTCTCCCCATCACCCAACGCCGGCAAGCCGCAGGAAAAATGGCGCGTCCTGCCGGGCGGCGCCATACAGCCCGGAACGCAGCCACCCGAACGCACGGTGGCGCTCTATCAGGGAAGCGGTGTCGAGCGGATTTTGCTGTGCTCGATCCGCATCCGCTATTACCGGAACGCGGACGGGACGTGGTCGGCGCATTTTCAGCTCATCGAGGAGCCGCTCTTCATCCGCGCCGGCGATCGCTGGATACCCTTTGCAACTCCGGGCGGCGCGCCGAACCTGATCGTGCTCACGAGCGCGAGCCTGCCGAACGCCGAAGGCTTCTACCCTTGGCTGGAATTCGGCCTGTCCAGCGGCCCGGTCGCGATCGATGGGTGGATCGTTGAGTAACCGAGTTCAAAGTTCCAAGTTTCAGGTTCAAGGCACCCTGGAAAACCTTGAACTTTGAACTTTGAACTATTTTTTCTTCGCCGCCTCTATGAACGCCGAAATCAGATCGATTGGCAGCGGGAACACGATCGTGGAGTTCTTGTCGGCGGCGATCACGGTCAACGTCTCGAGGTAACGCAACTGGATCGCCTGCGGCTGCTGGGCCAGCACCTGCGCCGCCTGCGCCAGCTTCTCGGAGGCCTGCAACTCGCCCTCGGCGTGGATCACCTTGGCGCGCCGTTCGCGTTCGGCCTCAGCCTGGCGCGCAATGGCGCGCACCATGGTGGGATCGATATCCACGTGCTTGATCTCGACGCTCGTCACCTTGATGCCCCAGGCGTCGGTGGCGGCGTCCAGGATCTTCTGGATATCGACATTGAGCTTGTCGCGCTCGGCGAGCATCTCGTCGAGCTCGTGCTTGCCGAGCACGGAGCGCAGGGTGGTCTGGGCGAGCTGGTTGGTGGCGCCGTAGTAGTCCTCCACCTGGATGATGGCGCGCTGCGGGTCGATGACGCGGAAGAACACCACCGCGTTGACCTTGACCGAGACGTTGTCGCGCGAGATCACATCCTGCGGCGGCACATCCATCACCACGATGCGCAGGTCCACCCGCACCATCTGCATCACGCCGGGAATCACGATGATCAGCCCCGGACCCTTGACCTTCCAGAAGCGCCCGAGCAGGAACACGACGCCGCGCTCGTATTCGCGCAGGATGCGGAACGAGGAGAAGATCAGCAGTACGACGATGAGCAGGACGAAGCTCGATGAAATAAATGCCATGTTACGTGCCCTCCGGTGTGTACGGTTCGACGATCAAGATCAGCCCTTCCCGCTCGACCACCCTCACTTTCTGGCCGCGCTTTAGGGGCGCGCGCGTGCGCGCCTGCCAGTCCTCGCTGTGCACGTGCACGCGCCCGCTCTCCGCGAAGTCCTCGAGCGCCGCGCCGACGGCGCCGATCATCTCCTCACCGCCGCTCACCACGGCGCGCCTGCGCGCCTTGACCGCCAGCGCTACCACGGCGAAGAAGAACAACGCGCTCGCCACCGCGACCGTCGCGATGAGCGGCCAGGCGATGGTGTAGCCCTCGACGTCGGTATCCATCAATATGATCGAGCCCACGGCGAACGCGATCACCCCGCCGATCCCGAGCGCGCCGAAGCTCGGCATGAACGCCTCGGCCACCATGAAGACGATCCCGAGCAGAATGAGCCCCAGGCCCGCGTAACTGATGGGCAGGACCTGGAACGCATAGAGCGCGAGCAGTAAACAAATGCCGCCGACCACGCCGGGCAGCACGTAGCCGGGGTTCCAGAGCTCGAAAAACAGTCCGTAGATCCCGAGCAGCATGAGGATGTAGGCGATGTTGGGATCGGTGATGACGGACAGCAGCTTGCTGCGCCAGTCCGGATCGATGGTGGTCACCAGGCGGTCCTTGGTCGAAAGCGTCGCCTGGCGGGAGTCGATGGTGAGCTTGCGGCCGTCGAGCTTTTTCAGAAGATCCGGCACGTCGGCGGCGAGGAGATCGGCGACATTCTGCTTCACCGCCTCCTCGGCCGGCAGCGACGCCGCCTCGCGCACGGCCTTCTCCGCCCACGCGGCGTTGCGCCCGCGCATCTGCGCGAGGCTGCGGATGTAGGCGATGGCGTCGTTCAGGGCCTTCTCGTCCAGGCCCGGCTTCGCGGGCTTGGCCTTGTCCTGCTTGTCCTTGCCGCCCTCGTCCTTTCCTTCCGGCCGCGGCGGCTGCTGCGGCGCGCCCGGGTCGGGCACGCCGCCGATGCGCACCGGGGTGGCCGCGCCGAGATTGGTGGCCGGGGCCATGGCCGCGACGTGCGAGGCGAGCAATATATAAGTGCCGGCGCTCGCCGCCCGCGCCCCCGAGGGTGCGACGAAGGTCGCCACCGGCACGGGCGAGGCCAGGATGTCCTGGATGATCTTGCGCATCGAGGTGTCGAGCCCGCCCGGGGTGTCCATGCGCAGCACCACGAGCATGGCGTTCATGTCCTTGGCCTTGGCCAGGCCGCGGCTTACGTAATCGGCGGTCGCGGGGCCGATCGCACCGCTCACGTTCAGGAGCACGACTTGCCCGGGCGCAACCGCATCCTTGGCCGGCGACATCCACGGCCAAGCGGCAAGCAGTAACAAGAACAGGATACGCAAGCGCCGCATAGCGACTTACACCTTACCAAAGAACAACGCCCCGGGCGAATGAGCCCCTATTGCGCCCGGGGTTTAGACCGCTCCCGTGCTCCAGATGTTTCAATCCTTTGCTTGAGGCGCGCCAGATTGCGCTCGAAGTCGCCGCCCATCAGGCGGTCGAGCGGGAGGATGAAATACCGGCCCAGGAGTTTGCCCTCGACGTCCCCGTGGGAGCTCCATATGACCCGGGTCCCTTCGGCAACGGGCGCGAGCGCGAACTCGCCGCGCATCGTGAATTCGCCCTCGTTGAAGGCGAGATCGTAGGCCAGGAACTCGCGCGGGCGGCTTTCGACGATCTTCAGCTCGCCGCGGCTCTTGCGGTCGGCCCAGCGCATGATCGCGCCCACGCCCGCATCGGGTCCCTCGAAACTGACCTGGCGTTCCGTGCCCTCGTCGTACCAGACGGTCCACTCGGACCACTTCTTGAGCGTGTTGAGATAGGGAAAGACGGCGGCGGGCGGCGCGTGGACGACAATCGCGCGCTCGACCTTCCAGGTCGCGGGCAGAAACAGCGCCACGACGAGCCCGAGCACGAGCACGCCGACACCGGCGAGCAGAGTGCGCGTGAGTATTTTCATGCGCCGTGCCGTTCTTCCGCTATTGGGTTCCATCGGGTCGCCTCAACGTGTGCGGGCCATGTAGCCCAGAATGAACTCGAGGACCTCGAAGCGGTTGTACGCCTCCTGGAGACCCCGGCCCCAGACGGTCGCGCCGTGGGCGCGCACGAGGAGCGCGCTGACCGCGGGCGGGGCCTTGCGAAAACGCCTGCCGATCTCCTCGGCAATCCGCGCCACATCGAGCGTATTCTCGAAAAGCGGCAGATCGGCCTTGGGTTTCTGTTCCCAGATGTCGAGGCCTTTGACCATCTCGATCTGCGGCAGCCGCAATGCCCTGGCCTTCGGCCTGGCGCGCGCCGAGACCAGGCAGGCGTCCACGCTGTGACCGTGCAGGCAGGCGCGCGCCTCCGGGGCGAGCGCATAGATCGCCCGGTGGATGGCGGTTTCGGCGGAGGGCTTGTTGCCGGCGCGCGCGCTTTCGATGACCGCGCCGTCGGCCGCGCGCACCAGCAGAAAATCGCTCTCGTCGAGCCGTCCCTTGGGTTGGCCGCTGGCCGTGACCCAGAAATGCTCGGCGTCCTCGCGCGCGCTCAGGTTCCCGGCCGTGCCGTGCATCCAGCCGCGCGCGTGAAAGTCGCGCGCGATCTCAACCAATGCCGCGCGCGCGGAAAGCCGATCCAGTGAGTTCGCCATTTCTGCCGGGTACCTGCGGGTCGTCTGAAGCGGCCCGGTCCGACCGCGCAACCATTGTAAACCACAAACCCGAGGCGCGTCCGCGCCGGCGTCGCTATACTGGAGGAAGCGCAACCGGAGCCGTCCGCTTCGGCGCCCAGACCAGCAAATGGCCAGCCGCCCGCACACACCATCGGCCGACAAGGACTCGAGCGAATCGCCCCGGACCGCGCCGCCGGAGCGCAAGCTCGATTTGTCCGAGGCGGTCCGGCTCCTGGTCGCTGACGGGCGGCTGTCCCAGGACGACGCGGCGGCGCTCACGCGCGAGGGCCGCGCCGCGACCCGAGCCGGCGCGCACCCCCTCACCGTCATCGCCGACAAAGGCTTCAAGGACCTGCGGCCGCCGCATAAATCACTCACCGCGGAGGCGCTCACCCAGTGGCTCGCTGAGCGCAGCGGCCTCGCCTACGAGCGCATCGATCCCCTGAAGATCGACGTCGCCGCGATCACCGGGGTGGTGTCCTACGCCTATTGCGCGCGCCGCGGGATCCTGCCGATCCGGGTGAACGAGGACGCCGTCACCTTCGCCACCGCCGAACCGCATATCGCCGAGTGGGTGGACGAGCTCGCCCGCGCGCTGCGCAAGAAGATCACGCGCGTGCTCGCCAACCCCGCGGACATCGCCCGCTACCTCGATCAGTTTTACTCCCTGAGCCGCTCGGTCCAGCGCGCCCAGGCCGACGCGGCGGCGCCGAGCATCGTCACGAACCTCGAGCAACTGGTGCAGCTCGGGCGCGCGGGCCGGCTCGATGCGAACGACCACCACATCGTGCAGGTCGTGGATTGGCTCTTGCAGTACGCCTTCGAGCAGCGCGCGAGCGACATCCATCTGGAACCCAGGCGCGAGCAAGCCGAGGTGCGTTTTCGCATCGACGGCGTGCTGCACCCGGTCTACGAGATGCCGGCGCCGGTGATGGGCGCGGTGATCGCGCGCATCAAGTCCGTCGGGCGCATGGACGTCGCCGAGAAGCGCCGGCCCCTGGACGGGCGTCTGAAGACCCGCACGCCCGAGGGCGACGAAGTAGAACTGAGACTTTCCACCATCCCCACGGCGGTGGGCGAGAAGATGGTGCTGCGCATCTTCGACCCCACGGTGCTCGTGCGCAGCTTCGAGGGATTGGGCCTGAGCCCACACGAGGTGAAGCTCTGGGAAGGCATGGTCGCGCTGCCGCACGGCATCATCCTCGTCACCGGCCCCACGGGCTCGGGCAAGACCACGACGCTGTACTCGACGCTCAAGCAGCTCGCCCGGCCCGAGGTGAACGTCTGCACCATCGAGGACCCGATCGAGATGGTGGAACCGGCCTTCAACCAGATGCAGGTTCAGCCCAATATCGAGCTCCATTTCGCGACCGGCGTGCGTGCGCTGCTGCGCCAGGATCCCGACATCATCATGATCGGCGAGATCCGCGATCTCGAGACCGCGGAGATGGCGATCCAGGCGGCGCTCACCGGCCACCTCGTGCTCTCGACGCTGCACACCAACGACGCGCCCTCGGCGGTCACGCGGCTGCTCGAGCTCGGCGCGCCGGCCTACCTCATCAACGCCACCCTCATCGGCGTGCTGGCGCAGCGCCTGGTGCGCACGCTCTGCCCGCACTGCAAGCAACCCGGCGAGGTCGAGGACGAAGCCTGGCGCCGGCTCACGCGCCCGTGGAAGGTGCCCAAACCCGCGCCGGTCTATGTCCCGAAGGGCTGCCTCGAGTGCCGCAACACCGGCTACCGCGGGCGCATCGGCATCTACGAGGCGTTCGCAACGACGCCCGCACTGCGCAAACTGGTCCATCCGCAGAGCGACGTGTCGGCGCTGCGCGCCCAGGCAATCAAGGACGGGATGCAACCGCTGCGGCTCTCCGGCGCGCGCAAGATCGCTGCGGGGTTAACGACTATCGACGAGGTAATAAAGGTCGCGCCGCCGCCGGAGGAGTAGCGAGTAGCAAGTTGCAAGTTGCAAGTTTCCAGTGGCAAGTATGACGATTCGGTCTTCCTTGCTGCGCGTCACTTGCTGCTGCCGCTATTGCTGCTGGTGTCTGACCCCCTCCGACCCCTTTTTGTCCTTTTCGTCCACCCCTTTTCGTCCTTTCTTGACGTCCACCAGCCAGGTGGTCGTCGCTCCAGATGTCAGCACAACAATGGTGATCAAAATCGTGAGCACCCAGTCCGTCGCGATAACGAAACTATAAAGGTTTGAGCCCGGGATGCTGTCTCTCGCGATCGTGTACTGGCGAACTATCAACGCTGGGCCAAGTAAACCAACACACGAAACAAAACGTTGATGTCGGAAAATAATGCCAAGGAAAACTGCACCTACTAGTGCCTTGCCGGTATTCCGTATAAGGTCTCCAGGTGGGATTTCATACAGCCCGAAAAATCTCACCCAATGAAAATCAAGGGGTCAGAGTTGTTGAAACTCGGCCGGGAACGACGATCCTTGGCAATCGAGCCATGGCACAACTCCATTAGATTTCAACAACTCTGACCCCTTGATTCCACGCCCGGGATACTGATAACCCTCCGCTTCTGGTGGTGCTGCTTGTTGTTCATTCTTCGGTTCTTGTTCGTTCGCCGTTAACTGTCCTGCGTCCTCCACTGCTCATTCATGATTCATGGCCGCGCATTTTTCCCGTGGCATTGGGAGAATATCTTTGCTTGCTTTCCTGTTTGCTTTCTAGAAAATAAATCTGTCACCTTTTTCATAAAGCGACTCCCGACCCGAATGGCACTTACTTAACCTTCCGCGGATGCCCATGCCTGCGGATTTCCTCCCTCGCGAGCGCCCGTGGTTTGGTGAGCAGCGGATAAGGTTTCGGTCGTCGCTTGATGGCCCGGGGCTCAATGCGTCCGGGGCGGTTGCCCACGCGCTGTTCGGCGATCAGCACGAATAGGCCATAGAGCTTTTCATCGTCGTCGCTGCCGGGCCCGTGATGGTCCCAGGCGATCCAGAGCTGGAGCGTGTGTTTGAAGCTCAAGGCGCGTGGGCTGCATTCGGCGAGTGTCGCGGACTGGGCCATCATCAACCGGATGAGGTTGTAGGCCAGCAGATAAGCCCAGATCTCCTTTTGCGCCATCCCGGGTGTCTTGCAACTCAACATCTCCATGCCGAGGGTCGTCTTGATGTGGCGCAGATCAAGTTCCACGTGCCAGCGGCTGCGATACAGCGCCTTCAGCGCGGCCTTGGGGGTCTGCCTCGGGCACAGGAGTGTGGTCACGAGAATCTTGCCACCGGTTGCGAGCTCCCGCACCGTCAGGGTCTCGGGTGCACGGGCATACTGGGCGGGGGTCATCCAGTCGGGCCTGAGTTTGGGCTTGCGCAGCTCGATCAGGTGATCGCGTGCCCCGAGCCTTTGACCGCGGCGAAAGTCGGTGCTGCGTTTGCGGGCCCCCTGTTGCTCGAACACCGCCTCCACGCCGCGCGCCTGCAGATCGCAGAGCAGGAAATAGCTCGCGTAATAGGCATCCCCGAGCAGCAGGTCGCCGGACTCAAGCGCATCGAGCAGGGTTCGCAGGAGCGTCTGTTCATCGCTGCCTGGCCCGAGACAGCCGCCGAGGGCGGCGTCGAGCACGGCGCCGCTGCCAAGACAGATCAACCCCACCAGCCGGCACAGCGGAAACCCGAGCCCCGGCGCCTGGCTGCGCGGCTGCGGATAGAGCGCCTGGTTCTCCGGGGTGTCGGGCATCGCCACCGTGGCACCATCCACGAGCCGCACCGGGTGGCCGCGCCAGCGCCACGCGCTCGGCGCTTGGGCGCTTATCCTCCGCCCGGTGTGCTGCATAAGGCCCGATAACATCGCCTCCGGCAGTCTCGCCCGGGCGCGGCAGTAGGCGCCGGTGTGCGTGCTCACCCGCGGCAGGCCCGCGGCGAGGCGCTTGACCGCCGCCTCGTTCACCGCCCGCTGGCAGGAGCGATCGGCGCTCAAGGCCTGGGAGAGGAACATCGAGAGCGTCTCGGTCGGGGGAAAGAGCCGCTCCCGGTGCGAGGGCAATAGCGATTCCACCCGATCGAGCAGCTCGGGACTCGTCAGGAGGTTGAAGAAGGCATAGGCATCGCTCTGCTCGGCACGGCGACGAACTCGGCTCTGTTGCTGCGCGCGCACGCGGGGATTAGGATGCATGGAGGGGCTGGCTCCTTACGGTGATGGATGGTTGTTTGGCGACTCCACCTTATCACTTCTTGGGCCAGCCCTTCTTACATCACATCAGGGGGTTGGGGCTTAAGTAAGTGCCATTCGACTCCGACCCCTTTTCTCGCTTTTGGAATCACTGCCTAATCTTTAATCCCTCCGTCCCCTATTCGCTGTTCGTTCGCCGTTAACTGTCCTACGTCCTCCACTGCTCATTCATGATTCATGGTCGCGCATTTTTCCCGTGGCATTGGGAGAATATCTTTGCTTGCTTTCCTGTTTGCTTTCTAGAAAATAAATCTGTCACCTTTTTCCCTGTCTAATCTTTAATCCCTCCGTCCCCTATTCGTTACAAGGTGGGAGCCGAATGCCCGAATCGGGCCCGTTCGGATCTGTGCGGGGGGCGTTCAGCGATGAGCGTTCCTACCGCGATCACCTTTTTCCGTCTTTTCTTTTGGATTTCTTTCGCCTGGCAGTTTTCGGCAACAAATCTTCCCCCTGTTTCGTGCGATATATCGGGAAAAGTATTCTCTCGCCTCTCCATTTTCTAATAATTGCAAAAGGTATCCCAACAACTAGAGCAAGGAAAAAGCAGTACAAGACTGCGGCTGGAAAGGCAAAAATAGCGAACGGGTCCATATAGCCACGAATAACGTAATCGCCTATCTGAACACTCAATGGTACAAAAACTGATGCCGCGGTGCTTGCGAATAAGTAGTTTTTAGTTAGAAAGTGGCAGACAACAGCTATCACAACTGCGTATGACATCAGCAGCGCAAAAATAATCTCCTCTGAAATTTCCATTTGTAACCTCGGCAAACCATTCTATCAAGTGCGGCGCCTGGAACAGCCTCATCTTTTGCAGCAATCTGCCGCTGCTTGGGCTTCCTGAAATTCCCCATCTCCGAACCAAACTACAGCGGTAAAAAAATTTTCAGCGCGCAAATAACATAACTCTTTATCTCGGCCTGTTGGCATCTGATCGCAGACCGCATTCATCTCATTCCAGAAGGTCTGATCGCACTTGCTCTTGTTGGCACGACACTGGAGATAGCAACGATCATGATTTTCACAGGCGGCAGCAAACCTTCCATCAACTAGGACGTATCGACTCGGCCCCGAACCGCAGTAACCAAAAATGTTAGTACCAGTCGGATCAATCCACCTTAATGGGTTGTTCGCAACATACGCGTAGGGGTTGATCTCCAGCGGTAGTTGACCTGGCATACCGAGGGTTGCTTGCCAGCGTCGAACGTGTCGCGCAACACTGAGTCCGTCGTGACTGGTGTATCTGCCGAGCTTCGGGTCGTAGTACCTCGCGCCGTTATAGTACAACCCACTCTCCCCATCGTAATACTGGCCCGCAAACCGTAAGTTGTTCGTAACCGTGGAGCCGGCATCAACCGTAGTCTCTCCAAAAGCCTGCGCCCTCGCACTCCAAACGACATTACCCTGAGTGTCGGTGAGCTTCTGCGGCGTCCCCAGATGATCGTTCTGGTAGAAGTAGTAGTTCTTCCCTTGCTTGAGCAAGAGCGGATCGGTGCCCCAGGTTGAGTCTGGTTGGTAGCCGTAGGCCCTGGTCTCAGCACCGCTTGAGTCGTATTCGCCGATCAGGCCTTCGTCTGCGTAGAAGAACCAGGTCCTGGTGTTGTTGGTTTCCTTCCAGAGCCTTCTCCCAAAGGGGTCGTAGGCGTAGCGGCCGATGGTGTTGCCCTGGGCGTCCTTCACCTCGGTCAGACGGTCGCTGGTGTCGTAGCCGAGGCTCATCGTTTGGGCGCCTGCGGTTTTCTTTATGGCGTTGCCGTTTGCATCGTAGTCGTAGGCAACGGCGCCCGCGACGCGGAGCGCGTTGTTTTCATCGTAGCTCCAGGGGCCGGGGAGATTGCTGTCGGTGGTGCGGTTGCCGAGGGCATCGTAGCCGTAGGCCTCCTGGGACAGCGGGCCTGGGTTGGCGGCGGTCTTGAGGCGGTAGAGGCGGTCGTAGCCGTAGTCATAGGTCCCGTGTTCGGTGGCCTTTCGGGTGATGTTGCCGGCCCGGTCATAGGCGTACTGGTAGCTCAAGAGGCTATTCTGGAAGGCGTCCTTGGCGGTGAGGGCGGTTAAGCGCATCAGGGGGTCGTATTGGCGGCTGCGGGTGGTGCCGCCCGGGAGGGTGATTCGCTCCGGGGCGGTCCAGGTGTAGGCGTTGACGGTGATGCTGCCCGCGGGGAGCTGGATGCTCGCGAGCTGGTTGTTCGGGTCGTAGGTGTAAGCGTAGCTTACGGCATCGGGGCCGGTGACGGTTTTCTTTTGGCCGTTTGCGTAGTAGCTGTAGGCGTAGCTCAAGGCAAAGGGGCCGTAGTTTAGGCGCTCCTCGGTCTTGCGCTGGAGGTTATCGTAGGCGTAGCTGGCGGCGGTGGCGCCGTCGTCGTAGGCGGTGAGCCTTCTTAGTTCGTTGTAGCGGTGGCTTACGTCAAGTAAGTGGTTCCCCCTTGGTCGTGGCCGGATGAATTTCTCCGCCCCGGAGGGCAGACCTCGTTCCACGGTACGCCGCTGCACCTCCCTCTGGGGCTCCTCGCCCGCGCGCGCAAGATACGCCGCACCGGCAGCCGGAGTCAGCGGTTTTCCTCCAGCAGTTTCCTGAGCGGCTCGATCAGCGGAGGCAGATCTTGCTGAATGGTGTCCCAGATAATCCTGGGATCGACATCAAAGTACACGTGCACGATGCGGTTGCGCATGGCTTTCATGAGCGGCCAAGGGATATCGGGGTGTGCAGACACGATGTCCTCCGGAATGTGCCCAGCGGCTTCGCCGATGATTGCCAGGTCAGCAGCGACTGCCTTGATGGTTTTCGCATCGGTGCAAAACTCACCGTAAGTGAGTCCCCGCACAAACGATTGGAGCTCCTCCACGGCATCGAGAATATCCTCGATGCGACGCGGCCACTTTCTAGGCGACACGCAGCGCCTCTTGGAGCACCCGTTCGCGTATGCGCGGCCTGAGTCCCGCCGCCGTGCCGACATCCACCTTGCAACTCAGCAACGCCTCCAGATGCTGCTGCAACTGAATAAGGCCGAAAAGACCGGTCGGGCGGTCGAATTCCACGAGCAGATCCACATCGCTTGTGTCGCTTGCCTCATCGCGCGCCACCGAACCAAATAGCGCGAGCGATTTCACGCCGAACCGCTCGTGCAATGCGTCGCGGTGCCCGGAAAGGACTTTCATGACCTCATCACGCTTCATGGGTAACCGCCCTTGACGATGGAACCGTATCAGTAAGCACGAATGCGAACGTGGATCCGTTCGAGATGAAAAAGGCCATAGAAGGACTTTTTCAACAAGCTACTAGTGTAGCGCAGGAAAACCTCGCTGCGGCAGGATGACCGCAAGCGGTGGCCTGCCGATACCTGCCGCAAAATGAACCGGATCGCCACCGGTCGCTTACGCCGTCGCGGCGGTTTCGGCGAATTCGCGGACGCGGCCCGTGTACACCGGCGTCCAGCCTGAGGTGTCGATGAAATAGCGCACCGCCTTGATGCGCCCGGAGTCTCTCATCTCGAACCAGTGCTCGGTGTTGGCGGGCACGTTGATGTAGTCGCCGGCCGCTACTTCCACCAGGAACTGGCCGTCGTCGGGCTCGACGAAGCCGAAGTAGCCGCGCCCGGCGAGGATGTAGCGCACTTCGTCGTCGGTGTGCAGGTGGATCTTGGCGAACTTGCCGAGCAGGTCGGCGAGCCCCGGGAGGTCTTCGTGGATCACGACCAGATCGCGCGTGGTATAGCCCTTTTCGCGCTGCAATTTCTCGAAGCGGTGGTCCACGCTTTTGAGGAGTTCCTCCTTTTCCGGATCGCTCAAGGCCTTCTGCCCGAGGAGCGTGCCGGCGCGCGGGTCTTGCGGCGCCGGCCAGCGGCGCAGCGTGATGCCGAGCTTGGCGAGCCGCGCCTGGATGAGATTGAAATCGGCGGTCTCGCTTGCGTTCGGGAAAATCATGCGGGCCATGGAAGGGTTCCTCCGTGGAACGAGGACGACGTAGCGTCCCTTTGCGCGGCAACCGCCCGACAGAGACTACCCGGGGTCCGGCGGGACAAAGACTTGCGGCGCCCGCCCTCAGCCGATCGTCGGCTTATCGTCGCCGCGCCGCGCGAGCGGCTTGACGTCGGGCTTGGGTGCAAGTGTCTGCGGCTTGGGCGCCGGCGGCTGGGGTCTCGGTGTCGCCGCCGCGGGCGGGGGCGGGGTGGCGGGTTTTTCAGCGTGGGGGCGCGCGCCTTCCCACTTGCGCTCGCTGCGCCGCCCGCCTTCCGGTCTCCGTTCGCCGCGGCGGTGCCGGCCGCGTTCGCCGCGGTGCTCGGTGCGCTCGGATCTGGGCGGCGGCTTGAGCGGCGGGAGCAGTTCCGGCGTCACCTGGACGACTGGGATCTTGTGGCCGAGATAGGTCTCAATCTCGGGCAGGGAAAAGACGTGGCGCTCGCAGGCGAAACTCACGGCATCGCCGCTCGCCCCGGCGCGCGCGGTGCGCCCGATGCGGTGCACGTAGTCCTCGGCGTTCTGGGGCAGATCGAAGTTGAACACGTGCGAGACATCCGGGATATGCAGACCGCGCGCGGCGACGTCGGTCGCCACCAGTATCGGCAACCGCCCCTCGGTGAAATCGGCCAGGAGCCGCAACCGCACGGTCTGGGGCACATCGCCCGAGAGCACCGCGGCGTTGAGGCCGTTCGTCTTCAACCAGGCCGCCACCCGCTCGGCCATGTCCTTGGTGTTGATGAACACCAGGCTCCGCGTGGGGTCCATGTGCCGCAGCAGCCCCACGAGCAGCGGGATCTTCTCCTCGACCGCGGTGTGGTAGAGCCTCTGGCTCACCTTGTCGGCGGTGCGCTTGTCCGGCTCGATGCGCACGAACTGGGGGTTATTCATGTGCTCGTAGGCGAGCTCGGTCACGCGATAGGAAAGCGTGGCCGAGAACAGCATGCTGAGTCGCTCCGCGGGCGGGGGCATGCGCCGCAGGACAAACCGGATGTCCTTGATGAAACCGAGATCGAACATGCGGTCGGCCTCATCGAGCACCAACACCTGCACCGCCGTGAGGTCAAATACCCGCTGCTTGAAATAGTCGATCAGGCGCCCGGGCGTGCCGATCAGCACATCGACGCCGTCCTCCAGCATTTTGCGCTGGGTGTCGTACCCGGTGCCGCCGAAGACCACCCCCAGGCGAAGACCCGTGTGCGCGCCGAGGAGCACTGCGTCTTTGTGGATCTGCACCGCCAGCTCGCGCGTGGGCGCCAGCATCACGGCGCGCGGCTGGTTGGGGCGGATGTCCTCCGCCGAATGCTTCAGGAGATGATTGAAGGCGGCGAGCAGGAAGGCCGCGGTCTTGCCGGTGCCGGTCTGCGCCTGACCGGCGACGTCCTGGCCGGCCAATGCCAGCGGCAGGGCTTCGGCCTGGATCGGAGTACAGTATTCGAATCCGGCATCCTGCACCCCCTTCAGCAGGACGTCCGGAAGACCGAAGCTGGAAAAAGACTTGTCGGTAAGGTGATGTTCGCTCATTACGTAGACCTAACTGGGCGAAGAATAACAAGAATTCGTCCCCAAGGGCACTGGGCTTGCATCGGGGGGGTTTTTCCGGACAAACTATGGTCGATAAGCACACCTGCATCGAAGTCTGTTTCCCCGGCGGCCGCCCCGCGCGGCCGAATTCTCTAACGTCGACAGAGGCCACCCAATCGCTATGAGCAAGGACATCGTCAACATCACCGATGAGACGTTTGAAGAGGAAGTGCTGAAAAGTCAGAGCCCGGTGCTCGTGGACTACTGGGCGGAGTGGTGCGGCCCGTGCAAGATGATCGCCCCGGTGCTCGAGGAAATCGCCAAGGAGTACGCCGGCCGGATCAAGGTCGGCAAGCTCAATATCGATGAGAACCCCCAGACCCCGCCGAAGTTCGGCATCCGCGGCATCCCGACCCTGATGCTGTTCAAAAGCGGCAACGTCGAGGCGACCAAGGTGGGCGCCGTGTCCAAATCCCAGCTCTCCGCTTTCCTCGACGGTAACCTCTAGCGCGTCCGCCACGACTGGACGAAGCCTCCGACTGATGCTAATGTGTATTTGCAGGCCACAAGAATTCCAGATCGTTCCTGCTTCTGTAAGTAACTAATCCTAGTTCGACTCCTATCCCCGGACTTCCACGGCGGGCGTATCCGCCCCTCCGTACGTCCCAAAGCGGTGACCAGCCATGAATTCAACCCTGATGAACCTCTCCGAGCTCAAAAAGAAGCCGGCCACCGAGCTTGCCGAGATGGCCGCGGCCCTGGACCTCGAGGGCGGCGCCCGGCTGCGAAAACAGGACCTGATCTTCGCCATCCTGAAGGCCCAGGCGCGCAAGGGCGAGGACATCGTGGGCGAGGGCGTGGTCGAGATATTGCAAGACGGCTTTGGCTTCCTGCGATCGGCCGACGCCTCCTACCTCGCCGGCCCCGATGACATATACGTTTCTCCCTCCCAGATCCGCCGCTTCAACCTGCGTACCGGCGACACCGTCAAAGGCAATATCCGCCCCCCGAAGGAATCCGAACGCTACTTCGCCCTGCTCAAGGTCGACGAGATCAACTTCGAGAACCCGGAGCAGGCCAAGAGCAAGGTCCTGTTCGAGAACCTCACGCCGCTGCACCCGCAGGAGCGGTTCCGGCTCGAGCGCGATAACGCCTCGGCGGAGAACCTGACCGCGCGCGTGATCGACATGATCGCGCCCATCGGCAAGGGGCAGCGTGGCCTCGTCGTCTCGCCGCCGAAGGCCGGCAAGACGGTGATGCTCCAGAACATCGCCCACGCGATCACGGGCAATCACCCTGACTGCTATCTCATCGTGCTGCTCATCGACGAGCGCCCGGAGGAGGTGACCGAGATGCAGCGCTCGGTCCGGGGCGAGGTGATCTCCTCGACCTTCGACGAGCCGGCCGCGCGCCATGTGCAGGTCGCCGAGATGGTGATCGAGAAGGCCAAGCGCCTCGTCGAGCACAAGCTCAATGTGGTGATCCTGCTCGACTCGATCACGCGTCTGGCGCGCGCCTACAATACGGTCGTGCCGGCGTCCGGCAAGGTGCTGACCGGTGGCGTGGATGCCAACGCCCTTCAAAGACCCAAAAGGTTTTTCGGCGCCGCGCGCAACATCGAGGAGGGCGGCTCACTCACGATTATCGCAACCGCCCTGATCGACACCGGCTCCAAGATGGACGACGTGATCTACGAGGAGTTCAAGGGCACCGGCAACCTCGAGATCCACTTGGACCGGCGCCTGGCGGAGAAGCGCGTCTACCCCTCGATCAACATCAACCGCTCCGGTACCCGGCGCGAGGAGCTGCTGCTCCCGCCGGAGGAGATGCAGAAGATCTGGATCCTGCGCAGGCTCCTGCACCAGATGGACGAGCTCGAGGCCTCGGAGTTCATGCTCGAGAAGCTTAAGGCCACCAAGAACAACGGCGAATTCTTCGACTCCATGAAACGGTAGGCCCCGGCCGGTGTGGGCTTGCCCAAGCCCTTGATTTTGCTTAGACTACGCGCCCTTCGATGCCCGCGGTCGGAAATCGCGGGAAAAATCCCTTAGAGGTCAATGACATGAAAGCCGCCATCCATCCCGAGTACAAGGAGATCAAGGTCACCTGCGCCTGCGGTAACTCCTTCGCCACCGGCTCCACCCTGGGGGAAGACCTGCACGTTGAAGTCTGCGCCGCGTGCCATCCGTTCTACACCGGCAAGCAGAAGATCATGGACACCGAGGGACGCGTTGAGAAATTCCGGCAGAAATACGCGCGCAAAATATAAGTTTGGCGCGGTTCGTGTCTAGAGAAAGGGCGCTCATCGCGGGCGCCCTTTTATTTTGGGTCTGGCTCCCGGCGGCCTTTGCCGTCCCCGCGCTGGTCGCGCAGGTCATCGACGGCGACACCATCGTGCTCACGGAGGGCCGCCACGTACGCCTCATCGGCGTCAACACCCCCGAGTTTTGGGCGGGACGGAACTCCGAATCAGCCGCTGGCGCGCGCGGCGCGGGCGCGGCTCGTCGAGCTCATGCTCGATGACGAACGCCACAACCATGGGAAGCGCGCATGCGGCTGCCGCACCCGGCCATGGTAACATTGGCCGAGTAGCGATCAGCCTTCAGCTATCAGCTTAAAGCGACAGGCCTTAGCCGGTGGCTGAAGGCGGACCGCTGACGGCTACTACACCATGGCTCGACCGTCACACCTGTTGCGATATCTCCTCGGAGTCGCCGTGATCGCAGGCGTCGTGACCGCCTGCGCCACCAACCCGGTCACGGGCGGGAAGGACATCGTGCTCATGTCCGAGGACGAGGAGATCGCGCTCGGGCGGGCGAACGACCCGAAGATCCGCGCCCAATATGGTGTCTATGACGACTCCGCGCTTCAGGCCTACGTGCAGCGGGTGGGCGAACAGCTCGCCACGCACAGCCACCGCCCGGGACTGGTGTACCGCTTCACGGTGCTCGATTCACCGGAGGTCAACGCCTTTGCGCTCCCCGGCGGCTACATCTACATCACCCGCGGGATTCTCGCCTACTTGAACTCCGAGGCTGAGCTCGCCGCGGTGCTGGGCCACGAGGTCGGCCACGTGACCGCGCGCCATGCGGTGCGCCAATATACCGCGGCGACCGCCGCCAGCATCGGCGCCAATATCCTGTCGGCCGTGGTGCCGGAACTCGGTAGCCAGGCCGGGCAGCAGCTCATGAACGTGATCGGCAACGCGCTGCTCTCGGGTTACGGGCGCGACCACGAGCTTGAGTCCGACCGGCTGGGGGCCGAGTATCTGGCGCGCACGGGCTTCGATCCGCACGCTATGATCGGCGTCGTCGGCGTGCTCAAAAACCAGGAGGAGTTCGAGAAACAGCGCGCCAAGGAAGAAGGGCGCGAGCCGCGCGTCTACCACGGTGTCTTCGCCACCCACCCGAGCAACGACCGGCGGCTGCAGGAGGTGGTGGCCGAGGCGGACAAGTTCAAAACCGCGGCCGCCGTCCGCACGGCGCGCGCCGACTACCTGCGTTACCTCGACAAGCTCACGTTCGGCGAGAGCGCCCGCCAGGGCATCGGCCGCGGGGCCGAGTTTTATCACCGCGACCTCAACTTCGCGCTCCGTTTCCCCGCGGGCTGGCGCGTGGAGAACACGCCGCAGGCCGTCCTCGCCTCCAGCCCGGACCAGGCGGCGTCCATGCAGTTGCGTATGGAGGATCTGAACCGGCGCCTGAGCCCGCGCGAATACATGCAGCAGCGCCTCAAACTTACGAACCTCATGGACGAGGCTCCGCTCGAAGGCAGCGCGTTGCCCGCGCACACGGCGGTCGTGCGCTTGAATACGCCTTTCGGCCCACGCGACACCCGCGTGATCGTGGTGTACCACGAAAACCGGGCGTTCACGTTCTACGGCGCGACCCGCGCCGCCGACGCCCTGGGCCGAGTCGATCCCCTGTTCCTCGCTACCGCGCGCAGCCTGCATCCGCTCACGGCGGCGGAGCGGCGCTTGGCGGAAGGGCTGCACATCCGTGTCGTCACGGCGCGCGCGGGGCGACACGTTCGCCGGGCTCGCAAAAAAATCGCCGCTCGGCGCCGGGGCCGAATCGGTCCTGCGGCTGCTCAACGATCGCTTCCCGGGCGGCGAGCCCGGGACGGACGAGATGATTAAGGTTATTGAATAGCCGGCCAGGGGCCGGGGATCAGGGTTCAGGCTGATAGCCGATAGCTGATAGCTAACCCCTGCAACTCACCGTTCACCGCTCACGAGTCACGAGTCACGAGTCACGACAAACCAATCATGACCAAAGACATGAAACAAGCGGCGCTCGATTACCACGCGCAACCCAAACCCGGCAAGATCGAGGTCGTGCCGACCAAGCCCTGCGACACCCAGTACGACCTCTCGCTCGCCTATTCCCCCGGCGTGGCCGAGCCCGTGCGCGAGATCGCCAAGGACCCGGACGCCGTCTATCGCTACACCAACAAGGGCAACCTCGTGGCCGTCATCAGCAACGGCACCGCGATCCTGGGGCTCGGCAACCGCGGGCCGCTCGCCGCCAAACCCGTGCTCGAGGGCAAGGCGGTGCTGTTCAAGCGCTTCGCCAATATCGATGTCTTCGACATCGAGATCGAGGCGCCGAACCGCGACGCGTTCATCGAGACCGTCGTCCACATCGCGCCCACCTTCGGCGGCATCAACCTCGAGGACATCGCCGCGCCCGACTGCTTCGTGATCGAAGAGACGCTGCGCGCGCGGCTCGACATCCCCGTGTTCCACGACGACCAGCACGGCACCGCGGTCATCATCTGCGCCGGGCTGCTGAACGCGCTCGAGATCCAGGGCAAGAGCCTGCCCGCGGCGCGCATCGTGCTGCTGGGCGCCGGCGCCGCCGGGCTCGCGACCCTCAATCTCCTGCTCACGCTCGGCGCCAAGCGCGACCATGTTCTGGTGCTCGACAGCAAAGGCGTGATCCACGCCGGCCGCCCCGATCTCAACATCTACAAGCGCCGCTACGCCGCCGCGACCGACAAGCGCACGCTCGCCGAGGCCATGGAAGGGGCGGATGTCTTCGTCGGCGTGTCGGCCGCCGACCAGGTCACCCCCGAGATGCTGCGCACGATGGCCGATCGGCCCATCGTGTTCGCGCTCGCCAACCCCGATCCGGAGATTCGCCCGGAGCTGGCGCGCACCGCGCGCACCGATCTCATCATGGCCACCGGGCGCTCCGATTACCCGAACCAGGTCAACAACGTGCTCGGCTTTCCCTATATCTTCCGCGGGGTGCTCGACGTGCACGCCGGCTCCATCAACCGCGCGATCCTGATCGCCGCCGTGCACGCGCTCGCCAAGCTCGCGCACGCGCCGGTGCCGCAGGAGGTGCTGCGCGCCTATAAGCTCGAACATCTCGAGTTCGGCAGCGACTACATCATTCCGAAGCCGCTCGATCCGCGCCTGATCGAGGTCGTGCCGCCGGCCTGTGCGCGGGCGGCAATCGACACCGGCGTGGCGCGCGCGCCGTACCCGGCGCACTACCCCGCGCTGCCCGTATGAATCGCTGCGGCTATACTTTAAGGGCCATGAACCGTCCAGGGAGAGATGGATGAAAAAGATCGCCATCGTGGGTGCGGGGCGCGTCGGCGAGTCGGCGGCGCACAATCTCGCCAAGGCCGAGCTCTGCCGCGAGATCGTGCTGATCGACATCAAGGAGGGCGTGCCGCAAGGCACGGCTCTGGACATCCAAGAATCGGCGCCGATCTTCGACTTCGACACCCAGCTCCGGGGCTCGAACGACCTCAAGGCCATGGCGGGCTCCGAGCTCGTGATCGTCACCGCCGGCATCCCGCGCAAGCCCGGCATGTCGCGCTCGGACGTGCTCGAGACGAACCTCGCGGTGGTCAACGGGGTCGTGGACGAGATGCTCCGCGGCGCCCCCGAGGCGATGCTGCTCATGGTCACGAATCCCGTGGACGTGCTCACCTATGCGGCGTGGAAGCGCTCGGGGTGGCCGCGTCACCGCGTCTTCGGCATGGCCGGGGTGCTCGACTCCGCGCGCATGGCGAGCTTCGTCGCCATGGAGACGGGCTTCTCGGTCAAGGACATCACGGCCATGGTGCTCGGCGGCCACGGCGACACCATGGTGCCGATGACGCGCTTCACCTGCATCAACGGCATTCCCATCGAGCATTTCCTGTCCGGGGAAAAGATCGAACAGATCGTCCAGCGCACGCGCGAGGGCGGCGCGGAGATCCTGAGCCTGCGCAGAACCGCGAGCGCCTACGACGCCCCGGCCGCGGCCATCGCCAGCATGGTCGACGCCATCAGCCACAACCGCCGCCAGATCCTCCCGGGCGTGGCGCTGCTCGCGGGCGAGTACGGGCTCACCGACATCGCGATGGGCGTGCCGATCGTGCTGGGCGAAGGCGGCATGGAGCGCGTGATCGAGCTGCCGTTGACGGCGCAGGAGGCGGCCGAGTTTCAGAGGTCGGCGGGCATGGTGCGGGCCGATCTCGAAAAGCTGAAAAAGTAGAAATAGACAGCAATAGACAGGATTTACAGGATTTCTCAGGATTTCTCAGGATTAACAGGATTAAAGCATAAATTCTTGTTGTTGATCCGGCACGATTCCATTTGGACGAAGGCAAGCTCTGGGGTGGCTTTTATGGCATCGGTGACGGCACGGACGTACCGTGGCAAAAAAGGATAAGTTCCAAGGCAATACCCAAAACACTTCTAAACTTATTTAGGTTTAATCCTGTAAATCCTGAGAAATCCTGTTAATCCTGTCCATTAATTCTTAGCTCCCTTTGAACAGCCTCCCACCGCGCACGGTCGCCGATTTTGTCGAATGGACCGAGGACCGGTTCGTCGAGGCCGGGCTTTATTTCGGTCACGGCACGGACAACGCGCTCGACGAGGCCGCCTGGCTCGTGGGCGCGGCGCTCGGGTGCGAGCCGCAGGAGCTCGATGATCGCCTCGGGGATGAACCCACGCCCGCCCAGCGCGAGCGAATTCATGCGCTGGTTGCCGAGCGCATCCGCAGCCGCAAGCCGCTGGCGTATCTATTGAACGCGGTCTGGTTCGCGGGCCTTAAGTTCTACGTGGATGAGCGCACGATCGTGCCGCGCTCGCTCATCGGCGAATTCATCCTGGAGCGCTTCGAGCCGTGGGTCGATCCCGGAATGGTGCGGCGCGCACTCGATCTCTGCACCGGGAGCGGCTGCATCGCGGTGGCGCTGGCGCATTCCTTTCCCGCGGCGCGCGTGGACGCGACCGATATCTCGGCCGAGGCGCTCGCGGTCGCACGCCTCAACGTCGAGCGCCACGGGCTGCGCGAGCGGGTGCGCGTGATCCAATCCGATCTGTTCGATGAACTCGCGGGCGAGCGCTACGATCTGATCGCCACCAACCCGCCGTACGTCGCCACCCCGGAGCTTGAGACCCTGCCCGCGGAGTACCGCCACGAGCCGGCGCTTGCGCTCGCGGCCGGGGCGAGCGGCCTCGACGTAATTACCCGCATCCTGGCGCGGGCGCCCGAACACCTCAATCCCGGCGGCATCCTGGTGGCCGAGGTCGGCAACAGCAGCGAGACCCTGCAACAGGCCTTCCCCGAGGTCCCGTTCACCTGGCTCACCACCACGAGCGGGGATGAGAGCGTATTTTTGCTTACGGCGGAGCAGTTGGCCGGGCACCGCGAGGCCTTCGCGGCGCGGGGCCGGCCTGACCTGTGACTTTTTTCACATGGCCTAACCGAGAAGGTGTGACTAGAATCGAACCATAATATGGAACAGATCCTCGCGCACCTGGTTGGAGACTACATCCTCCAGACCAGCCACATGGCGGAGAACAAGATCCGCTCGTGGCCGGTCGCGATCCTGCACGCCTTCGTCTACTCGCTCCCCTTCACCCTGATCACGCTCTCGCCCGCGGCGCTCGCCGTGATCTTCGGCACCCACGCGGTAATCGACCGCTACCGGCTGGCGCACTACGTCGCCATGGCCAAGAACATGGCCGGCGACCCCCGGCACTGGCGCGACTTCCACACCTACACCGGCTACGCGGACAGCACCCCCGCGTGGCTGTCGGTGTGGCTCGTGATCGTCACCGACAACACGATGCACCTGCTGTGCAATTATTTTGCGATCCGGTACTTGTGAGGCCGTGACTCGTGATTCGTGATCCGTGAACGGTGAACCTCTGAGTCCTCAGCCCTCAGTCCTCAGTCCTCGCCCCTTAGCGCACCAACCCTTTGATCCGCCGCCAAAATGCGGTCTTCCCGTTCTCACCGATATCAGCGCTACACGGCCCATCCACCCGCCCGGCGTATGTTATACCGCAGAGTTGCAGTATATTTCCCGACCGGGTACCGGCAGTGCGGCGCCAAGGATGTGATTCTTCCAGACTTTCTCTTCCCGCCTTCGCGCCGCCTCGGTGATATCGGTCAATGGGCCGTCGAATCGTCGTTATGTTTGCCAATGAAATACGTTGTCGATACATGCATTTTGAACAAATTGGTTGATGGCGTGCTCGCGCCTGATCAGTTGCCCACCGATGGCGAGTTCGTCGCGTCGCATATTCAGATCGACGAGTTGAATCGAACCAAGGATGAGGAAAAAAGAGCACAACTTTTCCTAATGTTCGCGACCACTGTGGAAGAAGTTGTGCCTACCGAAACCTTTGTAATTGGCGTATCTCGAATCGGCCACGGAAAACTGAGTGACGGCGATCTCTTCGAAAGGTTGAGAAATGAGCTCAATCAGTTGAATGGGGAAAAGCGCAATAACACCATGGATGCGCTTATTGCGGAGATCGCGATCAACAACGGATATACCCTCTTGACGGCCGACTACCACCTTCACAAGGTGGCTAAGAACAACGGTTGCAATGTGCTTTACTGGCAGCAAACATAACTATGTTTTCAACCGGACACGGTGTTACGACGGCGCATTGTTTTACTTTCGCGGCCCGCGCCGGTTAAAACGGCGTTAGGTTTTCAACAAAACAATCAGGGAGCGCCCAGATGGATCTTAAGCAGAATCCCTTTTCGCTATACGATTTTTTAGGATACTTCACACCTGGTGCGCTTTTTCTGTATGGGTTGATGGCCGCATATGCACATGCACAGCCCGACATAACAGTGCTGGGCTACATCACAGCCACCCTGAGTTCTAAAACCCCCGAGGTTTATATCCCGTTCATCTTGGTTGCCTATGCGACCGGACATCTTTTGAGCTTTCTGTCATCCATTACTGTCGAGCGGTACTCAATTTGGGCGTTCGGCTACCCATCGAAGTATTTGCTCGACCTTTCACCTGATGGCTACTTCGAAATTCGAGAAAAACGCGGAATACGTATTGTCATGAGAACAATCGTGGCTATTTTACTTACACCGATAGTAGCCATGGATTGGCTATTGGGTGAAAAAGCAGGGTTGCGTGATCTCTACGCGAAGAAGCTCGACCCGCTTCTTATTGCCATACTCAAAAACAAATTACACAAGCTGGTAATCGAACATGCGAACATCAAAAAGCCGTCGGAATATGGTACCGCGGATGAGCACGACTATTTTCGGTATGCCTACCATTACACAGTCGAGAATGCGCCAAATCATTTGCCAAAAATGCAAAACTACGTTGCACTCTACGGCTTCTTGCGTACTCTCACATTACTGGTAGTGGTCATTTTCTGGGGCCTTATCTGGCATGCTGTGCGAGGGACCTTTACGGGAATACAAAGTGTGGCGCTTCTGACGCTAAGTATATTGGTCTCGTACGTAACGTTTATGGCGTTTGTAAAGTTCTATAGGCGATTTTCTCTTGAGGCACTTATGGCGCTGGGTGCCTCATATACAAAGCCAACCTAACTCCCGGCTCGTGCGGACGCCGGGGACAGCGCACTGTGTTTCCTGACACTTCATTGGCCGGCGCCGCACATCCGGACCGTTAGCCCTCGAGGGACACAACATGACACGTGATCGCAAGAAGGGGCAGCTCAAACTCGAGGGCTCCAATCCGATGGCGTTTGTTGAGTTGAACGAAGGGCCGTCTGAACCATGGACGCCGGAGCAAGAAGCAACTGCAGACGCCGTTTCATCCTCTGTTAAGAGCTACATCAAGACCACCGAAACCTTGGCCAACGGAAAGTATGCGCACCTGCGCGACAAGATTCCCGAGTACATGGCGAACCCTGGGCATCTGCTGATTGCCATCTGTACTGACGGAGTCGTTATTCGATATGAGAAGAAGACACTTGCCGAACGAAAGTTGGTCGTAACCGTCATGCCGCAAGGCATTGCGGAGGCCGCAGCACTGTTGTCCCAGAATCTCGTACACATTGAGTCTCCCGAATTGCCTCATCCTCAGAATGCAAACTTCGGTGTGGAGCTCAAACTGTCTGTGCATTCTCCTTCACAAGGAACGTCACGGGACATAGTGGCGACGCGCATCTGGTTTCAGGTGAAGCCCCTTTCGCTACAGCAAGACGAACTGCCCGGCGCGAAACCCTATTGCCTTTTATCTGTGCGAAATCACTTGGATCTTGAAATCCATGGGGAACTAGTCGCCGAAGCAAGAGCCGATACACCCAACCAGCCGTTTGTTGCGCGTTCTACGATCCGCCTTATGGCTGGATGGGAATGCATCGAGGTATTCCCTGGATTCAAGCCTGAAATGTGGAACGCTGATTTTGCTCCTCTGTGGGCGGAGCATGACGTACTCGGCGCCGCACTGATTGCACATACACAGGACGCTCAGTTGAGCACGCTCGACCCCCGAGCGTCTGCTCGTCGCCAATACGCAACGCTCCTGGCTGCGTTCAAGGCTCTGCTTGACTCGAATCCTGAACGCGAGCAAGCCTTGCAGGCTTTCTTGCAGGACAACCCAGTGCTCCTGTGCCCAACGCACGTCAGAATGTGGCCCAAGCTACCACTCGGCGCCAAAGTCACAGATTTTGTGTTTCGTGATGCCACCCAGGACTATGTGCTCGTGGAGCTTGAGCGCTCAAACTTACCATTATTCCGCCAAGACGGGCATCCCACGGCCGATCTCACACGTGCGCACGGTCAAATCATCGATTGGAAGCGGTACTTGGAAGACAACCTGCAAACTGTGCAACGAGAACTTGGCCTCACCGGCATAACCCCCAATCCGAACGGATTGCTTGTCATCGGTCGTTCACAGTCACTATTGCCGAATGATCGTCGCAAGCTACAAACCATGACAAACGAAAGTCCGAAGCTACGGATCATGACTTACGACGACGTGTATGAAAACGCGAAAGCTGTCTTCGAGAACCTACTAGGTCCAATTTGGGACACGGGCGGCGACACGCAGATCTACTACCCCCGTGTCCCATAGACGAGGGCTAACCATTCGTTCCACCGAACGCGCAAAGACGGCGCGCCTAGGTTCAAGATCAGTATAACGATGTCAAATCAGCATCCCACAATCGCCTGGATTAATGGCCGAGAGACTTCGCAAGATTCCCTCGCGTATGGCGAAGTAGTTGTTCCACAAGTGAATGTTTGGCAGCGCTCTGGCCCGCTACCCAAGAGTGGCAATGCAATTGGGCAAATCTCACATGGAACACGCGTGACCGTCCTAGCCGAAAAGGAAGAACCACCAGATCATCAAAAGTATTACGAGGTTTTTTCTAAGCAAGTACGCGGTTGGGTTCTTGGGTCCTTCGTCGCATGGAGATGGTCATGCTTCACTTTCATTGGGACTCTATCACCCCCTGAAACATGCAAGACCCTTGAGGCACAGCTTCACTTCGGTGGAATGGATCTGCTGATAAGGGAAAGTGGGTTCGCCATAGTTACAGAGGGAGACCCCTGATGTTTCCCCTACTTTTCATCGTCGAACTCCCAACCGTAGATAAAGGGAATGGA